>Ga0315279_10001314_pt1 | contig 41922 bp, 35 predicted proteins | sample YL17G06_20_MG_FD_203694 | JGI IMG/M metagenome (GOLD analysis project Ga0315279, IMG submission 203694) | Sediment microbial communities from Yellowstone Lake, YNP, Wyoming, USA - YL17G06_20 | ecosystem: Environmental > Aquatic > Freshwater > Lake > Sediment | place: USA: Wyoming | collected...
TTCGTTTTGAGCGGGAAGAAGGATGTTATGTGCTTACGCGTAAGGGGATGGAGTTTCTGGAGAGGTATAAGGAGTATTCAAAACGGAACAAGCATGTTGAGAAGCAGATTAACGATGTTGATGGTAAGCGTAAGGTTTTGGAGGGTCTTTGTTCTTAGGTCGGCGTTTGTGGGTTTGGTTGTTTTTTGTTGTTGTTTGTTGTTTTTTGTTGCTTTCTGGTGTTTTTTGGGGTTTTGGGTGTGAGTGTGGGGGTTGAGGGGTTTGTTGCGGGGGTTTTTGGTTTGTTTTGTTGTTTTGGTGTTGATGTTGTTTGTTGTTGATGTGCCTGTGCGTGTTTTTGCGGTTGCCACTGCGGATGAAGCGCGGGTGGCGGTTGATGGGGCTGAGGCGCGGGTCATTGCTTGTTATGGGGCTGTTGTGGAGGCTGAGGGTGCGGGTGGGAACGTGACTGAGTTGGCAGGCGTTCTGAATGAGGCTGGGGTTTTGCTGTCATGGGCTAGGGTGGCTTTTGAGAATGGCGAATATGATCTGGCTTCTGAGTTTTCTTCCAATTGCACGGGCATGCTTGCAGGGTTCACTGATAGGGCTGTGACGTTGAGAGACAGTGCTGCACAGGAGCGAAGTCTTGATTTCATGGTTAACATTGTTGGTTCTACAGTTGGAGCAGTAGCAGTTGTGGTTGCTGGTTGGGTTCTGTGGGTTTACTTGAAGAGGAAGTATGGGAAGGCCGGAAGTGCTGTTTGATTGGACGTTCGTAACTATCAGGTTTTGTTCTTAGTGGTTGTCGCCGTTACTGCGTTGCTTGTGGCGTCGCCCGCGCTGAGCAGACTGCTGGTGTGGCCGCGGACTGACTTTTTTACGGAACTGTGGATTTTGGGGCCGAATCACATGGCTGAAGATTATCCGTACAACGTTTCACGCGACCAGAACTATAGCGTATTCCTCGGCATTGGCAACAGGCTGGGGCATCTGGCCTGTTACAGCATTGCAGTGAAGTTTCGTAACCAGACCCAGCCAGCCGCTGACTCCTTTAATCGCACTTTCAGCAGTCTTCCGGCGCTGTACAACGTTTCGGCGTTTGTGCCGGACGAGCAGGTTCTGGAGTTGCCGTTGACGTTCTCTTTGAATTACTCGTACAGTGATGCGCTTTCGAGGATCGAGTTCTACAGCCTGACGCTGAACAATGTGCTTTTGAATTTGACGGATTGCACGGTGACTTGGGATTCTGGTCGGAACGAGTTTGTGGGGAACCTGTTTTTTGAGGCTTGGATCTACAATGCGACTGTGGGCGATTTTCAGTATCATGAGCGTTTCGTAAGCCTTCGACTTAACATGACGATTTAGCAGGTTTTCCGTGCATATATTCCGAAACCAGACATATTCATGACCGAACAGCAATTGTTTATTTCCTGAATAGCCAACTGTTAAGGTGAGAGGCGTCTTTAGATGGTTTTCAAGTCTGAAGTCATTCTTGCAGTAGGCGCACATCCTGATGATATTGAACTGGGTTGCGGGGGGACTTTGTGTGCTGCCGTTGAAGCTGGAAAGAGAGTCATCGCGGTCTTCATGACCAAGGGCGAGCAGAGCGGCGTTCCTGAAGTCAGAGTGAAAGAGAACACAGACGCTCTGTGTGTTCTCGGCGTCAAAGAAGTATTCTTCGGCGATTCTAGGAGTCTATCAGCTAAAGCGTGTAGAAGAATTCATAGCCAAGAGGAACGAGGTTGCAGAAGTCTATAACGAGGAGTTAGCGAAGCTAGATCTTGTACAGACAGTGAAATGTGTTCCTAGTGGCAGATGCAGCTATTACAAGTTTCCCTTAATACTGGATTCTAGCTTGGACAAATTGAAGTTCACAACGTTGTTGGACAAAAAGTATGAAATTGAGACCGGGAACGTCTTCTATCCACCTTGCCATATGCAGACGGTTTACGAGAAGCTCGGCGGGAAGTGCGCAAGAAATCTCTCTGTAGCAGAGGAAATCCTTGCGAGAACGATAACTTTGCCGATGCACTTAGCAATGGAGCAAAGGGAAGCAAAGCACGTCGCAAACAGTATACAATCACTCCTGCAGCACGTCATGAGGGTGCCGTCGTTCTAGATTTCTTTTACATTTGTTCTAGAACTAAGTTCTATGATGTTTTAAATTGAACGAACCTGTACTTACATATGAGTGACTTCGAAAGCAAGTTTATATATTTCGAATCGGAAGTAGTCTTGCTACACGGAGAAGGGAGATATGGAACAGACTCGAAAATCGGACTGGGGTGTTATTCTCTGCACCCTTGATGAAGAATCAGGCGTAAGACCAACGATCGAAGAACTGAACAGGTCTTTGCGCAATCCGTACATACTCGTCGTCGATGGGTGGAGTCACGACAAGACGGTTGAGATAGCAAAGAACCTGGGCGCTGATATCCTCTTTCAAGAAGGTAAAGGAAAAGGCAACGCCATTCGTCAAGGAATTCAGCAGTTGGGATCGGTTTTTCGTTATGTTATTTTCACTGATGCTGATTATACCTATCCCGCAGAATATATTCCTAAAATGATCGAGATGCTTGAGAGTAATCCCGACATTGGAATGGTTATCGGAAATCGATTCAGCAAAGAGTTCAGTTTCAAAGATGCTTCGAACAGTGCTTTCTACGCAGGGAATAGACTGCTTGCGTTCGCGCAGCATGTCGTGAATGGCATCAAGCTAACCGATCCGTTATCCGGCCTCAGGGTAGTTAGATGTGAAATTCTGAAGGACTGGAAGCCGAAAAGCGAAGGTTTCGATGTGGAAGCTGAAATGAACTACCGCGTCGAGCGATCGGGCTATAAAACAATAGAAATCCCGATACACTATAGGCCCAGATTGGGTGAGAAGAAACTGAAGTTTAGGCATGGGTTCACGATCTTGAAAAGAATAGTATCTGAGAGTGTTGTCGGACACAGTTACTCAGCCGTCTATAGTTGAAGAATCTTGAATAAGAATTGGTAAAGCGCAATACTCTATAGTTGGCTCAGGATCGCGCGCGCTAGCACTCATAGGCGTTGAAGGCGATGGCATTTCTCTAGTTACTTCTGGATTGGCACGAAGTCTTGCGAAAAAAGGAATCGATACATCCATATTCACAGGTGCATACATCCATTCTCGCTAGGCAGTGATTGGGCAACTATCTTAAGCTTAACTACTTGTCCACAATCAACATGCCGCCGCGGAATGCTCTGCGAATAGTTATGTCAAATTGGTTTAGGTGACGAGCATTGGAAGAACGAAAATTACGGTTTGGCATAGTTGGATTGGGGAAAATGGGTTTGCTTCACGCAAGTCTTTTGAACGTGTTTTCGGAAGTCAAACTAGTTGCTCTTTGCGAAAAAAGCGCTTTGATGAATAGGCTTTTCAAGAGAGTATTTTCAACCACAGACATCCGTATAGTTGATGACCTTGAGAAGCTCCGCGGGCTAGGCTTGGATGCGGTCTATGTAACGACTCCTATCTCTTCGCACTCACAAATAGTAAAGGATCTTTACGCTGAGGAAATAACTCGAAATGTATTTGTCGAAAAGACACTTGCCTTAAACTATAACCAATCCAAAGAATTATGTGAAATTGCCAAAAATGTTGGCGGTGTAACCATGGTTGGTTATATGAAAAGATTTTCTGTTGTCTTCAAAAAAGCCAAAGAAATGTTGCGTCAGGGAGACTTGGGCGAACCACGACGATTCAAAGCTTATGCATACTCATCTGATTTCCTTGGACTTACAGAAGAGTCTAAATCCTCTGCGTCACGGGGTGGCGCTCTCAGCGATTTGGGATGCCATGTGATAGATCTGGCGCTGTGGATGTTTGGTCGGTTGGAAGTTCGTGATGTCTTGTCTTTTGCGAGAAATGAGGCGGGTTCTGAAACTTCTGTGTCCTTCATGGCTTTGAATTCAAGTGGGTTATCAGGGCAATTTGATATTTCCCAGTCTATGCCCGGTTACAGGATGCCTGAATTCGGTTTGTCAATAGAGTGCTCCAAGGGAAAAATTGAAGTAAATGACGACCGATTATGCCTGACATTGGATAATGATAGTGCTCAAAGAAAGTTGTACAGACACGACCTCAATGACGGCGTCTATTTTTCCATAGGTGACCCGGAATACTTTAGAGAGAACCGGGAATTTGTTGATTCCTTGTTAGGCAATCGACAGTGCGAATTGAATTTTGACAATGCGTCCATTGTTGATTACGTCATAGACCAGGTAAGAGGCAGGACTGGTCGACAATGAATTCTGCATCTCGAAAAACGCTTCTTGTAGGCGACAATCCTTTCCATGGTATAAGCCATCTCTCTCAAGAGCGCGCTAGGAACAGAACTGGAAACGCTGATTCCGTCACAGAGAAGGCTGATGTAGTTTTGACAGCAATCAAGAACGGCGCCGACGGTTTCATGTTTTCTGTAAGTGACGTTACCCTGCCAATTTTAAAAAACATGCGAGAACGAAACGAGGTTGAACAAGTTGAGCTTTATGCCATAGTTCCCTATGCCTATGAGTATGTCCGTATCGCCACTCAAAAAGGAACTCCTGGTTTAGCCAAAAGGGTTGCGAAGCAGATAGCAATGTCTGGAAATGTCGGGGCAGTTTTGAGTGGTTTGAGTGCTGTGGTCCAGATGAATCCGAGAAGTCTATTGAAAACGTATCTGACTTACGAAGTCTCTAGGATAAAATCGTCAGCCGGCAGAAAGGCAAAATTGACCTCGCTCCTGCTCCACGAAGTAATAACCGACATGGGTCTAGCTCTAAACTTTGACTGGCTATTCAAGTCCTACATATCGTACCTCTCCGAAAGGGATATAGTTCCAGGTTTTAACACTCGAAACTTTCCCTATCTCGTTAGAAAATTCAAAGAGTGGAACTTAGACTTGGAGGAAACAGTCATTGCTACTCAATTCAACAAAGCTGGTTTCCAGATGAATCCTTCAAGAGAGGAATGCGAAAAGACACTATCAAGTCTTTCCAGTCCAATCGTGGTGGCAATAAGTGTGTTGGCTGCGGGATACTTCAAGCCCCCTCAAGCCGCTGATTACCTAGCCGGCCTTGAAAACCTAAAGGGTGTTGCTGTTGGCGTGTCTACAACAAAGCAAGCGCATGACACATTTGCACTTTTCCAAGAACGTTTGAAGAATAATCACGCGCGCCAAAGGTGACCTTCGGCCGCCTTGATATTTGGTCTTACAAAAGCGCACGCGCTCGATCACGTCTGCGATCACGTGCTACTTGCACTGAAATAAGAACCAAAAAAAGAGTTGCTAATTATGGCCAAGCACTATTCAAGAGTAATAGTGACAGGCGGAGCAGGGTTTATTGGTGGCCACATCGTTGATCGACTCTTAAAAGAAGGTTTTGATGTCACAGTCATCGATAATCTCTCCATGGGACGTTTGGAAAACATAGCTCAAAATGAGGACAAAAGAGAATTTCACTTTGTGAAAGGTGACATTCGGGATTTTGACCTCGTTAAGAACACAATGAAAGATATAGATGCAGTTTTTCACGAAGCTGCGTCTGCAAGTGTCACACTTTCACTGAAAAATCCCATGCTTGTAAACGATATAAACGTCTTAGGCACATTGAACCTCTTAAAAGCAGCGGTAGAACTGGATGTGAAACGTTTCATATTCGCCTCTTCGGCAGCAGTCTATGGGGAAACTGCGTTGCCCCGAAAGGGCGAGGAAATTCCACCGGATCCGACCCAACCATATGGGGTTTCCAAACTTGCAGCTGAAAGTTACACTCGATCTTTCTGCAAATCTTATGGCCTCGAAACCGTCTCCTTGCGCTACTTTAATGTGTATGGTCCAAGACAAAGCTTTGACATTAATTGTGCATACGGAGGAGCAATAACTATTTTTCTGAACAGGTTAATGAGAAGCATGCCACCCATAATTTATGGAGACGGAGAGCAAACAAGGGATTTCGTTTATGTTCAAGATATTGTCGAAGCTAACATGCTTGCATTAAACACGAAAAATGCTGTTGGAGAATTCTTTAACATCGGAAGCGGCACTGCAATTAGCGTCAATCAGGTTGCGCAAGTTCTTAAGGAAAGATTGAATAAAAAGGATATAAAGAATGTTTATGCTGCCGAGAGGCCAGCCGAAGTCAAGCATGGATATGCAGACATAAGTAAAGCGAAAAGAATCCTGAACTACACACCAAGGTTTTTGTTCGAAGAAGGCATAACGAATCTTGTTGATTGGTATTCAAAGGACGAAGACCTTTCAATTTGAAGAATCAAAGACATATGGCAGGTTCTACGCTCACGCCTCAGTTATTGAGAATTTCTAAGCGGAACTCGCTTTCACCACTTCGCGCGCGCTCTAATTGGTCTATGACAGAGTCTAAAGTCTATTTTACGGAAGGTCAGGAAGAGAGCCTATCGAACGCAGATTTGAAGAGAGAGATCCAGAGTCTTGAATTATTGATAACATATTATGATGGTCGGCATAGTACTCAATATTGCGTGCGTTAACGTAATGCAAAACTAGACTCCTAGACAGATTTGAAAGTTGACAAAAGATTCGCCTAAAAGAGTAATGTTAATGGAAATAGTCCACGCTGAAAAAAGGCAAAAAAGATCTTGTGGTTCTATGAAGGTTGCACTGATAAGCCATGAAGGGGGAGGAATTTCTTCAGTTTCTGCCGGGCTAGCGCAAAGTCTTTCGAAGAAAAAAATCGATACGACCATATTTACGGGCACACATCTCTATCCTTATCAAACAAGGAAGTTGAACGACTATCTTGATATCACCTATCTGCCAACACCCAATTTTCCGCCAAGGCACATATGGTTTCAAGCTTTGCACTTTACCAAACTCTTAAACAGATTTAAAGACTATTCGATAATCCATGGAATGAGTCCGAATGCCTCATTCGCCTTTAGTTTCTTCAAAAAGAGGCTGGCAAAACCATTTGTCGCGACAATTCATGATGACCAGAGAGCAAACCTAAGGAATTTTGTAAATCAACCCGCCTCGTCGTGGACTTTAGCAGATGTTGGCTTCTTCGTCCTGGAATTTCCTATTTACGATCTTCCTGCTGGACAAATCCTGACCGCTTCAGATCACATAACATTTTGCAGTAATTCAATTCTAAACCAAATAGAAACCTATAGAGCTTTGGACTACAACAAAGTTTCAGTGATCTACAACGGCATAAATTTCGAGGAAATTGAAAGTGAAAAAGACCAATCAGCTGATTACGAAAATCATATATCAATCATTTGGGCGGGACGGTTGTACTGGTCGAAGGGAATAATGTTCTTGCTTGAAGCATTCAAGCGGGCCAAAAAAGAAAACCGAAATCTCAATTTGAGAATCTTTGGAACTGGCCCATTAGCGCAAAAAGTTGAGAAGTTTATTATGAATTCAGGTTTGAGCGATAGTGCCAGTTTCATGGGCTATGTGACCCACAAGAGATTAATTGCTGAAATCAAGAGATCTCACATGGTCGTTTTTCCGAGTCTAGCTGAAGCACAGCCAATGTTCGTGCTGGAAGCAATGGCGTGCAAGAAACCCGTTTTGGCATTTGATCTTCCTTTCGCACGTGAGATAGTCACGAACATGGATAACGGCTTACTAGCTAAAAAAGGCGACATTGAAGATCTTACTAGAAAGATTTGTCTGCTCGCTTCTGATGAAAGCCTTAGGCGAAAACTCGGAGAAGCTGCTTACAATCACGTCAAAAAATCACATAATTGGGATATTCAAGCTGAGAAATACTTGGCGGTCTACAGAAGTGTTGGAACGTAAAATGCCGGATCGCGCGCTTTGCGGACTTTTCGCCATGGTGTTCAGCTCGCCACATAAACTTCTGACGTTTTATGCTCAAAAAGTGAGCATTACCGATGGATCGATATGCTTTTTCCCGTAAAATGAACCCGGCACAAATGGAAAGGTATTAATTGTGAATTATTAGCCGTAAACATACGTGAGGTGGCGTTCTATGGAACTTCTTCATCTTTCAGAAAAGGAAACAAAAGAAGCCTTGGTAAACGGAAAAATTACGATCTGTGTAGTAGGCCTCGGCAGAATAGGTCTTCCAACTGCCTGTATGTTTGCAGCTGCAGGGGCTCGGGTGATAGGTGTTGACATAAATGAAGAAATAGTCCATGAAGTTAACTCGGGCAAATGCCGCTTTCAAGATGAGCCTGGAATGGAAGAACTTCTAAGGAAAGCAATTGCACAAAAGAAATTCAACGCAAGTTGTGACACTTCTTCATGTGTTGCCATATCCGACGTTATAATCTTATGTGTACCCACACCTGTTAACGAAAGTAAGGTTCCCTATTTTCAGCCAATCCTTGAGTCTTGTGTACATATCGGAAAATCGCTCAAGAAAGGGACATTGATTGTTGTCGAGAGCACCGTCTCTCCTGGAACAGTTGAAAACAAGATAGTTCCGCTGATTGAAAAAACGTCTGGTATGAAAGCAACAGAAGATTTCGGTGTTGCAAGTTGCCCGGAAAGAGCTAGTCCAGGCGAGACCCTTAATCATTTGAAATCAGTTCCTCGTATTGTGGGGGGAATTGATTCTGATAGCACCAAAGTTGCAGCAGCGATTTACAGTTCTGCTTTAGGTGTCAAGATAATCAAAGTGGCCGATCCGAAGACTGCAAACGCCGTCAAGCTAACCGAAAACATATTTCGTGATGTGAACATTGCTCTGATGAACGAGTTTGCTATTTTGTACGAAAAGCTCGGAATTGATGTAATAGAAGTGATAAATACGTGTTCAACAAAATGGAATTTTGTCCCACATTATCCTGGACCTGGCGTCGGAGGTCCTTGCTTGCCTGCGAATGCGTATTACATAATTGATGAAGGACTGAAAGTTGGATATATCCCGCTCTTGATTCGTATGGCTCGCGAGATAAATGACAGGATGCCTGATCACGTTGTCACGTTGGTTACAGAAGCTTTGAATTGCGCCGGAAAGGTTGTTAGCAAATCGCGAATCACTTTACTCGGAGTATCGTACAAAGCAGGCGTTCATGACTTGCAAATGACGCCTTTGCAACGCGTTTTTCAAGCACTCAAGATCATGGGCGCTTCTGTGGCTATTTATGACCCAATGTTCAAGGGAGAGGAAGTTTTCGGCGCAACTGTCGCAAGAAACCTGAATGAGGCATTGAGCATGTCAGACTGCATAATAATCGGAACTGCAGATAAAGAATTCAAAAATATGAATCTCAACAAAGTCGCTCAGATTTGTAACAAGCCAACTGCTCTGGTAGACACCTGTAATATCATTACGCCTGAAGATGCAAAAAAACATGGATTTTTCTATCAGGGTGTGGGCAGGAGGATAGTTCGCCACAGTTAGTTAAAAGAAAGATACACAAGTTCAAACATTTTTTATAGGTGAAGAAAAGCGCGCGAGAGTTCAGGCGCAATGTATTCGGATTTAGAACTCAGTGGACGGAGTGAAGGAGAGCATTGTTCATAATAGCGTTGATAGTTGCAGTAGCTAGCTACGCAGTGGTTATGAGTACTTACCTATTGTATATTGCCTTGGTGCTTAGAAATTCCAAAATCAAAGAATATGTTCGATTGACTAAACAGATCGTAACCAAACCTTTGGCCCATGAAGAGCTTCCAAGTGTAACTGCGATTATACCGATGTACAATGAAGAGCCTATCATTGCCAAAAAACTTCAAAATTTGGCCGAACTGGATTATCCAATTGAAAAAATAGAAGTTCTCCTAGTGGACGATTGCTCAACGGATAGAACCTGTGAAATTGCTGAAAACACGATTAACAAATTGAGATTAAACGGTATCATAATCAAAAATCCCCAACGATTGGGCGCCAACGCTTCATATAACATTGGAGTTACCAGTGCAAGTAGCGACTTGATTCTGAGAACTGATGCGGATATCATGGTTAACCCCGATGCGCTTCAAAAAGCGGTTCAGATCATTTTGAATATTGAAAACTTGGGCGGAGTCACAGGAATGATGGATCCCGTTTTTGACATTACCACAACAGCAACGACTATGGAAAAAAAATACCGGAACTTGTTCGACAAAATGTCGATAGCCGAAAGTGCTCTTCATTCAACATATCCAGGGGGCGGAGGTTTTACCCTCATAAAGAAGAGCGTCTATTCTCCAATCCCTATCAACCAAGGTTCAACAGACGCAAACATATCATTGTCCATGATAAGAAAAGGCTTCAGGCACATATTTGTCGCCGAAACATTTTGTCTTGAACTTGTTTCTAGGGGCCTTAAAGAGCAAATGAGGCAAAAAGCTCGGCGAGCACGTAGATTAATCCAATCAACAGTCAATAACAAAGAATTTCTGTTTAACAAGGAATACCGAGAATTTGGAATGGTTATCTTCCCGCTACGCTTTGCAATGTTTGTCATTTGTCCTTTTTTAGTTTTTGCCGGCATCCTATCCACATTTTACCTACTTTTTTCGTATTCGTTATTTCTTGCAGTCACCTTAGGAGTTGGAGCGTTTCTTGTGTTATATGCAGGGACCCGAACAAAGATAAGCAGTCTAAATTCAGTTACAAGCGTTCTTGCCCAGCAGTTTTATCTTCTGCTCGGCCTATTTCTCCTGCCGAAAAAGAATGGCACTTGGAACAGCATAAAAAGAACCAAGTAGCAGGCATGACTGCCCAACCGTCTTCCGGACCTTTGCAAGCTTTGGATGATCACAGTCAGTGATGGCTAGAAGCAAGAGGTCAGGAAGGGCACAGTTCGGCTAAGGTTTTTTTGAAAACAACCGCGCTTCAAGGAGTATCCTTGGCAAATCCATCAGTCTATGCGTTTTGCGTGCAACTATCAAAGGAGTGAGAAAAATGCAGAGGGGGTCATTTGGTTCTACCGAAGAATTTGATCGAAAATCCTAACAAAACGAAGTCACTGTGGATATGCTATTCGAGAATCTTGGAGTCACTTGAAACACTGAGCGGATCAGAAAGAATGGAAAGACTGCAACATCTTGCGGAAGAAGGGCATGAAGTTTGCCTGATCGCTGCGTACTTCGACAAAAGGCGCTTTAGCAATCGTGTTAGCCCACGTTTACGCCTTATCTCCGTTCCCATGAAATACACGCCGTTATTTTCCTCCATGCTGTACGGACTCGTATTGCTTCTCTTCCTGCCAATCTACTTGGCAAAATATCGTCCAGATGTGGTGATTTCTGACCCGACCACCGCGCCATTTCTGGTTTGGAATCCATTGTTATCAAGAATTCTCCGCTTCAAAATGATACTAGACGTGAGGAGCACACCAGTAGGTGCAGGCACACGGGCAACTACGCGCGGGCGCTTTCTATTCAGTATTTCCATTTGGATAGCAAAATCGATGTTCAGCGGCATTACAATAGTGACGCCAATGATGAGAGACGAAATCTGCCAATCATTCGGAATAAATCCAGAATGGACAGGCATCTTGTCAAATGGCATCTCCGAAGAAGCCTTTGATCCTGAAAAAGAAAAAGATGATCGAAAACTTACAAGAGAGCAACTTGGACTGACAAATAAGTTCGTTATCATCTATCATGGCTCGTTCAGACTAACTGGAGGTCTCATTGAAAGCATAAGAGCCGTGGCCATTCTGAAAGACAGCCATCCAGACGTGGTCCTTTTTCTATTGGGGCGCTCAACCAAAGATTTGTTGGGTTTATTGAAACAAACAATCAAAGAAAACAACGTTGAAAAGAACGTAATACTGCACGGACCTGTAGATTTTCATGAAGTCCCAAAATTCATCGCAATGAGCGATCTCGGACTCGTCCCATTGCCTAACATCGCATTCTGGAGATACCAGCAACCGCTCAAGCTACTGGAATACATGGCTATGAACAAAACATTCATCGTTTCAGAAAGCCCCGCACATCGAATAGTAGTTGGCGACAGCAAAAACGCAATCTACATTCAGCAGGTGGCTCCCGTTGACATAGCAAAAGCAATCGAATTCGCCTGTTACAACAGAGACAAACTAGACGAGTGGGGAAGAGCAGGTCGCGATATTGTTATGAAGAAATACATTTGGAAGAAAGTGAATGAAGAGTTTATGGCTTACGTCCAAAAGGTCAGACTATCTAAAAATGGACACGCAACCCCTCAAAAGGCGAAACTAAAATGAGTGTATTGAAATCTTTGGTCAGATATTCATTTTTCAGTTCCTACAAACTTTTCATGACACGTGAAAGGAAGTATGCAAATTGCTTCTTGCGTATTGTGGTTGCTGTTGATGGATTGTCGAACTTTAATTTCCTTAGAGAATTTGCCCGGCGGCAACATGATGCGTTTGGCTTGAAAGACGAGAAACAAATATTGGGGCTAATTGGAAACAGAGTATTAGACATAGGTTCTGGCATGGGCTATTGGGGGCTTCTTCTGAGGAATTCTGGTCGAAAAACTGTTGCGATTGAGATAAGCAAACCATATTTGCGTCTCACCAAAATGCTTGGAGCATACTACGCAGTGATTAGGGCATCGGCGGATACACTTCCTATTAAATCAAACTGTTTCGACACTGCGGTAGCACTCGAAATAATCGAACACGTCAACAAGCAGGATGGTCTTTCATTGATTAGAGAGATGAAGCGCGTGAGCAGTTGTATTATGATTTCAACACCAAGTGACCCTTCATCTAATTTAGATCTGCCCAAGTGGGTCCCCGAAAGTGAACGTCACCTTTCATATTGGACTGAGAAAGACTTTCAAGCAGAAGGACTAAAAACCAGTATTATTGGGGATTCGATACTAGCTGTTCAGGTTGAAAACAAGAAAAAGCATGGTTTGTTTTAGTCCACAGTGACCGACGTTTATCAGCCTAAGAAGACTTTTCAGATTCTGTGCTTTGGTTTTAGCGCCCGCGCAGCTAATATTCTGTAGTGACTGTGAGATAATTTGTGTATATTAGAATTCGGAGAGTGAGAAATGGTGAATATTAGTAACACTACGACGTTTGTGCTGGCGATACACGTTCTTTCATTTTTGTCAATTGGTCTAAATATCCCTCTTCTCAGGCAATGCGTTGGTTTCATTTATCTGACATTTATACCTGGATTCGTCATTCTCGGCGCTCTTAACATGACAGAGAAAAGCATCACAGAAACGCTCATGCTGTCTGTAAGCCTAAGTGTCGCCTTTGTGATGTTCATTGGATTGTTCATAAACACGTTAGGTCCCTTCCTTGGTGTTCCGGAACCGTTATCGGCCAATCTATCGGCAGTCATCATGACTTCTTTGACGTTGATAATCTTCTTTTTCAGTCAAAGGAAAGCCATTGGGAAAAGTTTGAATTTGCCTAACCAAGATTTTATCGCTGAACTCCACACCAAAGGTTTCATTATATGTGTACTGTCGGTTCTCCTTTTGTTTTTTAGTGCAGTTGGAGCATTATATGCGAATACTTCTTTGACAATTCTTGCAATAATAGGAACGGCAGCGATTTTTGCAACATGCACTTTTTCAAAAGTCTTACCATTGAAGTACTACACGTTTGTATTGTTTGTTGTTTCTCTGGGTCTTCTTTATCAAACATCTCTACTATCGAGACACATTATGGGATGGGACATTTTCAATGAATACTATACGTTTAAATTGGTTAGAACAGCGGGCTATTGGAGTCCGCCGGGTGTAGTACACTCTTTCACAATGCTTGCTAATTTTTACTCTATGCTGAGTATTACGATTTTACCAACAATATACTCAACGTTTCTAAATGTAGAAGGAGATTCTATATTCAAGGTAATTTATCCATTCATATTTGCTTTCGTGCCAATATTTCTGTACAAGACTTACGAATCCCAATCAGGAAAACTGGTTGGACTGTTATCTGCGTTCTTCTTCATTGCGAATCCAATCAATTTTTATGGTCTGGAATCACTTAGTATTGCTAGAGAAATGATTGGGTGCCTATTCTTTTCTGCTGCCATTTTTTCACTTCTAAACCAAGACTTGAGTACTAGGAATAAAAGAGTCCTAGTCGTTATTTTTAGTGCCGGTTTAGCTGCCTCGGCTTACTCCCTTTCATTCATTTACGTTTTCTTCATTGTTTTTGTCTTTATTGCCCTGCGTTTAAGAGAGAGGGGAGAGAAGTTGTTGAATCTTTCACTTTTCATAACTATCCTTGTAGTTATTTTTGCATGGTACATGTTCGTTTCAACTCCACCTTTGAACGATTTGAGCTATGTAATCAACAACATATTCCAAAGGTTTACACAAGATGTATCTAGTTCTCAGGCGAGGTTGGATACGCAGTATGCACTCTTATCTCCAACAGTTCAAACGACCTTTGTTGGTCTAGTCCACAAAATCCTGATTTATTTGACGCACGGCTTTATTGTTGTAGGCGCGGCCATCATAACAGTAAAACCCAAAACTATGAGGTTTAGCGCAGAATTTCGATGGATGACGATAAGTGCCACCTATATTTTGATCATATGCCTAGTTGTTCCCAACGTAGCACCTGCTCTTAATTTCTCAAGGTTTTATCGAGTAACTATGATATTTCTGTCGCCTCTTTTTGTAGTAGGTGGCATATATGTACTTGATTTGCTCAAAAGAATTCAAATTCCTTCTCGGCTCAGATTTGGTAAGGTTACTTTCAAAGGTTTTGAACTGCTGACATTGGTCATTGTCTTGACAGCCTTTTTCCTTTTCAGAATAGGTTTTGCTAACTACGTTTCAGGAGGTTATCCAATTTCATATTCGTTGAACTTTGACGACATGAGCGCGCGCGCGCTCGACGTCTCTATTCCAGAACTTGACGTTTCTAGCGCAAGGTGGCTTGTGGCGAGAACAGAAAACAACTCCCTAGTCTATGCTGATGGTAATGTATTGAGACCCCTTATTGATTATACTAATATTAACAGAGACAATATTGTTGCTTTATCAAATACTACACAACCGAGAGCGAACTCTTACATATACTTAAGCAGTATGAATGTTGATGAGGGTTTATATCCAATACCAATTCAAAGTGACAAAATCTATTCAAACGGTCAAAGTGAAACCTATTTCTCACCATAGAGAGAGCAATTTCACAGGATCGCAATCATGAACGAAAAGGGTAAAGCGAACCTTTGAAACGGTTCATTTGTTCAAGAACATGCTAAATATTCAGCTACATTTAACAGTTGAACACTAAGTGGTAAAGCTTCTTGATAGGTATTTCCAGGACCCTGATCACGCACTAAGAGAATTATAGCATAGTGAGTAACAAAAGGATAGAAGTCGATTGAGTCGCCACCTCTCATTATTCAGGAAAAAGCATGCCATGTTATGCGAGATTCCCAAATCAATTACATTGCCCCATACGGAGCAGCCTATGGATAACGTCTCGGTCGTCATACCAACTCGTAACAGGCCAGAAAACATAGAAAAATTGCTTAACTCTGTCTTGAAGCAAACGACAAATCCTAAAGAAGTAATAATCGTCGATGATAGTGATGACTTGAAAACCAAATCGCTGTACCATAAGATGGAAACTACTTTTCTGTGCAAAAACATTTTGTTAAAATACACCCGAGGCAGAGAGAAGAATAGTAGCATTGGTGCCGCAAGAAATATCGGTGTTGAACAAGCAAAGGGAAGCGTAATTCTCTTTGCTGATGATGATGTTATACTTGACAGACATGGTATTGAACAAATACTTAATTGCTACCGAAGACATCCTGATGCTCTCGGTGTGTCTGGATATATCTCATATTTTGGGCGAGTCGATTTCTTCTCTAACCCCTCCTCGATATTTCCTGGTTTCCGTAGTTTTCTGTTTAATGCATTTCGAAAAGTTTTTTCTCTTCCACATATGGAAAAAGGTAAACAAAGGATACTCCACTCTGGTCATGTGACTTTTCCGTATATGCTAACAGAAGAAAGCAATGTCGATTGGATGTCTGGAATATTCTCGAGCTATAAGGCCGAGGTTCTAAGGTTTTTCAAGTTCGATGAAAGACTTATCAAGTATTCTCTCTGGGAAGATGTTGATCTCCCATCCAGAGTTACTCGACGCTATCCCAATTCGTTATACATGACGCCATTTGCCAAGGCTGTTCATGAAAAATCACCGTTTGCACGAAGATCTGCTAGACTTTTGACTTATACATTAGTAGGTTATCATATTTACTTCTTTTTCAAGGACATGCCGCAGAATCTGCTTAATAGACTTGCTTTTGCTTGGAGTTGGGTCGGTATGTTTCTTATGCGTTTGTGTCTTCGTGACATGAAAAACCTGATACTCCTAGTAAGAGCTTATTTATACACGTTAAGTCATTTTGCGGAAATCGTAAACGGCAGATTTCCTTTCTTATACTGGTAGTCTTGGTTGATTACTACCTATTTACAACTTAAGGGGTTATTCCTAAATAACGTAAATTTGCAGCACAGTCGGAGATGACTAAAAATTGGTATCCGATAAGACTTTCATAGTTATCCCCAACTTCAACGGAAGAAACTGCATAAAAGAATGCTTGGTATCTGTTGAAAAAAATGGGCCCCGTGAACAGGTCGAAGTAGTTGTTGTTGACGATGGGAGTACCGATGGATCAGTTCTGATGATTGAAACGGAATTCCCTTGGGCAAAACTTGTTTTGAATAAAGATAACCTTGGATTTGCAGAATCTTCGAATAAAGGCATTGTTTACGCACTTAAACACGGCGCGGAATATGTCTTATTGCTTAATAACGATGTTGAAATGGTTAAAAACCAAACGATAAGTAAGATGATCCGCATCTTCGAATCTGACAACAAGATCGGCATATTAGGTTGCAAGTTGCTATTTCCCAACGGTACAATAAACTACGCCGGTGGTTTTGCTAATATTAAATGCGTAGGTCATTATGGTTATGAAGAACCGGATAAAGGGCAGTACGAAAAGGTTAGGTCTGTTGATTATGTAATGGGCGCCGCTTTAATGATCCGATCAAAAGTGATACGCAAGATAGGATTGTTAGATGAAGGTTTTTCTCCCTTGTATTTTGAAGAAACTGATTGGTGCATGAGGGCGAGGTTCGGCGGCTATAAGGTTATGTATACACCAAATCCGAGCATGATTCACAGGTGTGGTTTTACTACGCAGACATTGAGGAAAAATGATGTCAATTTCTTTATCAAGAAGAATTGGATACGCTTTTGGCTACTTAATTTTTCAGTGAAAGACATTCTAAAGCGTGTTTTCTTCTATGAACCTCGAGAAATAATTATCTCTTATATCGTAGAACCAGACCCAACGAAATCATTTGGTCAGAGGATTCGAAAAAACGCGGCAAACAACATAATTCTTGTTACGAAAGCATGGGTCAGTAATCTCCTGAACTTGGCTGAAATAGTAAAGAAGCGCATTGAAAGATTCTCACAGCAATTGTGAGTCACTTTAGCCAAATGCCCCGTTCTCCGTATTATGTGATGAAAAGCGATTCCTTTTGATAAAAAACGACGAGTTAAGTACCAAAGTAACCGCGGAGTAAAGTATTCTACAGTTGAATTCATCGAATTTGTAGATAATGACGCATTTGTTGACAAGGGCTGATTTGAGGAAATCTAACAATGAAGTTGTATTTTACCTCAGCGCGCGCGACATGGGATGAGGAAGTTGTCAGCAGACCATAAAATGCTCAAGTCAAAGATTGTCAAGATTTAAAGAAGGAAAACATTCTGGTGAGTGCGTGTTGAACGTTCTATGCATATACCCTGCAATAAACAAACAGACAAATGATAACGCATTCACACTAATTAAGCTTCAAGACAAAGGTGTAAGACTCGCAATAATAACGAGCAAATCGCTAGGATTGAAGGGGAAAGGACGACTTTCATCCTACGAAGATATGGACGGTATTTCTGTCTATCGACTATTTAGAAACCCCATTGACATATTTGTTTTTTCGAGAAGAAGGCTAAAAAGAATTCTGCAAATATGCGAGCAGGTCAAACCAGATCTGATTTTCTGTTCACAAGAGTTGAATATGCGATTAGCGCTGATATTAAAAAAGTATTTGAGAATACCAATCCTACTACTAGTTGAAGACGCAGGTAGAATTTTTTCTGGCGAGTTTTACTCTGGATTCAGCATGCGCCCATGTCTGATGCGTATATTAGGCATCCCGACTGGGGAAAAGTTTTGGACATGGCTTGAAAGAAATTCTTCAGCAATAATTACTTGCCATCCGCGAGATCAACGGATACTTGGTAGGTTATCGCAAAATGGAAAACTAATATGCTACATTCCGTGGCCAACACATTTACCTGATACATTTCAAGTGAGGCTCTCAAAGAAAGTAAATAGGGCTGTCTACGTGGGTTCATTGGTTCCATTCAAGAATACACAAGAGTTTGAAACTACACTACCACGGATAATAAAAGAAACTCCCACACAAGAATTCATTGTTGTAGGTCCAGGCCCACACTCAAAAATCATAAAGCGACTTCAGAACGAAACTCAAGGCAAGGTGAAGTACATCACACAATTGCCGCGAACTGAAGCCTTAGATCTAATAGGAAGCAGCTACTACGGATATACACCAGCTAAAATAGGCGGATGGGGTTTTGTGGGGGACTGTTGGAGCGTCAAGACTCCGGTTGTCATGACACACAACGATGATTATGTCGCTGATAGTGTGAATGCATTGGTGGCTGAAGACGAAGATGCACTGGTCAAGAGAATAAATCAGTTGTATGAAAGACCTGACCTCTACAGGAAGCTTCAGAGAAAAGGGTATGAAGAAAGTGTGAAGAGAAGATCCGACGTTATTAGCGATAAGTTGTATGATGTATTCAAGAGAACGATTAGCGCGCGCTCATTGGGCGCATAAGGCTCTACCTGAGCAAGAGCAAGAAAAGTGGGTCACAAGAAAATGCAAGTTTTTCTTACCTTTGACTGCGAAGATTTCATAAACCCTCAATCAACTTACGCTTTGAAACGCATTCTTGAACTTTTGCAGAAATATGATCTAAGAGCCATTTTCTTTCTAACTGGTCACATGTGTGAAAAGTTTAAGAATTATCCTCAGATTCTGGACTTGCTTGAAAAACATGAAATTGGTTATCATTCCTCTGCCCACTCAGTTCACCCCACAATATTTGAATACACTGATGTGGAGGATTACGATGAAGCATGCAAAATATCGTTAGAACGAGAGACATCGCGAATAGACCCCTTGACCGGCAAGATGGAAGGTCGAGGGGGCCTTCTATTATTGAAAGATGTTTTCCCAAATAAACCGATAGTTGCTTTTAGAGCGCCTGGTTTTTGTTGGTCACCACCTCACTTGGATGCTCTTGAAAAGCTCGGAATACGATTTGATTTTTCCACTGGCCTCTCAACCGTACCGATTCATTACAGAAATATTACGTTCTATCCTCATCCTGTCTTGGGAACTGGAGTGCTTTTTTCCACTGTTTCTCCGTTTGGGAAGTTGTCAGGATTTGAAATAGCAAATCTTGTGGAAAAGTCAATAAGGCTCGGTTCGATGGTTTCGATTATTCATCCTCATAATTTTGTAGATGCTGAAAACTGGGATCTTGACTACTTAACAGGGAATCCTGAGCATCTTCATTCGGTTCCAACCAAAAGTTGGCAGCAAATAAGCATTATTTTGAGAGGATTTGAGGTCTTCCTTAGAAGAGTGAGTTTTCTTGCTAATAGCAAAGCGCTTGAAGTGACACCTCCTCTGCGAAAGGGAACAAGTAAGACGCATTTCACAAAAAAGCAGATTCTACGCAGCTATCGGAGGAGTACTTCATGGCCAAGAAAAAGTTTCAACTATACTCCAAGGTTTCTGCTGAAGCACTTTTTCAAATATTTCCATATAAGTGATTCAAACGCGGACACCTAATCACTGACTGTGCTTCTTTCCACTGAAGACGTCTATTTTGATGCAGGGTGCTAATGAAATGACTGTTAAATACGGACCGCTACCACGGCTAACGATAAGGCTATGCGTGAAAAACGCGCGCGCAGAAAAGCAGGAGATGGAGATGCGTATTCGTAATCACTAATCATGTATATTCATACCAAAGACATGTCTTTCATCGAAAGTGCGTGATGAAATGGTCGCCCAATCTGGATCGGAGACAAAGGTAACCATAGGACTATGTGTGAAAAACTCCCAAAAAACCATTGAAGCGTGCCTAAAAAGCATCAAAGATCAGGATTACCCTAATCAGCTTCTAGAAATAATAGTTGTTGATGGCGAAAGCAGAGACCGTACCATGAATATTATTGCGGAAATGATTTCAAGCTCAGGAATAACTGCAAGGTTCTTCTCTGATAACGGCAAAGGAATAGCAGTTGCCCGACAGATTGTTCTTGATAATGCACAAAGCAAGTACGTAGTCTTTGTTGATAGTGATGTTTTACTATCCGCTGATTTTGTGAAGACTCAAGTCGAGTTTATTCAGAGCAGCTCTAAAATAGCTATTGCACTTGGCAAATTCTGCTACCAAAAAGGTGTTCAGAAAACTCTACCGGCAACGCTTCAAGGCCTTGGTAAACATGTTGATACAATAGAGCGCGCGCGCTCTAGCCGAAAAAAACGTACTGGTTTTTCCCCTAACGATGCGTCTATCTATCTTGTGGAAGCTTCAAGGCAAGTCGGGGGATTTGACAAGACAATAGAAGGGGCCAGCGAAGACGAAGACATAATTATAAGGCTGAAGAACCGCGGTTGGTCGATTGCTCTAAATGAAAAGGCGAAGTTCTACGCACTTTCAAGAGAGACATGGCAAGCTTTGTGGAAAGAAAATGTGTGGTTCGGCTACGGCAAACACTTTCTCAGTCATAAATACGAAGGGACGAGCTTCTTCTTGCGCTATTTCCCACTAATCTACGCCTATGTAGGATTCAAACAGAGTTTAAGATGCTATAGACTAACTTCACAAAAGAAATCCTTCCTGCTTCCACTGCTAGCCTTTTTCAATACAACATCGCTGTATTTCGGTTTCATTAAGGCGCATCAAGAAGGATACGGCCACAAAGAAAATACGTGAAAGCCATTCGGCGCGCGCGGCGCGAGCAAGCGAGAAGGCGTGTCGCTTTGGATGTAGGTGGTTAGCTGTGGTGTGGGTGTGGACATTGGAGTCGGTGAAGGTGTTGGAAACAGACGTTAATAATCTGGTTATCCGTAGACATTACCGTAAATTAGTGTGTCGTTAGCGTTATTTTGAATATTCGTTGTGCACGAAGAAAACACGTTGTAGGCTATGACGCCACGTATACTCCCAGTTTCGACATAGCACGCTGGATACGGCCCTATAGACGTAAACGTGTTATTGAGGATGTTTACGCCGTCAACATAGCTGATGCCTGCTGAACCTACTCTAATTCCATATGTGCTATCAGAAATCTTGTTGCCCTGAATCGTTGAGTTTATAGCCATTTCGGTGTTAGAATTTCCTTGAATCCATATAGGAATGTTTAGGTTGTCAAAATCATTCGATGTTATATTGATGTCTGAAACAGAATGACCGGCTGGCGAGAAAAATATCCCACCAACAGTGCTTCCAGCGAAAGTATTGTTATAGATGCGTGTTCCGTTAGGTGAGGATTCCCATTCAGCTGTTTCTTGATAAAGATGAATCCCCCAGTTTGGAGCAGCATTTATCGTGTTGTTACAGATAAGCGTGTTCAAAGATTTTATTAACATGCTCGTTCCACTAGCGGTGGCATTCGGATTCCCCATTGTGTTTCCACAAATAGTGCTATTGGGAGTTGAAGCGACGTAAATAGCGTGCCACAAAACTGTTGGTCCCCATCCTGTTATTGTGTTGTGGGAAACTGTAACATTTCTATCACCTGCGCCTCCACTCCCAAAAACACCTATTCCAGCACCGTTTCCACCTGAGTCTATGCTATTCAAAGTAATAGTGCTATAACTGTCGTCATTGAAGACTACAGCCCAGCTTCCAGGATTAGATAGAAAGGTGTTGTTCTGAATCAGGTTATATTTTCCATTTTGGCACTCAACGGCAATTCCCGAACCTACGCTCTCAAAAGTTGCGCCAACTACTGTGATGTTGTCTGCATAGTAGCCTCTAATTGCACGTTCTGATCCGGTTGTATCATTGAGACCAATGAAGTGCCCGCCATTAATGGTTATGTTCGTTTTGAGTGTTTCAGAAGAACCGTGAATGTAAACTGCCTGCAAAGAACCTACTGTCGCTTTAATAGTGGCATTTCTCAAATCCAAATATGTGTTGCTAACTGGAAATATGCTCGCAGTAAGTGGTATGCTGCCATTTACTACGATACTTTGCCCAGCCATCATGTTGCCGAATACATTATTTATGACGTATGCAGCGTTCCCGTTCGTAAGAAAGTTTTGATGGTTACTGCCATTTATCGCAAAATATAAGGAGTTGGATGCAAGAACATAATAGTCTGCGCTTGGCAGACCCGCGAGTGGATCCGAAATCCTTCCGAAATTTGCCACGATTAGTGATGAGTTTAGTGCTGTCACAACTAGCGCTGTAAGAAAAAGGCTGGTTAAGAGTATGGCAGTTGTGCATGCAATAAAAACGCGGAAGCCTTTACGCTCGAACATATTCTTAACATCCTAATCATAGATGTTTTGGTTAATATGTTTTGCACAGCGGTGTAGCTAATTAGCCTTACTGATTAAGTGTTTAACTTGTATACACATTAGCGCGCGCGCTAAAGATAAGTTGGAGGATCGATATCTTTCTCGTGAGAAGCCTGTGAGAAAATGTTTAAGTGGTTGATGCGTTTCTTCGGTATGTATGCACCGGTGGAAAGGATCCGAGTGGCAATGTACCGGAAAGCTGGAGTCCACATTGGCGTGAAGGGTGCGCATGGTACGTTTGGCAGCCACATTTTCATCGACATTATCCTCCCAAACATGGTAACTATCGGAGACGATGTTATCCTAGCTGGTTACGATCACATACTTGCTCATTCCTACATCTTATATGATTATAAAGAAGAAGGATTCCGCCCCGTAGTTATTAGAAACGGCGCACGAATAGGCATAAACGTTACGATACTCTCTGGTGTAACCATTGGCGAAAACAGTGTGATCGGTGCAGGTGCAGTGGTCACCAATGATATTCCTCCAAACTGTCTGGCAGTTGGCGTACCTGCCAAGGCAATCAAGTACTACAAATAAGAATATGCGTGTGAATCAGTGGTCTTGTTGAAGAACAATTGTGATCCAGAAAAAGTCTCTCTTGTCAGAGTAAGAGGGATGGAAGACATTCAGCAAAACATAAAGAGCGGAGTCGACGCTATAGGAGGTTTGAATCTTCGCGATGACAGCGTTGTTTTGATTAAGCCCAATCTATGCTGCATAAAACCTCCGGAAACGGGAGCCACAACCGACGTTAACGTCGTTAAAGGCTTAGTTGACTATCTCAGAAACGAGTTTAGGGTATCCGATATATCCATAATCGAATCCGACGGAACTCAAGTTCTGGCCGATATGGCCTTCAAACTTCTTGGCTACGAAAAACTGTCGAAGAAACTGGGCGTGAAACTTGTTAACCTTTCCGGTTGCCCATTTTCTGTCAAGGAGTTCCCACGAAATGCTTTCCTGAAGTCGGTTCAGGTGCCGGATGTTTTTGAAAAAGCTGATTTCTTCATTTCTGTGCCAAAAATAAAGACTCATATTGATATTTCGTTTACTTGTGCGCTGAAGAATCAGTTTGGCTGTAATCCTTATCCTCGTAAGGCTAAATATCACCACCGGATTGATGATGCAATAGTTGATCTAAATGTGATTTTCAAGCCGGACTTGGTGGTTGTCGACGGCATTGTAGCGATGGAGGGTTTCAGAGGGCCAACAGACGGACTTCCTATAAGAATGAATACGCTTATTTTCGGTAGAGACCCAGTGGCGATAGATCATCTTGTTGCGAAAGTTATGGGCTTGAATCCTGATCATATATCTTATCTTGTTGAAGCTCAAAGAAGGGGCCTCGGAAAATTCAGTTATGAAGTAATAGGACCCGACCCTAGAGAAATCGCCAGAAAGTTCAGAACTGTTCGTCCGCGGTTGAGCAATTTCTATGGTATTTTTTGTAAATACTGATTGATGGTGCAAGGATGTTGGAAAAGAGAATACGCGTGGCAATTGTAGGCACAGGGCGTATCGCCAAAACAGCTCATATACCTGCGTATCTTTCTAACAAATACGCTGAGATAGTGGCAATTGTTGATACTGATAACAAACAACTCACGCGAACGGCTAGAAAATTCAAAGTGAAGAAAACCTTCTCTTCAGTCGATGACCTATTCGACAATGAGAAAATCGACGCAATCAGTGTTTGCACTCCACCAGACACTCACTCAGAAATTGCTCTGAAAGGACTTCAACATGATGCTAACGTTCTCTGTGAGAAACCTTTGGCAACGGATGTAGACAGTGGCAAGAGGATGGTTATTGCGTCAAAAAGCAAAGGGAAAATTCTGATGGTCGGTTATCATCGCCGATTTTTGCCCAATTATCAAAGAGCCAAGAAATACATTTTGAGCGGAAACTTGGGGCACGTATACTGCGTTGAGGATCACTTTTTGGAACCAAATCCTCTTTACAGCTATTCAAAATCAATGTGGTTCTTCAAGCCGAACATCGGCGGAGTGTTACTCGATATAGCCCCACACGTCTTTGACATGCTGAACTACATATTTAGCGATTTTCCTACGGCAATTTCTGCTCGAAGTTTTACATATCTTGACCAGCCCGTTGAAGACTGCTGCGTCTTTGTTGTAGAGTATCCAGGTGGAAGAGTGGGAATTGGAACGACAAGTTGGTTGTCATCCACAGTAATAGAGAATTTGAATGTGTATGGCACTGCACAAAATCTTTTCGTTTCACCTGATTTCTTTCTAAGAGTAAATGCAACCGAATTTCGTCAAATTGCACTACTAAGAGCGGCTGGTGAATCTCTAGTCAGCATGAAATTCTCCCACCTTCCATTTGTAAGCACCAAAACGGGCAATCCCTACCAGCTTGAAATCGATTATTTCATTGACTGTATTAGGCATAACATAATATCCTCCGAAAGCGCTTTGAATGGGCTGTCTGTTCTTATGGCTTCTGATGCGGCAAAAATATCGATTGCTAAAAATTGCAGAATCGAAATTCCTCACCCAGAAAGACTAGTAAAATATCCGGCAAAAGCCTGATACAGAAAGCGCGCGCGATTCTTCATAGACAACGCCACGGCGTATTCAACTTCACTTGCCATTAGGCGCTTTTGCGGTTTTAGATTTCCCGATCGTGTTTCTCTACGGATCTTGCGTTAAGCAGCATCTTGCCAAGTATGCGCACACGGAGTATGGGCAAGCATTTTAGAAGTTGGGTGTGACTCATGGAAAAAGCGTTTGAGATGGGCAAGGCCTCAGCTACAGGAAGCTTCCAACTACTCATAGGAGTGGCCATGTCCACCATAATCATGGCCGTAGGAACCATAATTCTAGGCAGACTCATGACAACTGAAGAATACGGGCTCTACGGCATCGTGCTCATCCCGCTGACGACAATAAACCTGTTCAGAGACTGGGGCATAAACTCGGCTATAATCAAGTACATCGCCAGCCTGAGAGCCTCACAAAAAGGCGAAGAAATTTATGACATCATCACTGCTGGCCTCGTCTTTGATGTCGCATCCGGCATTGCTCTCTCATTTTTCTCCCTCGCCCTAGCAACTTTCATTGCCTCAACAGTCTTCCACAGACCCGAGTCCGCGTTCTTCATAGAAATAGTCTCTGTCTCGATAATCTCAGGCTCACTCCTCACAGCCTCCCAAGCCGTCTTCGTAGGCTTCGAAAGAATGGAACTCAGTAGCTTCACGCTCATCTGCCAAGCGATAGTAAAAACCGCCGTAAGCCCTGTGCTCGTCTTCTTGGGCTACAGCGTCTTAGGTGCAGTCATCGGCTACACCCTGTCCTTCATAGCCGCAGGAACCATCGGCCTAGCAACCTTCTACTTCACACTGTTTAGACCTCTCAGAAAAAAAAGGACAGCGTACGCCCGTGCGAAGACCTCTAACTTCTTCAAAACGCTAAAAACGATGCTAAACTACGGAGTGCCACTCTCAGTATCTGCAGTTCTGGGAAACATTCTGGGACAGGTATACGCTCTGACGGTGCCTTCCTTCGTCAGCAACACGCTATATGGCAATTACGCGACAGCAGCCAACTTTTCCATCCTTCTAACCTTTTTGACCGTTCCAATAGGGACAGTGCTGTTCCCGGCATTTGCAAAGCTCGACCCAGACAACGAACATGAGCTCGTAAAAACAGTGTTCGCGTCCTCAATCAAGTACACGTCCATGCTGCTAGTACCCGCAACGATCGTCATCATGGCCCTGTCGGGACCGATGATCGGCACGCTTTACGGAGAAAAATACGTATATGGACCCTTCTTCCTAACCATAGTCGTCATAGGCAATCTGTTCGCACTCTTTGGAAACGTGAGCTCAGGAAGCCTCTTATCAGGACTGGGAAAGACGAGAATACTCATGATACAGAGCATAGCAACACTCATCATCGGTCTTCCTATAGGATTCCTCCTAATCCCGATGCTTGGAATAACAGGTCTCATAATCGCAAACACCATCGCTGGACTGCCGAGCATGTTCTGGGGCCTCTACTGGATATGGAAGCATTACAAAGCCAGAGCCGACTTCCAATCCTCAGCCAAGATTCTTGTAGCATCGGCGATTGCAGCCTTCATGGCATATTTACCTACGATATTTCTGAACACGACCAACTGGATGAAGCTCATAATCGGCCTAATAATCTTCCTAACCGTCTACGTACTGGGCGCACCTATCATCGGCGCAGTCAGCCTAACTGACATAAAAAACCTCAGAAACATGTTCTCCGGCATGGGCGTCATATCAAAAATAACCTACCTGCTCCTGAACGTTGCAGAAAAGGCCGCACAATTCAAAGTGACGAACAAAAAAGCGGGCGAGAAGTCCTAGCACGACTGGCAAAGAAAGCGCACATTCTTCAAGTGTACGCCGGGGCATTTAGGAGCAACACTAAAGTGAAGATTTGTCATCCATCCTCGAGAACCCTGCTTCTAATAATAGTCACAATAGTCTACACGATCGGTCTTACCAATCTTTTCATGGCAGTACTGGACGGTACCGAAGCCTAGATCTGTCCAACTTCGGAACAATATACCCTGTCGGTTACGAAGCACATAGCGGAGATATCGTAATAGAAGCGCGCACATCAAATCTCGGCTACAAATACTAGCATTTGTTTCGCTTTAAATGACTGAGCTTCCAGCTGACCCCAAAATCCCAATGAGATACACGTTTATGTTAACAAAGCATATATCCTAACCAGATGATAATCATAAGACGTTGCGTTGAGCATGCAAAAAAGAAGACCCCCACGCAATCGACTGGTTGCAACGGCGCTTCTTCCTATTACAATTCTTCTTTGGATTATCGGATGGACTCTTTTTTGGACAGGATCAAAGAAGACGCGATTACGAAACGCACACTACCCTGCTAAAGCTGATGGACTAGAGATCTCGACCATACTGACAGATGAAATACAGGAACACAATAAGTTAGCCTGAATCACAAATCGTCATTAGCGCGCGTGAAGTATCAATACAGATATTAAAATCATAACAGTATAGAAGTCGTTCTGTCAAAAGTGAATGTTATGGCAAAGATTCCCTTGTACAGACCCCAAGATGCTATGTGCCATGAAAAAATGGACGACTTGCTAGGCGAGATTCAGAAAGTCTTGGAGTCTGGCTGGCTCACCATGGGCCCAGAAACCGAGAAATTCGAAAAAGCCTTTGCCAGCTACGTCGGCTGCAAGTACGCGATTGCCACAAACAATTGCACTTCAGCTCTATACCTCGCTCTTAACTCGTTGCGACTGAAGAAGAAAGACAGAGTTGCCGTTCCGATTTTGACTTTTGTTGCAACGGCAAACGCAGTCAGATGGGCTCGTGCAGAGCCGGTGTTCTGTGATGTAGCTGAGGACGGAGAAATCGATCCTGCCGAACTAGAAAAACTACTCGAAACGGACGACACGATCAAATGTGTAATCCCCGTTCATCTCTACGGATTCCCATGCGATATCAAAAAAATCGGTCGCCTAACAAAGGAGCGCAGATTATGGATGATTGAAGACTGTGCCCAATCTCAGGGAGCAACAATAGACGATCAGAAAGTTGGAAGTCTTGGTGACGCGGGTTGTTTCAGCTTCTACGCCACAAAAAACATGACGACTGGAGAAGGGGGAGCCATGGTCACCAACAACAAAGAATTCAGAGTCAAGGCTCAGTTGGTGAGAAACCATGGTCAAACCAAAACGCCGAAGCAAAAAGCTAAGGCATGGAAATACGACGTAGTGGACCTTGGCTTCAACTTTTGCATGGGCGAGATAGAAGCTGCCATAGGATTGAAACAACTCGCGAAAACAGACTCAATGGTCCAACTCAGAAGAGAAATAGCCAGAAGGTACAAGGAGGAACTCGAGAAAATCGACGGCATTGAAATGCTGCATGACCCTGAATCCGAGGACTCTCGCAAAGGCGTGTACCACCTGTTAGTCGTGAAAATAGAGAAGCCCTATCCCCTGACAAGAAACAAGCTTTATCTTCACCTACAAAAGAACGGCATTACGACCGGAGTTCACTTCCCTCCACTACACTACCTCTCCTACTACAAGGAAACAACAAACTATAGGAAAGGAGACTTCCCCTGTGGCGAAAGACTCTATTCAAAGATCCTGTCGCTTCCGATGTTTCCGTATATGACAGACCAAGAATTTCAAGATATCATCAAAGTGCTAAAAATGAGAGCTCCGTAACCTCGTACATTCTTGCCTCTAAGAAACGTACGCGCTGTAACTCGGCATCTGTCGAATTCTGAAGGGGATAATTCCCATGAAAAAACGAGAGTGCACGCGCATTCTTTAGCTTCAGGACATAATTGCCGAGCGCGTACATACTATCGGAAACTGAGAATAATCTGTCAACCGCAGAAGCCTTCAAATTTGAGATGGCACGATTTGGAGGGCGGTGGGTAGATTTTGTTGAAACTCAACCAGATAATCGATCGCTGCGCGCACCTAATGCTTGCACGTTAGAAGCTATGATTCTGATTTATGGTTTGGAACAGGTTTAGAGGATAATCTTCTCAATTGGAAATGACAAATCTAAATGGCTGAAACTAAGGTGATTGTTTTGAGCGTCAAAGGATTGGTTAACCGATTTTTTTCGGGGTCTTTTGCAGGTGGTTTTCTATCAAACTCGCTTTGGAGATTGACACATAAGGCAATAATAGAAAACTCGATTAATGAGATTTCCATGTTCACGGGTGAACCCACGGACGAAGTCAAGAGGAAATATTGCAACATTCACCTACCCAGTCAATCCTGGGAAGCGGCTAACCCGAAGACTGAAAAGGAAATATTGCAGTTCTATTCCGAAACAACAGCTTTGATCTACGGCCTTGCAAGATGGAATAATACAAATCCGGAGAAATTTAGGTCAAGATTCAAGCTTTTGAACTTCTGCCAAAGTCACAACATAAAATCAGTGTTAGACTATGGTGGGGGAATAGGCGACTATTGCATTCTCTTAGCGCAAAATCGGATAGAAGTAACATATGCCGACGTCTTGGGGAAAACGTGGCAGTTCAGCAAATGGCGATTTGAACGTAGAAACTTGCCGATCACAATGCTTCGAGCGGGAATAGATCCCTTGTCCAGATACGACTTGGTTGTTTGTACTGACGTTCTGCCTTTTGTGACAAACCCGCCCTCCTTAGCCAACCAGCTTGTTGCAGCTTTGCGGCCCATGGGCTACTTGGCCGCAGTCTACAATTTTAGGGAAAAGCGCGCGCTATGCTTGGATAACAGCAAATATGCTGATACTTTCGACAGTTATTTGAGAAGGATTGGCTTGGAGTTTTTAGTTCGCGATTTCTTTCTCTTTTTTCAGAAACAACAAGCAGGATCAACTCGATCGATCGATTGATAACAATTGCTTGGTTACTGACGTTCCAGACTTCCCGGTCGCATATTGCTCTCGCGCGCGCCGTTGATGTACTTCAGGACAAAATTGTTGCCAACAGATTTAATTGGTGCCCATAAACCTTGATACAGTGATGCTATGGTCACGCTCGAATTCACCAAGATCGTAAAAAGGTACAAAGAGGGCTTTTCGGAGAGACTTAGAAGAATTGTGGGACTAAAGCCTCACCTTGCGTATTTTGAACTGAATTTAGTGGATGATTGCAACATGCGCTGCAAAGGATGTAGCCATTTCTCTCCCATTGCGGAGAAGCAGTTTACGCGATTGGAAGTATACAAGAGGGATTTGCAGCAACTCTCAAAGCTATTTTCCACAATCGATACCATAAGGTTGCTGGGGGGAGAACCCTTACTTCATCCTGAAATCGTGAGCTTCTTGTCTTTCACTCGATCATGTTTTCCCAAAGCAAATATCGATATTGTAACTAATGGTGTTCTTCTACCCACGATGCATGAAGGATTTTGGAGTGCCTGCAGGAAGTTCTCGATAAGCATTTATGTTACGATTTATCCTCCGTCAAAAGGAAGAGAGTCGACATTTGCCCAATTGGCTGACGCCAAGGGGGTTGCCGTTCAAACTAACTCGGTATCGTTTTTTCATGCTTTCTTCAATAGTAAAGGTGACACCGATGTGAAAGCTGCATTTAGGAAATGCCGCAGTCGTTTCTATTGTCCTATGCTTAGAGAAGGCAAACTCTACGTTTGCTGTTTGTCGTCAAACATAAACATTTTCAATAAGTACTTCGGTTTAGAAATCCCAAACACCGGCTTTGTTGACATTTATGCTGACGGCGTTACAGGTTGGACTATTAAGGAGCGACTGCAGAAGGCATCTCCTACCTGCAGCTACTGCACTTTGGGATGGGATAGTATTCCAGTTTTTCCATGGGGATTGTCAACACGGACTCTTGAAGACTATGATTCTTCGGGCATCAGCGATCGATCGCGTTGAAGATGAAACCTAGGTCAACCGCGAGCGCAAGGACAACGCGCGCGCTAATCCCTTCAACCGGCGACAACAAAACTGGATCACCAAAACTTGGTGGTTTGTCATGACTAGGGAACAGAGACAATTAATATACTATGGATGGCTGGGCCATAATAATCTGGGAGACGAAGCGCTTTATAAAGCAATAAGCGGTATTTTTCCGGCATATCGGTTTTTTCCAATACCTGCCGATACATTCTATGGCTTCGATCGCCAATACAGCCCTGTGACTATCGTTGGAGGAAGCACTGGAATTCCAGACTGGATGGAGTGTCTGAACCCAACCCGCTACAGTTACATTTTTGGTGCCGGAGTAAAAGATCCTTCATTCTATGGGTACGACTATCTATTCAGTCAGAAAGAAAAAGTGTTAGTCTGGAAAAACAGGCTAAAGGCTTTCCGATACATCAGTGTTAGGGGAGAAATTTCAAAACGCACTTTGGCTAACTGGGATATAGATTCGGAGGTCATAGGCGATCCTGCTTTTTCGCTGCGACCGAGCCGCTCAATAAAGAGAGAAGAACAGAGAATTGCAGTCAATTTTGGATCCGATGGAATTCTTTGGGGTATGAATGATTCGCATGTTTTCCGTGAAATTGCCAGTTCAGTTAGAGTTTTGAAAAGGGAAGGATATGAGATAATAGTGGTGCCTTTTAACGGCAAAAACGTTCCCATGGTGCAAAAAATGGCAAAGCAGGAAACTGTGAGTTTCTTTGATGATTGGTTTAACATCCAGTCGACAGTAGATCTATTCGCAAGCTGCAAGATACTCATAGGAGAAAGGGTACACTCCTTGGCTCTAAGCGCGGCTGCTGGGACTCCTTTTGTTGGTATCGAGTTTCAACCTCCTTGTTACGAGGTTGCCCAAAGTCTAGGATTTGAAGAATACACAGTCAGAACTGATGTTGTCTCGGAATCGAGAATATCAGTATTGTTCAAGAACTTGCTGGATGATTACGAAGACATGCAAAGCAGACTTCTGGCCAAAGTTGAGTTATATCGGAAAAAACAGGTTGAATTTGCTGCCCGCATCTCTCAAGACATAGAGGCTATGCCGGAGCGATATTGGACCGTTTCTCGGTCTAGAAAAGCAGTCAATAACTTGTTTTGGAGAGCAGACGTCATTTTCTGCAGGAGCCCCGAGCTATGGCACGCATGGAATTCTCTCCTGTTCTCACGAATACTAAAATATCTTCCATAAGTCTGATGGTTTGACGCCCGTTTGATTGTGTTACCCCGAGGAAGTTGGTGAAAGCCTTGCGCGCGCGTCACTTCAGAAGGTGTCATGGTACTATTCCATGATCTTATCAGCAAGTACAAACAAAACCAAAACAAACTTGTTAACATCGTGGGTGGATATCGTGAAAAACAACGCAGGTTCGCTTCGGGCATAGTTCGTGATATTGAACCATTACCCGACAACAAGTGGTCTTCTCAAGGTCCATTGCATAAGTCTTTGAATGGAATCCTTTGGACCGTAGATTCCGCGTTGCACGTCAGAATGTTCAACGTGTGGCGAATTTGGAAGCGTCACCTTTTTCTACGTGCAATTAAATACCTAATCTAGAATCATGTTTGGCGCGCGCGAGAGTTCCAAGTAACCGTTTTACGGGCGACGCCGCCTGCGATCAGAAAGCATGGCTCATGATGAACAGAGGAACGTGAAAATCGGTATGCCCAAGGTTTACGTGACAACAAATGGATGTGATGAAGGTCAGCTGAAATCAATGCATGTGCAGCAGTTCTTCATCAAAAACGGATTTGCAGTTACGAGAGATCCGACCCAAGCTGACTTTGTGATCTTCTACGCGTGCGGATTGACCAACCTGAGCGAGAAGCATTCGCTGGTGATGATTAAGCGGCTCCAAGCTCAAACGAAAGACACAGCGAGGCTCATAGTCTGGGGCTGTCTAGCAAAGCAAAACCCGAAATGTCTCGTTGGAACCTATGAGGGCCCTCTGATAGGGCCAAGAGACATTAGTTTCTTCGAAAGCCTTCCTGGTGTAACATCAATTGGAATTGAGGATGTAAGCGCTAACAGTCTTATTCCCCAGGAAACCGGAGGCATGGAAGAAGTCTGTCCCAAGTGGGCATATGATCCGATCACTGATGTCCTTCAACATATCTGGAAACGGACGAATTCGGTTAGACTTCCGAGACGGAAGGGGCTTTTCGACGCAGATTCCTTCTTTGTTCGAGTGGCTGAAGGGTGTACTGGAAATTGCACATATTGCAGTGAACGACCTGCTTGGGGGAGAATCAAGAGCAGGCCAATACAGAAAATAGTAGAAGATTTCAAATTGGGCTTGCAGAGGGGATACAATCGGTTCTTTCTGGTCGCTGCGGACTTGGGTTCCTATGGTGTTGACATCGGCTGCAATGTTGTTGACCTCCTCAGAAAACTGGCGACTATTGACGAACGTAAGAACTACCGGATGATTCTCAACCAGATGAACCCAGGTGACCTGAAAAAGATGCTCCCTGAACTTGAGGAAGTACTTGCTTCAGGAAGAATCGAAGCATTGGGCTGCCAAGTGGAGTCTGGAAGCGATCGCATACTTCAACTCATGGGAAGAAAATACACCGCAAGCGACTGGAGAGAGAGCATGCTTAGAATCAACAGAAAGTTCCCGTTCGTGCGACTTTCGACACATTTCATGATAGGTTTCCCAACCGAGAGCGATCAAGATTTCGAAGCCACTTTGAAGCTTCTTGACCCCCCAATTTTCATTGACTGGGCAGGTTTCTTCTTCTTCTCTCCAAGACCTACCGTGTACGCTTCACGCCTACCAGAACAAGTGTCAGAAAACGTCAAGGAAAAAAGATACAAGAAAACATACCGAAAGTATCTGTTCATGTACATTCTGAACGTCGCAATAGGAAATATTCGATATATCCTAGAGCACAGGAAATACGCTCTTGACGGATAAGCCTGGGAAAGAGGCGTAAATATGGATATAGACAAATGTCAAATCATAAACCTCCCGAGAATAGCAGACGCAAGAGGAGACTTGTCTTTTATCGAAGAACGCAAGCATGTTCCTTTTGATATCAAAAGAGTATACTATATCAGTAATGTCCCCAATGGCTCAACCAGAGGAGGCCACGCAAACAAAGACACAGAACAGATGATCATCGCTCTAAACGGCAGATTCAGAGTAAGATTACGCGAAACTAATACTGAAAAGACTTTCGTTCTCGATAGATCAGATCGTGGACTGTACATTCCTCAGGGCATTTGGCATCGGATAGAAGACTTCTCCCAAGGGTCCATAATGCTCGCATTGGTATCCTCCTTCTACGACGAAAAAGACTACATAAGAGACCAAGCCTGCGCGCACACAGAAAACAAAGAGTGATTCAAGTTATCAGAAGCGAAACAATGTCACTTGCAGCTTCAATCATAAATGTGTGACGAAAATGGTTCTAGTCAGCGTCATAATGCCATCGTACAACCACGCACTGTACATTTCCGAAGCCATCGAGAGCGTTCTAGAACAGAGTATCAGAGACGTTGAACTGATAATCATAGATGACTGCTCAATAGACAATTCCAAAGAGATCATCCTGAACCACAAGAAAAAAGATGCGAGAATCCGAACGATCTTTCATGAGCAAAATCTCGGAATAGCTAAGACCTACAACGATGGGCTGGACGCTGCAGAAGGAGAATTCGTGGCCATTCTAGATTCAGATGACGTGTGGAGAAGAAACAAACTCGAAAGGCAACTATCACTGCTACGCGCAAATGAAGATCTCGTCGTATGGTCAGAGGGAAGAATAATCGGCCGAGAGGGGAAGCCCACTGGACAGACTTTCACTCAAATGTACCATGCTTCAAGAAAAAGGAAAAGCGGCGACATTTTCGAGATTCTCTTGTTTGACAATTTCATCTTTGATTCAAGCCTGATAATGAAAAAAAGTAACGTTGATGGCATTAGATTCGATCACAATCTGAAATACCTGAACGACTATAAATTTGTCGTTGATCTGGCCAAGAATTTTAGATACTATTTCATAAAAGAGCAATTAGTCGATTATAGGATACACGGAAAAAACACGATAACGCGAGACGAAGAATCATGGATGAAAGACGAAATCCTTGTCAGACAGCATTTCTTAGATAGATACGCGATGAAAAGTCAGATAAGAGCAGACATGTTCAATCGAATCAGTTCAACTTATTTTGCCCTTGGCGAAAAGGAACATGCAAGACAATTCATACTCAAGGGATTAAGTCAGAAAGCCATAAATTTCGGCGGTCTTCTGTACATCATCAAACTTTTCAACAGTTTTGTAGGAATACACTTGCTAAGACTGTACTATACTTCCATACTACTACTTTCAAGCAAAACCGGCGCACAACTCTAGAAGATCAGAGATGGTGCAAAAATGGGGAACAGGATGATACCCTTCATAGACCTAAGAAAAGAATACGCAACAATCCGCAAAGAGGTGTTGGCGGTCATTGACGAAGTTCTAGAAAGCGGATGGTTCATCCTGGGACAGAAACTGGAAATGTTCGAGAAAGAATTCGCAAAATACATTGGAGCAAAATACGGAATAGGCGTAAACTCCGGTACAGATGCACTCTATCTCGCAATCAAAGTTCTTGGCATTTCAGAAGGAGACGAAGTAATAACTGTATCCCACACCTTCCAGTCAACCGCAGACGCCATCACAAGAAACGGCGCCAAACCCGTATTTGCGGACATTGATCCCGAAACATACGTCATGGACAACTCGAAGATCGAAAAAAGAATAACGAAAAATACCAAGGCAATCATTCCTGTTCACCTATACGGTCACCCCGTAGACATGGACCACGTGCTGGAAATAGCGAAGGAACGTGGCTTATACGTCATTGAAGATGCTTGCCAAGCCCACGGCTCCGAGTACAAGGGAAAAAAAGTCGGCAGGCTAGGAGACATCTCATGCTTCAGCTTCTACCCAACCAAAAACCTTGCCGGATACGGAGACAACGGCATGTTGCTCACACATAATCCCGAGCTGGCAGACAAGCTCAAAGCATGGAGAAACTACGGACAACACAAAAAATACTATCACGACTTCGTAGGAATCAACAGCAGAATGGATGAAGTACAGGCAGCGATACTAAGCGTAAAACTCACGCATCTGGATGAATGGAACGAAAAAAGAAGGAAAAACGCCAGACTCTACAATAGTCTTCTAGAAGATTCGAACGTTATCGTGCCAACAGAAAAAGAATACGCCAAACACGTCTATTACGTCTATGTGGTAAGGCACAAGAAAAGAGACAAGCTCGGACAGTTCCTTGAGAGAGAAGGAATTCAGACGCTCGTGCACTATCCAGTTCCGGTACACAAACAAAAAGGATACGAGAGTTACGCGCGCGAAGCTAGATTACCCATGACAGAAAAAACCTGCAGAGAAATACTCTCCCTGCCCATGTACCCTCTCCTGGAAGAAGAAGACATCCTAAAAATATCGGATTGCATAGCCAAATACGAACACCAAAATCCATGATCAACCAACTCCCAGCATGTTTCTTTGATCCGGCTTTCCTATTTACAAATCGCGTTGAAAACAAACACGTTCTGAATGCAACTCCAATAGGAGCCAAAGCCAGATGAAATTGACCAGAGATTTCGAGGACCGCGGATATTTAGGAAAATCCCTGAAAATCTTCAAAGAACCATTCCCGAGTTCGAAAACGAAGAATACAGCAAATCAGATTCTACGAGAATTATTCCTGAAACCATATATGCCTTCAAAGGAATTGTGCAGAAAATTCGACATCAGCAAAGAAGACCTTAAGCGCATATACGCCATTATCAGAACTTCTAGGGAAGCCAGAAAACTGTTTGAATTCTCTCCATACTACTACTTGACCAAGGTGCTGGAGAACCTATCAAAAGATTCTGTACGAACTTCAAGAATATTGAAGGGCGAAAGACCCTTTCCTCTAGCAGAAACGATGGAGCTTTTCATCAGCGAAAACTGTAACGCAAAATGCAAGTTTTGCTACAGAAATGGCAAAATCTACGATGAAAGAAGAGTCCTATCAACTCAGGAATACATGAACCTGATCAACGAGTTTGCTGACCTAGGTGGCCAAAATCTGGACGTAAGCGGGGGTCTTGAACCCTTGCTGAGCCCTTCAGTGACTGAAGTCTTGAAGACGGGACTAAGCAGAGATTTGAAGGTTAATCTGTACACGAACGGGATTGCATTGAACAAACCCAACATAGTAGACTGTCTCATGAAGATCTCTAGGGTTCGAGTTAGCCTCAACGCATATGATAGAGACAGCTACAGAGAAATAATGGGAGTAGACAGATTCAGCATCGTCACAAACAATCTGAGAGATCTGGTAAGAGCGAAGAAAGCCAGCAATTCAATAGTCAGGATTGGCACTAGTTACGTGGTCTTCAAAGAAAACTACAAAGGCATTCTTGAAGCAGTAAAACTCGCACAGAAACTTGGCCTCGGCTTTTTTGATCTAAGATCTGTAGAAGTGACTGACTCGGGTGACTTTGATGAGAAGCAAAGAAAGGAACTAGCGTCTATTCTGAGGCAGATAAGAGAAAAGAGTCTGTCTGGTGCCTATGGAAAGCTGAGTATAAGTGTGGCAGATACCTTCAACAGCATCATTGATCCTGACGACGGTTACATGAAATACTTGAAGAAAGACTTGGTGAACGCCCTTCGATATTTTAGGTTGACAGTCACCCCTCACGGGAGAATATATGCTTTGAACCTGATTGGGCAGCCCTCAAAAGAGGACAACAGATATTTGCTCGGGGAAATAGGCGAGCATGCCCGCTTGCCAGACATACTACTCCATAGAAAGACTATTCCTTTTGTTCCAGAATCCCTCCTTTCTCATGATATCACTTTGGTAAGCGCCCTTTCAAAGCTTGAATCTGAATTGGAATTTGGAATCGGTTTGAAGGAGAACCCATTCAATTGGGACTAGTTCGACGGGGATTTTCATGAGCAGACAGATTCTTCTTCCCAGCAATCTAACACACGCGAGGAGACCCTTTACGACAAGATCTTGAGATCGTTCGCGGATTTCGGATAACAAGTAGAGAAGTGTAACCTTCTAGAAAAGGGCTCGGCTTGCGCGGTGTGGAACTCGGATCATCAACGACTGCCGGGCTATTTTGCAGAAGCAGTCCGCGAATACGTCAAGAGGAAATCGGAAAGATTGAAACCTTTCCAAGGAAAACTGCGTTGTTCATTTTTAGATGATGAAAATGCTTTCTGAAAACCGTGTACGAATGCTTTCAAAGAGAGTTGAGCGAAAAGCATGATTCATTTGACCAAAAAGTATCTTGAACGCTTCCCCGCTATCGTTGTCAGTCATGGTCTGTTCGCGTTTGTTGAGAGAATACTCCATCTGTCTAAATCGTTTGTTGATGACAGTCGATTCAGAATGTACGTATTGGGGCGCGCGCTCTATCATATAAAGAATCCGATCGAATGCAGGGCAAACAGAGAACTGCTAAGACGGCTGAGAGCCAGTCTCAGCTGCAGTACGAATTCAGAGCCTCTGATATCTGTAGTCATTCCAACGTACAATAGGGCGAAAATATTGACGGAACGAACGATTCCTTCTGTTTTGAGACAAACATATCAGAATTTCGAGTTGATAATAGTGGGAGACCATTGCACTGACAATACAGAAGAGCTCATTGGAAAGTTTCATGATAAACGGATACGTTTCCTTAACTTGGAAAAAAGAAAAGACCATCCCAAGGATCCATACCTCAGATGGATGGTTGCTGGAGTTGTTCCTGCAAACAAAGGCTTAGAACTGGCGTCGGGTCGATGGATAGCTCACATAGATGACGATGATGAATTCTCCGAAGAACATTTGGAATTACTACTGAGACACGCGATGGAGCATGATTATGAAATGGTCTATGGTATCATTCAGACGGAGATAAAACCCGGGAAGTGGACAAACGTTGGCTCCTATCCGCCAGAGCAGGGGAGAATTTGCCGTCTTTCAGCCTTGTACGACTCTAAGCTAAGATTCCTCAAGTATGATATCAACGCTTGGAAATACCTAGAACCAGCCGATTGGAACTTGTGGAGAAGAATGAAAGAAGCATGTGTGAAGATAGGATTTGTTGACAAAGTCGTTGGCAAGCACTATCTAGAGCGTGCAGGCTCGCGCGCAGAGACATCGGCACCCTAGGAGACGCTAGCTCCAAGCCCAGTATCACCATATATTCAACGTGTGCTCAGTCAGACACGTTAGAACTGGGGATAAACATGAATACAGTGAGGATCTTGGCGCGATGATTCCTATGGAAGCTAAAAAGCCTATCATGATTTCCTCTGCGCGCGCCAAGGGGATTGGACTCCGATATGATATCTCAAGCATAGCGCATGATTCAAACACATACAAGTGATCGAGTTCCTGAGCAGTTGTAGGTGCCATTAGATTGCTGGCCGTTGTAGACACAGATTTTCCCTGGCTCTTTTACGGTTTCAGATATTGGGAGAACTATGAATTCCACAAAATCGATCAGAACATACTGTTTTTCGCTGTTCACAAAATGAAAGATCGTTTTCCGGCAAAAGTACATAGTCTAGATTTGATAAGGGAATTTCCCATAACCGACATTTATTGCGTATTCCTGAACCACACTCTAGGGTTACTGGATTACCCACTCGAGATTCCTGGAAAGCAGAACTATGGACTCTCTAAATGGATTGCTGATAGAAACATATCCATTCACACAACCATCTATCCCGGAGGAGGTTTTGAGGAGAATTTCAAGAAACAGGCCGCAGAAGGACTAGAGTTCTTGAAAGAACATTCGAACGTCAAGAGTGTTTTCACGAATCTGAGCGAGGTAACCAAAGCCATTCCAAAGGCGTACCGCATTGTGAACGGAAATACAAATACGGATTTCTACAGTTACACTCCACGAACAAAGTCTAGCAGACTCCAAATCCTATTTGCTGCCACGTGCCGAGAGGAAAAGGGGTTCAGGTATATGGCCAAGGCTTTGAACAAGCTTGATCCTGCCAAGTATCACTTGCATATTGTTGGAATGGGGGACTGGGAGAGCAAGCGCTGCTGGATCAAGAACCCCAACTACACTTTTCATGAAGCGTTATCCATGGACAAACTAAGACAAGTCTACAATCAATGTCACATCGTCGTCAATCCTAGCTACAGGGGCCAGGTTCCCATGTACAATACGTTTCTTGTCAACCTAGACAGATTAGTGCCCGTCCGGAGCAGGTTCCTGCCTACTGCCGTTAGACCCATTACTCTTGACGGTTTTCCCACAGTAATGTGTATGGATGCAATGTCCACTGGTTGCTGCTTAGTCTCAACTAACCCTCGTCACGATTACTTCGCCCTTAAGCCTGAGGAAGACTACCTCGAGATTAGTGAAAAATCTTCGGAGGAGATTATAGATGCTGTTGAATATCTGTACTACAATCAAGACAAAATGCTGTCAATCGCTAAGAGCGGGCATCTGAAGATGCTGCGATATTTCGATACGAAGAAAATCGTGCGGTTTAAATACGACATAATAAAAGGCGAGAAGAGTAATCAGCAGTCCTATTCCATCTAACTCAAAGGAATTGATGCGTGTACTAATCGTTCTGCAACAAGAAGCACGCCTTGATCGATCGAACAGACGGAGAATCATTCATATAACTCGATTCTCTTCTTCGAAGTAATGGAACATAGTAAGAAAGCGTATACAGAAGCGATTGTCAACTAACTGAGCAGAATTTTCTCCAAGTTACACTTTGCCAACTGTCAATGCTCTTGAGACGGCAGACTGGTTACATAAACATGCATAACTAGTTGCTAAGGATTCTTGAGAAAATCGGCTTTAGACATAACAAGCATTGAGCAGTTTGATCTGTATCCTTCAAATTGAAGGAAGAACACACAGGTAAAAAGAAAAAAACAGTAGATCTGTTGAATGATGGGGATCTTAGCAGATGTTGGCAATAGTGGATACACATTTTCCCTGGCTGCTAAGTGGCTTTAGATATTGGGAAAACTATCAGTTCTACAATATTGACAAAGAAGTATTGTTTTTCAGTCTTAATAAAATGAATGATTATTTTCCAACAGAAGTCCATCCATTGGAACATATTACGCAATATCCAATTACTGACATTTATTGTGTTTTCTTGAACCATACGCTGGGGTTATTGGATTATCCGAAAGAAATACCTGGGAAGCAAAACTATGGGCTTTCAAAACTTATACAAGAGAGAAACATATCAATCCACGCAACAATATATCCTGGTGGCGGCTACGAAGAGAATTTCCTTGATCAGGCTGAAGAAGGTCTGAGATTCCTAGGAAGCCACTCAAACGTGAAGAACGTGTTCACAAATTTGGACGATGTGAAAAGAATCGTGCCTCGTGCGCATAGAGTTGCGGGGGTCCCAGTAAATACTGATTTTTATGAATACGCCCAAAGACAGCAAAGTGATAAGATTCACCTTTTGTTCGCTGCCTTTAATAGAAGGGAAAAAGGATTCAAGTATTTTGTAAAGGCATTCAATAGACTCGCCCCCTCAAAATATCACATTCATATTGTCGGAGACTGGGCAAAAGAGCTCTATGCAATCCGCAATTCCAACTTCACTTATTATGGACCATTGTTGCCCGCAGATCTTAGAAAAGTGTATTACAAATGCCATATTTTCATAAATCCAACTTACAGAGGATCTTCCGCCTTCTGGAATAGACATATTCACAAGAGATACATAACACTTGATGGATTTCCTACTGCCGCAGCAAGAGACGCTATGTCCACTGGCTGTTGTTTGATTTCAACAAATTCTAGGCATGATCACACTGTTTTTGTTCCTGCGGAAGACTATCTTGAGATTAGAGAGAAATCTCCTGAAGACATAATCAAAGCG
>Ga0315279_10001315_pt1 | contig 41884 bp, 27 predicted proteins | sample YL17G06_20_MG_FD_203694 | JGI IMG/M metagenome (GOLD analysis project Ga0315279, IMG submission 203694) | Sediment microbial communities from Yellowstone Lake, YNP, Wyoming, USA - YL17G06_20 | ecosystem: Environmental > Aquatic > Freshwater > Lake > Sediment | place: USA: Wyoming | collected...
CGATGACGGGGCAGCGCGAAGAGCGCGTCACGTACCCGCAGTTCTTCCGGCTGCCGGACGGCGACCTGCTGTTCCTGTACCGGGACGGCGAGGCGGGTCGCGGCGCCCTCGTGCTCGACCGCTATCACGCCGCGACCGGGCAGTGGGCGCAGGTGCAGCAGAACCTGATCGACGGCGAAGGCCAGCGTAGTCCCTACTGGGGCATGACGGTCGACGGGAACGGCACGCTGCACCTGGCGTGGACCTGGCGCGACTCGCCCGACGTTGCGACCAATCACGACCTGGCGTACGCGCGTTCGGCCGACGGCGGCAGGACGTGGACGCGAAGCGACGGTTCCGCGTGCCCGCTCCCGATCACCGCGGCCAGCGCCGAGTACGCGCTTCGTATCGCTCCGGGCAGCAACCTGATGAACCCACCGGCTGTGACCGCAGACGGCCAGGGCCGACCCGCCATCGTGACGTACTGGTCGCCCGCACCCGGTGCGCCGCCGCAGTTCCACGTCGTGCGCCACGACGGCAAGGCGTGGGCCGTCGTTCCCGGACCCACTCGGTCCTCGACCTTCGCGCTGGCCGGCAGCGGGACGAAGCGGCCGCCCATCTCGCGCGCCATCGTGCTCGTCGAATCAGGCAACCTGCACCTGGTCTACCGCGACGATCTGCGCGGCGGGCGCGTCATCTTCGCGTCACGCGAAACCGGCGCCACCGGGCGGTGGTTGGAGACCGAACTCACCCGCGAGTCGGTCGGTGCATGGGAGCCGTCCTTCGATCCGATCGCCTGGAAGCGGTTCGGACAGATCCAGATGCTCGTGCAGGATGTCTCTCAACTCGACGGGAACGATCGCGCCGGTTCGGCGGTGCCGGCAACGCCCATCGGCACGCTCATCTTCTGTCCGGTGGCATTCCGCCTGGCCGCGCGAGCGCACACGCCGGCCGAGGCCGTGCCGGCCGCGGATCTGCATCGCGCGGTGGCCCGGCGCGACGTGCTCGCCTCGATGCAGCGCGTCGCCGACTGGCAGTGGGCGCATTTCCCAGAACCGAAGAGCCGCCACCCGCGCGGCTGGGAGGTGGCGCCGTTCTACATCGGCACGCTCGCCCTCGATCGCATCGCGCCGGATCGCCGCTACCAGGAGATGATGGTGGTGCGCGCCGAGGCCAACCAGTGGGAACCGCACAACCGGACGTACCACGCCGACGACCAGTGCGTCATCCAGGCGTATCTCGAGCTCCATCGCGTGCGTCGCGATCCGAGGATGCTCGAGCCGTCGAAGAGGCGCCTCGACGCCATCCTGGCCCGCCCCTCGACGGTCGCGATGGATTGGGACGCTCCGACGTCGCAGGAGCGCTGGACCTGGTGCGACGCGCTCTTCATGGCGCCGATGTCGTGGCTGGAGATGTGGGAGGCGACCGGCGACCGCGCGTACCTCGAGTTCATGAACCGCGAGTGGTGGGCCACGACGGAGCGGCTCTTCAACACGACAACGGGGCTCTACTTCCGCGACGAGTCATACCTGGATCTGCGCGAACCGAACGGCCGCCCCGTTCACTGGTCGCGCGGCAACGGCTGGGCATTTGCCGGCTTGTCACGGGTGCTCGGTCTGTTCCCGAAGGACCATCCCGACTACCCGCGCTATCGCCAGTTGTACCTCGACATGGCGCGGGCGGTCCTCGCCGCCCAGCAGCCGGACGGGCTCTGGCGGCCCGGGCTGCTGGACCCCGCCGCCCATCCGGAACGCGAGACGAGCGGCAGCGCGTTCTACACCTTCGGCCTCGCGTGGGGCGTCAACCAGGGCCTCCTCGACCGCGCGCGCGTCGAGCCGGCCGTGCGCCGGGCCTGGAATGCGCTGGCCGCGTGCGTGACGCCGGACGGCAAGCTCGAACACGTTCAGCCGATCGGCGCCGGCCCTCACGGCTTCGATCCGCACACGACGGAGCCGTTCGCGGTCGGGGCCTTCCTGCTGGCGGGCAGCGAGGTCTACCGTCTGGATTCGGAATCGCCACCGAGTCCGCAATCAACCAGGCCGGCAACCATCCGTTGATCGGAAGCGGGAGTTCGGCGGTGTTCCTGTCCCGGGCCGGTGCACCGGCCGCGTTGCGTGTGTAACAGATTGGCGACGAAGTTCGCGGCTTCGCCGGCAGCCACCGAGCGGGCGGGTGATCGCCGAGCAACGGCTTTTCAGAATTGTGTGTCTGTGGATCATGTCTGTGGCTCGGTCCGTGCGCCCCGAATGCCGGCGTCGCGCAAGGACCGTTCGGTTCACCTCCGGGCCGCGCCGTTCCAGAACAGCCCTCGCGGGCCGGGCGGCGGTGTCGGGCCGAGTCCGGTGCACGGGGCGATAGGGCGCTGATACGGCCCATCGTCCCTGCGAGTTGTCCACATGCCAATCCTGACCCGCACCTTCCGCGTCTTTGTCAGTTCGACATTCGAGGACTTGAAGGCGGAACGCGACGCGCTGCAGCGCGAAGTGTTTCCCACGCTTCGCAAGCTGTGCGAAGCGCACAGTGCGCGCTTTCAGGCGATCGATCTGCGCTGGGGTGTGCGCGATGAGGCCGCGCTCGACCAGAAGACGATGGAGATCTGTCTGCGCGAGGTCGAGCGCTGTCAGCGCACCGGGATCAAGCCGAACTTCATCGTGCTGCTGGGGCAGCGCTATGGCTGGCGGCCGCTGCCCGGTCGGATCGGGGCGCCGGAGTTCGAGGCCGTCCGCGACCGCATCCTCGCCGGCCCGGAAGGCCAGACGCTGGTCGACGAGTGGTACCAGCGGGACGACAACGCGGTGCCCGCGGAGTACGTGCTGAAGCCGCGGACCGGAGAGTGGGCCGAGTCCGATCGGTGGCAGGCGCTCGAAGCGCGCCTGCATCGTACTCTGCTCGATGCGGCGCGGGCCGCGGGCTTGTCCGAGCAGGCGCTGGTGAAGTATGAGGCGTCCGCGACGCACCAGGAGATCCTGAAGGGCCTCGGCGCGACACCCGAGGACCGGCGGCATGTGTTCGCTTTCTGCCGCCAGGTCCTGGACGAGGCCTGCGATCCCGATCTCGTCAGCCTGAAGGCCTTGCTCCATGCGCAACTTCCCGCTGGGAACATCCTCTTCCATGACCCCACCGATCTTGCGAAGCTCTGCCAGGACGTGGAGCGGACGTTGCGGGGAGTGATCGAAAGGGAAGCTGCCGGGTTCGAGTCGCGTCCGGCGCTGGTGCTGGAAATCGAAGCGCACGACGCCTTCGCGCGCGATCGAGCGCTGGTCTTCGGTCGCAACGAGGTTCTTGACGCCATCACTGACTACGTCCACGCGGACAGCGAGCGGCCACTCGTGCTGCACGGGGTGTCGGGTTCCGGCAAGTCGGCGGCGATGGCTCGAGCCTCGGAGAGGGCTCGCACGGCTCTCCCTTCCGCCGTGGTGATCCGCCGCTTCATTGGTGCGTCGCCCGAATCGTCCACTGGCCTGTCGCTGCTCCGCAGCCTGTCGGAACAGATCGGAGGGGCGTACGGGGCCACCGGCGAATTGCCTGCGGACTTCAAGGGCGTGGCGCGCGTTTTCCGGGAGCGGCTTGCCCGGGCGACTTCTGAGCGCCCGCTGGTGGTTTTCCTCGATGCTCTGGACCAACTCGGGAAGGATGACCCCGCGCGCTCGCTCGACTGGCTAGGCGGAACACTTCCGCCTCACTGCCGCATCGTCGCCTCTACTACCGGTGTCGGACCAGCGCTGAACGAGTGCCGGCTTCTCAGGCTCGAGGTCCTGCCTCAGGCAGATGCCGCCACGGCCCTCGATCATTGGCTTGCCGCAGCCCGCAGGCAGCTTCAGCCGGCACAGCGGGAGCGGCTCCTGGCGGCGTTCAGCCGCTGTGGGCTTCCGCTCTATTTGAAGCTGGCTTTCGAAGAAGCACGAGGCTGGGCATCCTGCCTGCCACCGGAGGGATGCCTGCTCGGGGAGAACGTGGAGGGTGTGATCGATACCTTGTTCGACCGCCTTTCGCTGGAAGCGAACCACGGCCCACTGCTGGTCAGCCGCAGTCTTGGCTACCTCGCAGGGGCGCGCTACGGACTGACCGAGGACGAGATGCTCGACGTGCTCTCGGCGGACGAGGATGTCTGGAAGGACTTCGAAGGCCGCGCTCGTCATGCTCCGACTGAACATCGGTTGCCGGTGATCGTCTGGTCACGGCTCATTCTCGATCTGGAACCCTACCTGGCGGAGCGTTCCGCGCCGGGGGGCACAGTGGCAAGCTACTACCACGGGCAATTGGCGGAAAAGGTCACAGCGCGGTTCCTGTGTGGCGAACACCGCCAGAAGCGCCACGCCTCTCTGGCCGGGTACTTCGCCGCCCAGCCGCATTGGTTCGACCCAGGTCAAAGCCGGCCCAACGCCCGCAAAGCCGCCGAGCTGATCGGTCACCAGCTGGGCGCGGAACAGATTGAACAGGCGAGTGCGACGCTGACGGACATCCAGTTTGTCGCCGCGAAGTGCGGTGCCGGGCTGGTGTTCGATCTCCAGACGGATTATTCGGCCACGATCGGGCTTCTGCCGGAAGCGCAGGCGGAACTGAACGACGAACGCCGCCGGCAGGAGCGCATGCAGCGCTGGACGCGAGAAGTCATCGAGTACTCGCGCCGGGCATTAACCGACAAGATCGTGCAGCTACCCGAAATCCCGTGTTCGGTGGAGCCCTGGTCGGACGAGCGGATCGCGGCGGAATGCCAACGCATCATCGAGAATCCAACCCGGTTGGACCGGCTGCGCTCGTTTGGGAGGTTTGTCGAAGCAGAGTGTCACGTCTTGCTCGAGTTGGGACGACGCCCCGGGTTCCCGCTACAGCACGCATTCAACCACGCGCCGAGGGGACCGGTGCATGCGGAGGCGGAGAGACGGGCTGGCTCCGTTGCGGCGTTCATGCTGCTGCGGCGGTGGCCCCCGGACGAAGTCTACAATCCCAAACCGGCACTCCTGCGCACCTTGAAAGGACATGGGGATGAGGTCGAGAGCGTCAGCATGACGCCGGACGGACGGTGCGCGGTCTCGGCCAGCAATGACCACACGGTGAGAGTGTGGAATCTGGAGACAGGCGAGTGCCTGCGCACCTTGGAAGGCCACAGCGGGGCGGTTTGCAGCGTAAGCGTGACGCCGGATGGCCGGCGCGCGGTGTCAGCGAGTCGGGACGACACTCTGCGGGTGTGGGATCTGGAGACGGGCGAGTGCCTGCGCGTCTTGGCAGGGCACAGCACCACGGTCCGGTGCGTCAGCGTGACGCCAGACGGGCAGCGGGCGGTGTCGGGGAGTGTGGACAAGACGTTGCGCGTGTGGAATCTGGAGACGGGCGCGTGCCTTCGCACCGTGAACACAGGCTTTGTCGAGGCCGTGGCTGTAACGGCGGATGGGCGGCGGGCGGTCTCGGGGAGTACGGACAAGACGCTTCACGTGTGGGATCTGGAGACGGGCGCGTGCCTGCACACCTTGAAAGGGCACACCGACTGGGTCACGGAAGTGAGCGTGACGCCCGATGGGAGACGAGCGGTCTCGGCGAGCAATGACTCGAACCTACGGGTTTGGGACCTGGCGACGGGTGCGTGCCTGCGTCTCTTTGGCGGGTTGCGAGGGCACAACGGTGAGGTCGATGCCGTGAGCATGACGGCGGACGGGCGGTGGGCTGTGTCCGGGGGTATGGACGGGACGCTACGAGTGTTGAATCTGGAGACGGGGACGCATCTGCGTACCTTGGAAGGGCTGCCGTCGAATGTCAAAAGCGTGAGCGTGACGGCGGACGGGCGGCGGGCGGTCTCGGGGAGTCATGACGGGAACCTGCGGGTGTGGGATCTGGAGATGGGCTCGTACCCGCGCACCTTGGAAAGGCACCCGTCTCTTGTCGAGAGAGTGAGCGTGACGCCGGACGGGCGGCGGGCAGTGTCGGCCGGGGGCGGGGGCAGTTCAGCCATCTTCAGCGAGCTCCGGGTGTGGGACTTGGCGACAGGGGCATGCGAGCGCACCCTCAACGGGTGCCACGCAGGGAAGGTCTTGGCGATCGCAGTGACGCCGGACGGGCGGCAGGCGGTGTCGGCGAGCCTTGACAAGAGGCTGCGGGTGTGGGATCTGGAGACAGGTGCGTGCCTGCTGGCGCTGGAAGGGCACCAGGACCATGTCAACAGCGTGAGCGTCATGCCGCACGTGCGGCAGGCGGTCTCGGGGAGCGGCGACGGGACGCTGCGTGTGTGGGATCTGGAGTCGGGCGTCTGCCTGCGGACCTTGGAAGGGCACCGCGCCGGGGTCAACGTCGTCAACGTGACGCCAGACGGGCAGCGGGCGGTGTCGCCGAGTGACGACAAGACACTGCGGGTGTGGGATCTGGCGACGGGTGCGTGCCTGCGCATCCTGGAAGGGCACAGCGATTCGGTCAATAGGGTCAGTGTGACGCTTGACGGGCGGCGGGCGGTGTCGGCAAGTGATGACAAGACGCTCCGGCTGTGGGATCTGGAGACGGGCGTCTGCCTGCGGACCATGGAAGGGCACCGCGCCGGGGTCTTCGGCGTCAGCGTGACGCCAGACGGGCAGCGGGCTGTTTCGGCGAGTGGTGATACGACGCTGCGGGTATGGGACCTGAAGACGGGCGCGTGTCTCCGCACCTTGGAAGGCCACGCCGGTGGGGTCTTTGCCGTGAGCGTACTGCGGAACGGGCGGCTGGCGATGTCGGTGAGTAGGGATACGCTGCGGGTGTGGGATCTGGAGACGGGCGCGTGTCTGGGCGTCACCCGTGAGGATGCGGTCTGGATGGCGGCGGTCGCCGATGTGGGCACTTCCAGGTTGGTCGCTGGAACCTCGACCGGCGCGGTCGAGGTGTTCAACGTGTGGGGACTGGAGGCCTGAGCATGAACCGATCCCCCCGTTTGCCGTCGCGCGAGATCTTGCTCCGCCGGCGCTCGACGTGGCGATGACACCCGCCGTCCTGTGGCCGCGAAACCACAAGCTGGTCCAGGTGACGGCTGCCATTCAGGTGAGCGATCCTGGCGACCGCAATCCGCGTGTCACCCTCGCGCGTCAGCCCGAGGTCCGAAGTCGACACCGGACATCGGACATCGGACGACGAGTTACTTGAACGCCACCGAGAACCCGCCGAACAGCCGGCTGGGGAACAGCTCCGGCATCAGGCTGCGCGAGTAGGTGAGGGTCGGCTGCAGGGCCGCGCGGGCGGACGGGATCGGCAGGGTGAGTCCGAGCGTGATCGCGATGTCGCTGAAACCGGAGGCATCGATGTACAGGTGGTTGTTGTATCCGACGGCCGCCTGGGCGGCGCCGGTCGCGCGCTTGCCCATCGGCCACTCATGCGCCGCCGAGAGGCTCACGTACGTGCCGTCACCCAGCCCGACGGACCGATACACCTGCACACCCGGCTGCAGGAAGACGTCGGCGCTCACCCCGGCGTAGAACTCGTTCGACTGGCCGCTCTCGTTTCCGAAGAAGCGGTAATTCGTCCAGCCCGCCGACAGTGTGAGCCGACGGACGTCGTGCGAATAGTCGACCGTGAGGTCGTGCTCGTTGACATGGTTGTCAGATGCGACGCCGCTTCGCACGTTCACCCACGATTCCACCGTCAGGTCGCCCAGGGTCACCCAGAGATCGGGCTGCAGGCACGCCTTGTCGTGGAGCACGAACCCGCGCCACACGAAGGCGCTGGTCACGGTGACATCTGCGCCAACAGTCAAGAACCGCCACCGCCACTCGGGCTCGGCGTTCGGTTGAGGGGTGTCCTGCGCCAGGCCTGCGGGCGCCCCGGTCGGCGGGCTGGCGGCGCCCCGCGACGTGACTGTGCCTTGGCCGTGCGCCGCGCCGCCGGCGAGCAGCAGCAGCACAGTCGAGAGAAACAGGCGCATTGAGTCCTTTCGGCCGCGACCGGGTCGGCCGGATTCTAGCACCGCGCGGTTCGAAGTCCGAGGTCCGGGGTCCGAAGTCCGAAGGCCCAAAGCCCAAAGCCCAAAGCCAGACAAGGCCCAAAGCCGAAAGCCCAAAGCCCGGAGCCCGGAGCCCTGAGCCAGACAAGGCCCAAGGCCCAAGGCCCAAGGCCGAGAGCCTAAGGCGCAAACCCGGAGCGCCGTCAGCGCACGAAGCGCACGTCCAGATAATGCGTCGAGCACGAGATGCACGGGTCGTAGGCGCGCACCAGCATCTCGAGGCCGAGCTCCATCTGCTTCTCGTCCTTGTTGGCGGCCAGCATCTCCGGCACCAGCTTCTCGAAATCCCGCTGGATGTTCGCGTGGTTCTGGTTGGTCGGGATGATGCAGTCGCCGCCCAGGCACATGAAGTTCTGGTCGTAGTCGTAGTGGTGGAACAGGATGCCGCGCGGCACTTCGACGGCGCTGCTGCCGGCCCCGAACTTCGTCGGCTTGCCGGGCTCTTCCTCCCTGATGCCGTCCGCGATCAGCTCGTCGAGGATCCGGATGCTCTCCTGTACGCTGTGCACGATCTCGACCACCTGCACGGCGCTGTTCAGATACGGATTGAAGCAGAGGCCCTTCAGCCCGAGGCCGTCGGCCAGCTTCCTCGCTTCCGGGTGCAGCTGATCGTAGTTGTTGTTGAAACGTGCCAGCGCGCCCACCAGGTAGCTGGCCAGCTTGTTGCGCGCGTACTTGGCGGTCGAGCGCGGATCCACGTACTCGTTCGTGCACGACCGATAGTCGGCCACCTTGTAGATCTGCTTCGTGCCGTCGGGCAGCACCGACTGGACGTCGCCGTCGTACAGGCCGTACTCCTCGTCCGAGTGCAGCGCGATGTACTCGGTCGGCCGGTTGAAGACCGGGAACTTGTCGGCCAGCGACGCGACGACGCCGAGGATGGCGACGAGGTCCGGCATCAGGTCGGCATCGATCCGCCGGCGCAGTTCCTTCAACTCGTCGATCGTCGGCAGCTCCGCGAAGCCGCCCGGCACGATCCGCGTTGGGTGCGTCGTCCGGCCGCAGAGCGCCGAGCCGAACTCGTGGCCGAAGCGCTTGAGTCGCAGCGCGCGGCGGACGACGTCGCCGTGTGTCGGCACCAGCGGGAACACCGACGGCACGCCCAGCAGGTCCGGCGCCACGAGGAACAGCACGTGGACGACGTGCGAATCGATGTTCTCGGCGTGCTTGGCCAGCCGGCGCAGGTTTTTCGCCTGCTCGCTCACCGGGATGCCGAGCGCGTCCTCGGTGGCCTTGACCGACGCCAGCGAGTGGCCCACCGAGCAGATGCCGCAGATGCGCGAGACGATGCGTGCGACTTCGGTATAGTGGCGGCCGCGGACCATCGCCTCGAAGAAGCGCGGCGCTTCCGGCACCCGCCATTCACACGTCTCCACCGCGCCGTTGGTCACGTTGACGACGATGTTGCCGTGACCTTCGACGCGCGTGACGTGGTGGACGTCGATGTGAATGTTCTTTGCCATCAGGCCTCGCTCCTGTAGATCGCGGTCCACATCCGCGTTTTGGTCGCCGCCCGGTCCGCCGGCAGGCCGCCCTTCTCCCGCAGGCCCTTCTCGAGCGACGGCAGGTTCGGGTCGTCGATGAAGCCGCGGCACGCCTCGCACGGCACGCCGTCGGCGGGGCAGGGCGCCCCGCACCCGGCGCGCGCGACGACGCCCAGGCAGTGGTCGCCGACCGCGTAGCGGCACACCGTCTCGCGCATCTTGCACTCGACGCACACCGCATAGTTCGGGATCGTCGGCGTCTTGCCGTGGAGCAGGTCGGAGACGACGCGCACGAACTCCGCCTTGCTGACGGGACAGCCGTAGATCGTGTAGTCCACCTTGATGATGTCCGCGATGGGCTTGACGGCCTCGCTCGCCAGGTGGGGCATGCGCGCGGCCGGCCCGTAGACGAACTCGCCGTAGTCGGACTGGTGGTTCTTCAGCGCGTTGATGCCGCCGATCGCCGCGCAGGATCCGTACGCCACCACCACCGCCGCGCGCCGGCGGATGTCCTCGAGGCGCTTGCGGTCACTCTCGCGGCTGAAGCTGCCCTCGATGAAGGCGATGTCGATTGCGGTGGCGCGCTCCGACATGGCCTCGCGGAACTCGACGAACTCGATGTGGTCCAGGAGGCCCATGAAGACCGTCTCGCCGAGGTTCGTCAGCTCGATCTGACACCCCTCGCACGACGTGAAATCGAAGAACGCGACCTTCACCTTCTTCATGAGAACAACTCCTCCAGGTGCTCGACCTCCGCGAAGCTGAAGACCGGGCCGTCGAGGCACACGTACTTGTCGTTCATCTGGCAGTGGCCGCACTTGCCGATGCCGCACTTCATGCGGCGCTCCAGGTCCACGAAGATGTTCTCGTGCGGGATGCCGATGCCGTCGAGCTCGGCGATCACGAACTTGTACATGATGGGAGGGCCGCACACGACCACGCGCGTGTCCCGCGTGAAAGTGGCCTTCCTGAACAGCGTCGTGATGACACCGACGTGGCCCTTCCACGCCTCGTCCGGGCGATCGACGGTTTCGAGGAACTCCACGTCCGCGGAAGTGCGCCACCGCGCGAGGTCGTCCAGGAAGAGCTGCTCCTTCGGGTGCTTGACGCCGAAGAACAGCGTGAAGCGGCCGAACTCCGCGCGACGGTCCAGGATGTACTGGATCAGGCTGCGCGTCGGGCACAACCCGATGCCGGCGGCGGCGATGAGGACAGGATGACCGCGCAGCAGGTCGAGGTTGAACCCCTTGCCGAGCGGCCCGCGGACGAACAGCGATTCACCCTTGTCGAGCCGGTTGACGGCGGTCGAGACGCGGCCGACCGTGCGCACGACGATATCGAAGGTACGGCACCCCAACGCGGCTGCCGCGTTGGGGGCCCCGCCCTCGCCACGGGTCGGGCTGGACGCGAAGCCGATCGGGACCTCGCCGTAGCCGTGGACGGACACCTCGAGGATCTGGCCGGGCGCGTACTGCATCGACCCGTCCTTCATCTTCAGGGTGAAGTGCTTCTCGGTGTCGGTGACGCGCGCCGCCCGGATGATCTCCGCCTCGCGCGGCAGGAAGATGTTCTCGTGGCGCGACCCGCAGGAACACGTGCCCATCTCTCAGGCCTCCAATTTTTGAATGGCGGGGACCCCTGCACCCCGCCAAGCTCCTCGCTCGCGGGGCCATCTTCGTTTGATTGGCGGGGACCCCTGCGCCCCGCCAAGCTCGGTCACTCGTGGGGCCCCAACGCCCCACTCCGCTCCCTCGCGATGCCCCGCTCCGCTTCGTCGCCTTATCCCTCCATGATCGTGGCGACGATGTGAACCGGGTCGGCGATGTCGGCCAGGCAGCTCAGCCCGCAGCGCCCGCAGCCCACGCACGCCGGGCCCCCGATCTTCTCGTTCAGGTAAGTGGTCTTGCGCATTACCCGGTGCCGGTACCGCTGGTACGGATGCTCGCGGAAGTTCTCGGTCTTGCCCCCGCCCAGCGAGACCTCGGCGAAGTCCGGCAGCAGGCAGCCGTCCCACGTGCGGCAGCGCACGCCCGACACCTGATCGAGGTTCCAGGTGTCCTGCACGTCGAAGCAGTAGCAGGTGGGGCAGATGATGTTGCAGGTGCCGCACGAGAGGCAGTCGGCGGCCAGCTTCTTCCAGAGCTCCTCGTTGCCGAACGCCGCGCGCACCTTCGTCGCGACCTCGGCCGAGGGGTGCGTCATCGTCTCGGGGCATTCGCGCGCGACGCTCTCGTTCTCGGCGGCGGCATCGGCGCGCTGCCCGGCGGTGGCCTCGACGAACCGGCCGTGCTGCACGAGCGCCTCGCCCCTGGGCGTCCGCGTCTCGAACACGTGGCCGCCCGCAATCCGCGTGATGAACGCGTCGTGCCCCTGCGGCGTCACTTCGGTTCCGACCGACGCCCAGAAGGCGCGCGGCGCGACGCGCTGGATGCTGGACCCGACGATCGTCGTGTGTTCGCGGTTGGCGAGGTAGTTCTGGTCGGGGTTGCCCGCGCGAAACAACGTGTCGAGGATATCGATGCCCTTGATGTCGTACGGGTGCACGCCGAACAGCACCTGGTCCACCGGTGCGATGCAGCTCTCGGCCTTCGTGCCGGTGAAGGTGATGAGCGGCTGCTGCGGCGGAAAGAAGACCTTCTTCGGCGGCAGGATCGTGCAGTCGTAGTCGAGCCGCAGGTCCGAGGCCGACCTCAGCTCGGCGAACACGAACTTGGTCTTCTTCGCGACCGGGCCGATGACCTTCGTGGCCGCGATCAGGCGGCCGACGAAGGGCCCGAGGTCGTTCTCTTTCAGGAAATAAGCGTTCATCAGAGCCGTTCCCTCCTGTCGCCAGTCCCAAGTTGGTGGTCCGAGGGCAATGCGGCCGGACCGCCAACGTGCGACTAGATATTATGACGCGGCGCGGGTGGGGGATGATGGCAGGCGGGCACCTGACTCAGAGGCTCCGGGCTCCAGGCTCCAGGCTCCAGCACGGCTGAAGCCCCAGAACCGAAGCCGCAAGCCCTGGCACGCCGGGCAGCCGCATCGACCCGTGGAATGCTTGTGAGAATCCGTCACAAGCCACCTTGTGAAATTTATCACAAATGGCAGGTGCTGCGCACCTGCCATCACCGGTAGCGCGGGCCTTTGAGGCCCGCGAAGCACCCGCCGGGGCTTCGCGTTGTTGAGCTTGTCGATAGCCCGGTTGGTCTCCGCTCGCGGCTGCCGTTGCATGTTTCGCCAACGGCGCCCTGTCAGGCCCTGAGCCCTGGGCCTTGAGCCTTGAGCCATTTTTTTCCCTTGACATCTCCTGCCGCTTTAGTACTAATTCATTAGTATGAGGCGACCAACTGCGACGCTCACCCCCCAGGAACTCGAGATCATGAAGATCGTCTGGAAGACCGGCCAGGCCACCGTGCGCGAGGTGTACGAGACGCTGCTCGACCGCCGCAAGGTCGCCTACACGACCGTCCTGACGATGATGAAGATCCTCGAGGCGAAAGGGTACCTGACGAAGGACCGCGAGGAGCGGGCGCACGTCTACCGCCCGGCGCGCGCCGAGCACACGGTGGTTCGATCGATGGTCCGCGAGTTCGTCGATCGCGTCTTCAACGGCTCGGCGCAGCCGTTGCTGCTGCACCTGGTCAAGGACCGGCGCCTCTCGGAACGCGAGCTGGAAGAGCTGACGCGGTTGCTGAAGGAGTCTGAGAGATGATGCCGGCGCTGACCGCGGCCAACCTGCTTGCCTGGTCCATCCAGGTCGCCGTCATCGTGCTGGTGGGCGGGGCGACGATTCACGTCGCCCGACTGCAATCGCCTCGCGTGCGGCTGGCGTGCTTCCGCGCGCTGCTGGTCGGCTGCTTCGTTCTGCCGTTCGTGCAGCCGCTCGGTTTGCCGGAGCCGACAGGCGCCGGCGGGCCTGCATCTCTCCGTTCCGGATCCGTAGGCACCGAGCTTCAGCTCGGGGCCACCGAGCCTGGTCTCGGGGCCATGTCCGAGGACGTCACCCCGGCGAACGCATCGGCGGGGGTTCGTCCGACTTCCCGAGGCGGGTTGCGCGACCGGGCGATCGCCGCGAGCCTCGCCATTCTCAGCCTCGGCATCGTCGCGCGACTGGCGTGGCTGGTGATCGGGCTCATGGCCCTGCGGAGGCTGCGCCGCGAGGCGAGAACCGAGCAGACCGTCAGCCCTGCCATCGATCGCGCGATCGATCTCGTCGGCGCGCGCGCCGATGTCCTCCGCTCACGCGCGGTCAGGCATCCCGTCACGTTCGGTGTCGTTCGGCCGGTCGTGCTGCTGCCCGACTCCTACGGGTCGCTCGACGAGACCGAGCAGGTGGCGGTGCTGTGCCACGAGTTCCTGCACGTCCGGCGCCACGACTGGCTGTTCACGGTGACGGAGGAAATCCTGCGGGCGGTCCTGTGGTTCCACCCCGGCATCTGGTGGCTCCTCGGCCAGGTCGATCTCAGTCGCGAGCAACTGGTGGATCAGGAAGTGGTGGCGCTCACCGAGCGCCGCCAGTCGTACCTGAAGGCCCTTGTCACACTCGCCGTGACGCCGGCTGGTCCCATCCTCCGGCCGGCGTCGCTGTTTCTGGGCCGCGCGCACCTGCTCCAGCGGGTGGCGCTGCTGTCGAGGGAGGTGCGCATGTCCCGGCCTCGTCTTGTCGCGTCACTCGTGGTGATTGCGGTCGCGCTCGTGCTCGGCGGCCGCTTCGTGGTGCAAGCCTTCCCGCTGGCGCAGGCCAGCCCGGCGCCGGTCCTCGCTTCACTGCCCGCGGCATCGCCGGCGGTTGCCGCGCCCGCCAGCCCGGCAAGTCCTTCCGTGGTCGACCAGGTCGCACCCGTCACGGAGCCGCGATCGGCCGCTGTGGAGGCGACGCAGACCATGGCGCAGGTGCCGAGAGAAACGCGTCCGCCCACGCCTCCGCCCGCGGTCTACAAGGCAGAGCCGGCGATCTGGTCGGCGCGCGCGGATCAGCCGGCGCTTCCGTCCGACGCCGACCGCATCGTGGTCGTCCGCGCGACGATCGACGGCGGCGTCGTCACCGACGCGCAGGCGGTTTCCGGCGATCAGGGCCTGGTGCAGCCTGCCCTCGATGCCGTCCGCTCCTGGCAGTTCCAGCCGAGGCAGGGGGAACCGATCGCGCCCGTGACGACGATGATCGGGTTCAACTTCGCGCGCGGCCAGCAGTCGGGGCCGGCCAGCGAGCCCGTTCGGATCGGCGGCAGCATCCCGCAGCCGGTGCGCATCCGGAACATCAGGCCTGTCTATCCCCTTGACGCGCAGGCGAGGCACATCCAGGGCGTCGTGATTCTCGAGATGACGATCGACGGCGCGGGCATTCCGATCGACGCCTATGCCTTGAGGCCGATCGAGCCGCTGACGGCCGCCGCCATCGACGCGGCCCTGCGGTGGCGATACACGCCCCAGCCGGACCTGCCACGCCGCATCATGACGGTGACCGTGAATTTCACGCTCGAGGACAGTGGAGCCGTCGTCGGTGGCGTTGCCGGCGGCGTCAGCGGTGGCGTTGCCGGTGGGGTTCAGGGCGGCGTTGTGGGTGGCATCGTCGGGGGGGCTCCCGGAGTGCCTCCGTCGCTGCCACCTCCACCGTCGGGGAACGCGCCCGTTCGCGTCGGCGGCAACATCCGCCAGCCAGAGAAGCTGAAGGACGTGCGGCCGGTCTATCCCGAAGAGGCGCAGGACGCGAGGGTGCAGGGCGTCGTCATCCTCGAGATCGTCATCGGCACCGACGGAAAGGTGCAGGACGCGAAGATCCTGCGCTCGATTCCCCTGTTCGACCAGGCGGCGCTCGATGCGGTCAGGCAGTGGGAATATTCCGTGACCCAGCTCAACGGCACGCCGGTGCCGGTGATCATGATGGTGACCGTGAATTTCACGTTGCAGTGAGCGCGCGGGTCAGACCCGCTGTGCGGTAGGGCAGGGCTTCAGCCCTGCCCTCGACCGTAGGGGCGGAGCTTGCTCTGCCCGTCACCACGGCGGCGAGGGCCCTCCGGCGTCAGTAGGTCGTCGATGTCCGCCGCCGAATGGCGTGCACGAGAACGGTGCGGGTCGGAAACTCGGGCGTGAAGAAGATGCGCCAATCGCCCACGCGGCGCCGCCACTCATGAATCGCACGCAAGCGCCGTGCGTCTCCCGCGAACGGATCCGATTCCATTGTGAGGAGGGCGGCCTCAATACGCCTGCGGTCAGCGGCTGGCGCGTGGGCGAGCGCTCTTGCGGCGGGCGACGCGACGCGGACCGTCCACCTCACGGCACAACTCGTCGAACGTGAGGTAGTCGCCTTGCGCAATCGCCCGGCGTCCTCGCTGGATCGCGTCTAGATCGGCTTTGGTCACCGTTTCCTGGTCGGTCGTAAGAAGATCCATCAGGTGACGCCGCAGTCGAGGATCGCCGACAAGTCGTGTGAGAACGATTTGTCGTGATTTCCGATCGAGGGCCGTGAACGCGGTCCACACCGCGTCTGCGGCGTGGTGCTCCGACTCTGTCTCGGCGCCGTACCGGGGAGCGGTTTCGCGGACCGCGTGCGCACGTCGACTTGCCATGATGCATCCCAGTCTACCATCGTCCTGGCAACGGGCGTGCCGCCGTGCGGCGCCTTGAAAAGAGGCGACAACAGCCCCTACGACGCGCGCGGACGATCGCGCCAGCCTCATCGTCGCGCAGTTCCTGCGCTCGATGGGCGGCTCGAAGATGGCAGATCCTGCAGTCTCCGTCGTTGGCGGGCGGCAGTCGGTGCCGCGACGCAGCCCCGAGCGGCTATACTGCGCCGCACATGCCGAAGCTGGATTACGCGCCAACCGCTGCCCGCCCGGTGCCTCATCCCTGGGTCTGGGCCGTTCTCTACTTCCCCCTGGGTCTGGTCATCGGGTTTCCCTCCGTGGCCCTCGGTTATCTCGGCAGCCGGTCGGGTCTCGCAGTGTCGGCCATCGCCGGCATCGTCGGGATGACGTTCCTGGCGGGCGGATGGAAGTTCCTGTGGGCGCCTGTCGCCGACTAACCCCTCTCGCGCAAGACGTGGTCGCGGGCGGAGCGGTGTCGCGGACGGGCCGTACCGAGGTGTCTGTTCGAGGCCCGGGAGCAACACTGGGTTCGCCGGGCGGACACCACACCGGAGTTGTCGATGACTACGGTCGTCGGACAGGCCGTGAATCGGTACGCCCTCTAGGTGATCGGCGGGAGGTCGATCGGGCGCATGTCGGTATTCATCGCCGAGTCGAACCAGATCAGTACCTTCGCGCCGTCGTTCATTTCCGCTCGCGGTCGCACCCCGGCCGGGCTATAATACCGCCACCGGGCGGTTCCTGACCGCCGCATCCACAGGCTCTCCTTCACGGCAGCCCACGCGAAGGTCCGGCCCAATTGCCAGCCACGCCGTTGCGTGGTCGGTGGGGCTGTGTCCATGACCAAGCGTGAGCAAGACCGCGCAGTCCTGTCGGCCTACCATGAGCTCCTGACGCAGTTCGCGGAGCTACTGTCGACGGAACCTACGATCGCCCTGCCCGAGTCGTGCCCGCATTGTGGAGCACCGTCCGTAAAACATGCCTGGCGCTCCAGCATCAGGAAACACGCGGCGCCAGCTCTTCGTCCAGGGCGCTGCGGAGGCACCATGGGAGTGCCTGTGGAAAACGGCTCCGCTTCTGCGGCGCTGCCCGCTTCCGTCTTCGAGCCGGTCGACCTTCTTGGGGAGCCGGTCGCCCTCGCGCCGCAGCGGCTCGTATACGAGAAAGGCGAAAACGAACAAGTCAGAACATTTGGATTTCTTGCAGGATCTAGAGGCAGCGGGTCTTCACCCCGCTAAACAAATGCGTTCTGTCGCACAGCATTGTCGCATCCCCAATCATCGTATCGGCGGCCCAAGCGGCGCCCGCATGTCGCCGCTCAAAGCACTCACCGTCCCTCTGAAGGGGTTCAATATGACCGTTCCGATCCGAGGCCGCGCCTATTCGCATCTAGCGATGTGGGTGGGGCTGTGTCTCGTCCTTGTGTTCTGGTGTGCCCACATTCTCAACGCGCACCTACTCAGCTCAATCACCGAGGCGCGGGGGCGGGCGCCGCAGCCTCCATTCTTGGTCAATGGGCTTGAACTCACACTGAATCGCTGCCTTGATCCGCCTTTCGCGCCGGAGTCACGCCGCGGCTGGTACCTGCTCATTGTCGTGTCCGACAGCTGTCGCTTTTCGCATCACGAGGTACCAACTTGGACCAGCCTAATGAGAGATCTGCCGTTCAGTTCTGACGACACGGTGATCATCGTTTCCACACACGGGGACCAGCTTGCCCGCCAACTGGACCGCGTTGCGAGTACCAGGCCTGTCCGGCATGCCGTTTTGAGGGTGACAGATATCCTCGCCTTCGGCCTGTCCACCGGACTTCAAGGTACACCGCGCACCGTGATTCTCGACAACACACGTCGCGTGAGACTTGTGACGGAACGAGTGACGCCGACGGTCGCGGATCTGATCCGCGTATTCGCTCGTCAACACAGCAACGCATTCTAGGAGGCCCGAATGAAAGCAGCTCGCTCTCGCCTAACCACAGTGGCCTTTCTCGTGGCGTTTATCCTGACTGTTGCCGCCTCGATTGCGACCGTCAGGGCGAGCCCTGCCCGCGGGTGTTGCGGCAGTTACGATTGCGGGGTAATCAATAACAACCCGTATACGAGCTGCAACGACCTTGGGCGCCCTGAGCTCATCTGCCTTGCAGGTTACTCGCAGTTCCCGATGTGTTGCGATCTTCAGGGATGGTGCGGTAACTAGGACGCTTATCCCGCGTCGCAGAGAGTCGAGTGACTCGTGAGCGGCGACATAGGCGGGACCGTCGGCTGCGTATGTCGCCGCGTTACACCAGAAGGGTGAGTATGGTCAACGCGCGTAGGTACGCAGGAGCTGCGTTTCTGATCGCTGCCGGGGCGGTGCTTGCCTTCCGGACCGTCTCCGTGATAAACGGAGACTTGGATCTGTACGCGACGCTTCGGCGTGTCTCGGACACGACTGATGCGAGTGTCTCCGAAACGCAACTGCTGGACCAGGACTTGTACGAGCCTGTGACGTCAACGAGCACGCGAGCGCCAAGGTCCCGGAAGCAGTGGACGATCTTGATCGTCACGACGTCGGACTGCAGAGGATGCGAAGCGGCTGTTGCGTTGTGGCAGAGTGTAATCGTGGGACAACGTGACGACGTGCGAGTTCGAGTTGCTGCAGTCCACCCTGGTGCTCTCGAGCAGGATGTCGTCGCGCGAATGGGAGCCTTGGGCATTGACGTCGAGCTCTGGCGAATTCGCGACGTCTACGTGTTTAGGGCCCGCACCGGCGTGACGTTTGCGCCAATGAGTGTGTTGCTCCGCGATGGCGGCCGGGTCTATGTGGCGACTTCCGGAGTTCCATCTCAAAGGGTGCGCGGAGTGTGCATCGGTGTTGTGCATGAGCAGGGGGGAGGGCGGCCGGGGACAATATTCGAGCATAATGCTCAGATCGAACCCATCGAAGGTCGCCTCGCACGTGCGGCTCATTGATGGGTGTGGGATAATCGGCACCGGACCAGGGCGGGTCCAGATAATGTCGGACGCGGCTGCTCCCGGGAGTAGCCACGTGAAACGTGTGAGAGTATGTAATGGCGCTAGTCGAAGAGTGTCATCACGCCGCGAGGCGTCTGCGTCACAACCCGGCCGTATCGTGTGGAGCGATCGTAATTCTGTCCGGGGCGATCGGTGTCACGACTCTTCTCTTTTCGCTCGTGAATGGTGTGCTCCTTCGCGCGCTGCCGTTTAGGGGCCCGGAGAGGCTCGTGACAGTTCTCCGGACTTTCGACGACGGGTCCTCCGACACCGTCCCTTACCGTGACTATGGGCAGTGGCGCCTTCGGACGGGAGTGTTTGAAGACGTCGCCGGAATTAGCTGGGACATTGTCGAGATCGGCTCGGACGCCACAGGTACGCGCCGGGCCCAGGCTGGTTGGGTGACTCCGAACTTCTTTAGGGCGCTCGGTCCACAGACGTTGCTGGGCAGGCCGGATCGCCGGCCAAACGCCGACCGGACCGTTGTAATAACAGAGGGGCTGTGGAGACGTCACTTCGCTTCCGACCCTAAGGTGGTTGATAGACACGTAAGGATAAACAGTCTACTCGATCCGCCGTGCTCCGGAGACTACGTGGTGTCCGCCGTTGTCCGCGGTGGTATCAAGGCCAGGGCGTCCGGGCTGACTGACTACGATCTCTTCATATCTTATGGATCGTCTCCGCCTCGAATCTTCTCAGCCGCCACGGGCGGTGCGTTCGACCTGCTAATTGGCCGGCTGAAGAGCCACGTGACAGTTGGTCAAGCAAGCGCCGCGGCTGCCAGGCTGGGACGTGAGTTGGCCGACACCCAAGTAACCGGTGTACGCGACGGCGCAGTGCGATCAGCGACGCGCAACGTGACCGGTGGATATGTGACCCCGCTTCATGAGTGGCAGGTGGGGTGGACGCGCCACGGATTCGTCGTTTTGGCTGTCGCGGTCCTTCTGGTACTACTCATGGCGTGCATCAACCTGGGCGCGCTGTTGGTGGCGCGCAGTCTGGGTCGGAGCCATGAACTCGGGGTTCGGTCGGCGCTCGGTGCGAGCAGGTGGCGGCTGATCCGTGACGTGCTGGCCGACCATCTTCTCTTGGGGATCGCCGGCGGACTTGGAGGTGTGGCCCTCGCGCTCGCTGGCATGCCGCTATTGTTAGCGGTTGTACCCTCGAACCTACCAAGGGTTGCTGATGTTGGCATTGACCGCGCAGCGCTGGCTGTGGCGGTCCTTAGCGACGGACTCGCGGTCGTTCTGTTAGCCCTACTGGCCCCTGCCATTGTCTCCCATTGCGCAGCGAAGGGTAATGTTCGGAGGTGTGTGTTTAGCAAGACACGACGTGGACGCGGCCGTAACGTATTCCTCGCCTTGCAGATTACATTGACCGAGGCGTTGCTTGTGGGGACACTTCTGGCTGTTCAAAGTGCGTGGAACCTAGCACATGTTCCTCTGGGGTTTGACCCGACCGGTGTGGTCACCGCTGAATTGTCTCTTGGGCGCTATGCCGCGGACGGTGCGGCCTCGGCGGCGCTTCTGGACCGGCTGCTTGAGCGGGTTCGGCGGGTTGCTGGGGTGCAGTGGGCCGCGCTCGCAAATAGACTGCCTCCGGGTGCCAGGGACAGCATTGGCATCATGATTCCTGGCGTCGGAGGCAACTCGAAGAGCGGGTACGTGTTTGTCCCGTGTCGAATGGTGACTCGGGATTATTTCGATGTACTCGGAATCAAGGTCTTGAGAGGACGGCGCTTTCGCGATGGGGAGAGGGATGCCGTGCTAGTAAACGACTCATTTGCTCGCACGTTCTTCCGTCATCAAGATGCGCTCGAGCAACGAATCTTCGTGAGCCGCTGGGAGCGAGTCGTGGGAATTGTCGCAGATGCGCGCGAAGAGGATTCAACACGTGCGGCCGGACCGACCCTTTACTGGAGCGTTCATCCCGGTGCGACGGTGCTCTGGTTAGCCATCCGCTCTTCTCTGCGCGCTGGTGAGATTGAACCCATCATGCGCGACGTGATTGCTGGGGTTGACCCGCAGCTGCCGGCGAGCATTAAGTCGCTTGAAGCACAGCTGAACGCAGGACAGGAGCCGGTGCGGTTCTACGCAGTTCTGCTGTCTATATTCGCCGTGTACGCCTTGGTGCTGGCGGGAACTGGCATCTTCACAGTATCCCAGTATACCGTGTACGAGAGAACCCACGAATTTGGGGTACGACTTGCGCTGGGCGCGCGGCCGGCTCAGATAAAGGGGGCGGTCCTCAGCCGCATCACGTGGATTGCAGGGCCGGCGCTGCTCGTTGGCGCGATTCTTGGCTTAGTTGGTGCTCGGTTGCTCAGGAGCCTAGTGTTCGGCGTGACCGTCAGCGATCCCGCGACGCTGATCGCATCGGTGGCCCTGCTAGCTCTGTTGGCACTGCTCGCCGCGTTCGGCCCGGCAAGGAGCGCCGCTTCGCTTGATCCATCGGTGATGCTTCGTCGAGAGTGAGCGGATCGCACGCGCGCGCTGCGGTCATGGGTAGCGGGACGCCGCATTATGGTGCCCACGCCGTTCTTGCCGCGGATGCGTTCGGGTCGTCTGGTAATGTGGGTGAGGGCGTGGATGTTGCTGTGACGTGCCGACCCGCGTGTGGGAAGCGATCGCGATCGATGCGAGCACGCTGGAAGCGAATGCCGCCATGTGGAGCATCTTGGGGCGTGATCCGGGCGAGGGGTGCCAGCAGTTCCTCACGCGCCTGGCGAACCCCTGGGAGCTCGCGACGCTCACGCGTGAGGCCTTGGCGCGGCTGGACCGCCAGCGCAAGAAGGGGACGTCCAACAGGGAGTGGACGGGTCCCGGGGACCGGGATGCGAAGGTCGCGGAGCTGAAGGACGGCCGCAGCCATCTGGCCCACAAAGCGGAACACGGCGTGGATCTCGAGACCGACGCTCGTCGCCGTGACGCTGCAGGGCGCGGATGAAGGCGATACGACGACGCGTTTCCTTGGGGTGTGGCGCCAACGTGGGGAGGATACCGAGTCTGGAGCCCGACTGATCACCTACGCGGATGACTTCGTCATGCTCAGTCGCGGTCGCGCGACGGAGGCGCTGACGTGGACGCGGTGGGTGGCCGCCGATCGGACTCGCCCTCAACAAAGCCAAAACGGGTATTCGGAACGCCCGGTGCGAGATGTTTGACTTCCTTGGGCTACAGCTTCGGGCCCGCTCACTACCGGAAAGATGCCCATTGCCATCTGGCGGCGGTGCCGCGAAGAAGAGCATCCAGCAGCTCAAGGTCGCCCTGCGGGGGCGGCTACGACCTGGGAATCAAGGGGCGTGGCCTGTGGTGCTGGCGAGCTGAATCGCACCCTGCCCGGCTGGGCGCAGTACTTCAGCTACGGGACCCGCCTGATGGCCTACCCGGCCATCGACACGTATGTGGCGCGGGGGGGCTGCAATTTTCTCCGACGGCGACACAAGGTGCCGACGCGCGGCACTCGGCGGTTTCCCCCAGACCGAGTCTTCGGCGAGCTCGGAGTCCTGCGTCTGCGCACGCGGCATCTCGGCCCGCCTGCGTGAGCCTCGATGTGAATCCAGTCGGAGAGCCGGATGCGGAAATCCGCACGTCCGGTTCGATGAACGGGGACGGGAAACGGGATCATGGCGCAGCCTGAGGCACCGGCGCTCTGCGAAAGCAGCCGCTCCCTGCGTCTACCACCACCGCGCTCGTCCTCGACTCCACCGAGCGAGCGGATTCGTCCAGAAACACGAAGGCCTCTGAGTCGCAAAACACTTGTGGTTGCAAGGAGTTTCTCGAGACAGAGGGGTAATCGTGACGGACCAGTCCGCTCGGACAGACTGTACTCTCTCCCGATCTTGACGACAAGCCGGTTGTTGCCACGTTCTACGAGCGGCACAGCAGCTCGGACGGCGGTGGGGTGCTGTTGAAAGCGGTCGACCGGCGTCTGGGCCTGGGTCGATTGCGTGTGCACGGCAGCCTCCATTATGCAATTATTTTCTCTGCCAGCGCGGCCGTTTGACACGCTCCGACGTCAAATAGGAGCGGGGGGGAATACGTGACGATCCTGCGGGCGGGTTCCTGGCCGCGCGGCACCGGTGGTGTGCCTGCCGCCGTCCTTCTCGTCCTTCTCATCTTTTTTCCTTCCATCCTTCCGGCCTGCGGCTCCCGCCAGCCGGCCGACACCGCCTCGACGCTCGTGGCCGACGTTACCGCCCGTGCCGAGCGGCGGCCCTTCGTGCACACGATCCGCGTCGCCGGGCTCGTCGCGGCGTCCCGCTCGTTCGCGGTCACGGCCCCACGCCTGGCCGGCGCCAGCATGAGCATGCTCATCGTGACGAAGCTGGTGCCGTCGGGCGCCAGCGTCCGGCAGGGCGATCTGCTGGTCGAGTTCGACCGCCAGGCGCAGATCAAGAATGCGTTCGACCGGCGGGGCGAGCACCTCGATCTCCTGGCGCAGATCAAGAAGAAGCAGGCCGACCAGCGGACCGCGCGGGCGCGCGACGAGAGCGAGCTGAAGCAGGCGGAGAACGCGCAGGAGAGAGCGAAGCTCGAGCTGCTCAAGAAGGAATTCCAGTCGCCGATCGAAGCCGAGAAGAACGAGCAGACGTTCGAGGAGGCCCGGGCGCGTCTCGAGCAGCTGCGGCAGACCTTCGACCTGAAACGGCGTGCGGCCGATGCGGAGATTCGCATCCTCGAGATCCAGCGCGATCGCGCGCACTCGGCGATGCTCAAGGCCGAGGACAACGCGAAGAAGATGCGCGTGCTGTCGCCGCTCGACGGCCTGGTGGTGCCCAAGCAGGTCTACAAGGGCGGACAGATGGGCGAGGTGCAGGAAGGCGAACAGGTGCGGCCGGGCATGCCGATGATCGACGTCGTGGACGCCTCCTCGATGGAAGTGCGCGCCCGCGTGAACCAGGCCGACGTGCCCTACCTGCGCATCGGGCAGACCGCCGAGGTGCGCCTGGATGCCTACCCGGCCAAGTTGTTTCGAGGCAGGCTCGAACAACTGGCCCCGATCGGCGTCGTCAGCGACATGACCGACAAGGTGCGGACCTTCGTCGCCATCTTCTCGGTCGCCGGGCGGGATCCCGTGCTGATGCCGGACCTGTCGGCCTCTGCCGACGTCGAGATCGAGCGGATTCCGGACGTGGTGGTCGTGCCGCGGGACGCGGTCGGCATCCGCGACGGCAAGGCGTCGGTGTTCGTGCGGGACGGATCCAGGTACGTGGAACGCGCCGTCACGCTCCGCGCGCGCAGCGAGCACGAAGTGGCCATCGCCTCGGGCCTCGAAGCCGGGGCCGTGGTGCGGCGGGGGCAATTGTGAGCAGGACCACACGGTTCGTCCGGCCATTGCTCACCCGGCGCGGCGCACTCGCGCTCGGCGCGGTCGTCTGCCTGGGCCTCGTTCTCGCCTGGTGGTGGACGCGCCCGACGACGACTTCGGGCATCCCTGTCGCCGACGTCGTCGCGGGCGACTTCCTCGACACGCTGCCGCTGCGCGGCGAGATCAAACCGGTCAAGTCGATCGTACTGAACGCGCCGGTCATCGGGACCGGCGATCTGCGGATCGTGAAGCTGGCGGGCAACGGATCGACCGTCAAGCGCGGCGACCTCGTCGTGCAGTTCGACACGACGACGCTGCAGCGCACGCTCGAGGAGAAGCGATCGGAGCTCAAGCGCGCGGAGGCCGACATCGACCGGGCGCGGGCGCAGGCGCGAATGCAGGAGGAGCAGAACGTCACCGAGCAGACCCGGGCCAGGAACGACGTGGAGCGCGCGCGGCTGGATACCACGGCGGCCGATCTCCTGTCGCCCGTCGAGGCGCAGGAGAAGGAGCTGGCCTTGAGCGACGCGCGGCACCGGCTGCGCGCGACCGACGAGAAGGTGAGCTCGGGCCGCGACGGGAGCGCGGCCGACCTGGAGAGCCTGAAGCAGAAGCGGGACAAGGGGCTCGCGGAGGTGCAGCAGGCGGAGCGGAACCTGACGTCGATGACGCTGACGGCACCGGCGGACGGCATGGTCACGCTCATGAAGAACTACAGCGCGTCGAGCGGCCTGTCCACCGCGCCCGACTTCCGCGAGGGCGATCGGCCGTGGCCGGGCGCGGCGATCGCCGAGCTGCCCAGCATGGCCAGCGTCGTCACCGAAGCGCACGTGGACGAGGCCGACCGCGGCCGCCTGCAGGCGGGGCAGTCGGTGGTGGTGCGCATCGATGCGCTTCCCGACAAGGAGCTGACCGGGACGATCAAGGAGATCAGCACCCTGGCGCGGGCGGACCTCGGGAGCTGGCCGCCGGTGCGCAACTTCGACGTCGTCGTCGCGCTCGACCGCAGCGATCCGGGCCTGCGGCCGGGCATGAGCGCCTCGCTGCGCGTGGTCGTCGATCGCGTGCCGCGCACGACGCTCGTGCCCGCGCGCGCGGTGTTCACCAAGGGCGGCCGCAGCGTCGTCTACGTGCTGGCGGGCGGCGGGTTCGACGAGCGTGTCGTGGACGTCGCGCGGCGCAACGACGAACGCGTGGCCGTGACGCGGGGCGTGAAGCCCGGCGAGCGCGTGGCGCTGAAGGATCCGACGGCGACCACGCCTGCACCGGAAGCGGGGCGCAAATGAAGCGATGGGTGATTGTCGCGCTGGTCGTGGTCGCCGCGGCCGCCGCGGGGACGGTCTTCGGCCTCAAGCGCATGCGCGCGCCCGATCGAAGCATGCCCACGGCCCGCGTGATGCGCGGCGACCTCAGCCTCGATGTCGCCGTCGCCGGGGAAGTGCGGACGCTGAAGACCGCGACGCTGGTGGCGCCGCCGGTGGGCGGCACGCTGCAACTGATCTCCTTCCGGCCGACGGGCAGCGCCGTCAAGGCCGGCGATCTCGTCTGCGAGTTCGACCCGGTCGAACAGGAATACAACCTGGAACAGAACCGGTTCGAACTGATGCAGGCCGACCAGGAGATCGCCAAGCTGAAAGCCGACGCCGCGGTGCAGCATGGAGAGGACGAAGTGGCCTTGCTGCAGGCGCGCTTCGCCGTGCGCCGGGCCGAGCTCGACGTCAAGGGCAACGAGCTGCTCGGCGCGATCGAAGGGCAGAAGAACGTGATCGCGCTCGGGGAAGCCCGGCGCTCCCTCGCACAGCTCGAACAGGATGTCACCTCGCACGCCGCCAGTAACAAGGCCTCGCTCGCGGGCCTCGAGGAGCGGCGCAACAAGGCGATGTTGTCGATGGCGGTGGCGCAGAAGAACATCGAGAGCATGAAGGTGAGCGCGCCGATCGACGGCCTCGTCGTGGCGCGCCAGAACATGGATGCCTCCGGCGGGTTCTACTACACGGGCATGGTGCTGCCGGACTACCGCAGCGGCGACATGGTGAATCCCGGCCGCACGCTCGCCGACGTCGTCGACCTGTCCGGCCTCGAGGTGCAGGGCAAGGTCAGCGAGGCCGATCGCGCGAACCTCCAGGCGGGACAGGGCGTGCGCGTGCGCGCCGACGCGCTGCCGCAGGAGCGGCTGAGCGGCACGCTCAAGACCATCGGGGGCCTCACCTCGCGCCGGTACTTCTGGGACAGCGATTCCAAGCGCCAGTTCGACGGGACGTTCCAGCTGGATCGCGTGGATCCGCGCCTGCGGCCGGGCATGAGCGCCCAGGTGGACATCATCGGCCAGCAGCTGAAGAACGTGCTGTACGTCCCACGGCAGGCGGTGTTCGAGAAGGAGGGCCGGCCGGTTGTCTACGTGAAGGAAGGCGATCGGCTCGCGCTGCGCGAGGTGAAAGTGCGCTACCGCACGGCGAGCCGGGTGGTCATCGAGGGCCTCAACGAGGGAACCGAGGTGGCGCTGGTGAATCCGGAGCAGGGCGCGCCGGGCAAGGCCTCGCCCGCGCCGACTCCCGCCGGCGGTGGCGGCGGCGTCATGCGCATAGGGATCACGCAATGACCGACACGCTCCCGGTGGCCCCGCCTGCGCCGGCGCCCTCTCCCGGCGCCACGGTCCGGGCGACCGGCCTGTTGCCCGACTTCCGCCAGGGCCTGCAGAACCTGCTGGCGCACAAGCTGCGCTCGCTGCTGACGATGCTCGGCATCATCTTCGGCGTGGCGGCCGTCGTGTCGATGATGTCGATCGGGGCGGGCGCCGAGCAGCAGGTGATGGCGTTCATCGAGGACCTTGGCGTGCACAACCTCATCGTCGAGGCCAAGGAGGCGGCCAACTCGCAGGCGCTGCAGAAGATCCGCAAGCTGTCGCAGGGTCTCACGCTCGACGAGTTCAAGGCGCTGAAGGCGAACGTCGCCGGCATCGTCGCCGCGACGCCGCGCAAGCGGGCCACGCCCACCAAGGTGCTGCCCAAGCCCCAGCGCGAGATGCCGGTGGTGTACGGCATCGAGCCGGGCTACCGCGCGATCGCCGCCCTGCGGATCGTGCGCGGCCGGTTCTTCGACAGCGAGGAGAACGACCAGGCGGCGGCGGTGTGCGTGCTGGGCACGGCGGCGCGAAGCAACCTGTTCGGGTCGGCAGACCCGATCGGCCGGATGGTGAAGGTGAACGAGCAGTGGTTCCGGGTGATTGGCGAGCTCGCACCCCAGCTGAGCGTCGAGGGCGGCGTGCCCGGGCTCTCCAGCCAGGATCGCAACAACATGATCTACGTGCCGATCTCGGCGGCGCTGCTGCGTCTGGAAGACGCGTACAGCTACCTGAAGGACGAGATCGACGGCATCTACCTGCAGTTGTCCCCGTCCACCGACAGCCTCGCGACCGCGGAACTGGTCCGCGGCCTGCTGAATGCGAGTCACCGCGGCGCCGACGATTTTTCGCTGGTCGTTCCGGCCGAGCTGCTCGAGCAGCAGAAGCGCACGCAGCGGGTCTTCGAGATGGTGATGGTGGCGCTGGCCTCGATCTCGCTCCTGGTCGGCGGCATCGGGATCATGAACATCATGCTGGCCTCCGTCCTCGAGCGCACGCGCGAGATCGGCCTGCGCCGGGCGGTGGGCGCGCGCCAGTTGGACATCGTCCGGCAATTCCTGCTCGAGACGATCATGATCTCGTTCGTGGGCGGTGCCATCGGGCTGCTGTTCGGGTTCACGATGTCGCGGCTGATCGCGTTCTTCGCCGGCTGGTCCACGATCGTGACCGCCAGCTCGATCCTGCTCGCGTTCCTCGTCTCGGTCTCGGTGGGCCTGGTATTCGGCGTCTACCCGGCGCTGAAGGCCGCCAGGCTGGATCCGGTCGAAGCGCTGCACTACGAGTGAAGGCAGTTGGCAGTTGGCAGTTCGCAGTTGGCAGTTGGCCTGTCGCGCGCCTGAAGCCACGCGCTACCCACTATCCACTATCCACTACCCACCACCCACCAGCGAGCTGATCCATCAAGCTGCCACCCGGTTCCAGAGGTGTTCGAGTTCGGTGACGTACGCGTGCAGCTGCCGGGCGTGCGTTGCGGCCGACTGCATCAGCGTGTGGTGCTCGCGCAGGAGCCTCCCGAGGTCCTTGCCCACTGCGTCCACTTCGCGGGCGATCGGCTTGGCGTGCTCGACCGGTGGCTGCATCTCGCGGGCCGCGCGGTCGGCCTGGCGCAAATAGGCGTCGGCCGCGTTCGCGATGTCACGCACTGTTTCGAGCAGGCCGCTTTCCTCCACGTCCTGCGCCAGCCGGATCATCTCCTGCGCGGTTCCCGTGACGTCGATGATGGTCGCCATGACGCCCTCCTCGAGGATGACGGATAACCGGACCGAACCCCTGCAACTTGTCGGACGGGAATGACGAGAACGAGTATGGATCGAGTCGCCGGAAATGGAAACTGGCCATGAACTCGCGCGCCCAGGCCGGCCATTCTGTCCGGGTCGCAGGGCCGTTGCTCACGAACCGCGCGGTTCAGTTGGGAAAGCGGGCAGGGGAGAAACGATGCTTCGGCTCAGGCCTTAAGGCTCGAGGCTCAGGGCCTGTTGGGCTCAAGGCCGTAAGCCAGGCCAGGCCCTAAGCCATAAGCCGTAAGCCCTAAGCCGTTTTTCTCACATATGATCTCCTCATGCCGCGAACCGACCGTTTCCTCGCCGTTGACGTCGAGGGGATCGATCCGTCCGGCGACGGCGCCGCGTACGCGACAGTGGATGGCCGGCGCCTGTCGATCGACCACGCGATTCCCGGCGAGCGAGTCGAGGTGCGGATCGCGATCGATGGCGGCGAACACGCTGTCGCGGAACTGACGCGCGTGATCCGGCCGTCGCCCCACCGGGTGACGCCCGGCTGCCCGTACTTCGGGCCGTGCGGCGGGTGCACCTGGCAGCACATCGCCCCGGACGAGCAGCGGCGCCTGAAAGAGCAGGGGCTGCAGGCGCTGCTCGCGCAGTCGCTGGGGAGGGCGGCGCCCCGCGTGCAACCGACGCTCGACCCGGCAACTCCCTGGGGCTTTCGCAACAAGGTGCACTTCGTGCTCGGGGCCGCCTCGCGCGCGGGCGGCCTCGTGCTCGGGCACTATCGCCGGCGATCGCAATCGATCGTCGAGGTGGACGCGTGCCCGGTGCACGCAGGCGAGGGCAACCGCGTGGCGTTTGCGATGCGCGACGCGCTCGTGCGGGCGCGAATCGACGGGGCAACCCCGGACGGACGCCGCGGCGTCGCGCGGCACATCGTCGTGCGTGCGACCGAAACGCCGCGGGAAACGCTGGCGACGCTCGTGGCCACCCGCAACGACCCCGGCCTGCGGCGGGTCGTCTCCGCCCTGCTCGCCGCACCCGGTCCGCCGGACGGCCTGCACCTCAACGTCAACGATCGACCCGGGCCCTACCCGTTCGGCCCGGAGACACGGCGGCTGCACGGCCGCCAGCGCGTGCGCGAAAAGGTCGCCGGCGTCTCGTTTCTCATCTCGCCGACCGCCTTCTTCCAGACCAACGTACGGGCGGCCGAGGCGATGGTGCAGTGGGTGGTGGACCACGCGGGCGAACCGGCAACCGCGCTCGATCTGTACACCGGCGCCGGGCTGTTCGCGCTGCCGCTGGCCGGGCGCGGCGCTCGCGTGACGGCGGTGGAGGAGAATGACGAGGCGGTGGAGGACGGCGAGGCGAGCCGGCGCTTCAACCGCATCGCCGAAACCGCGTGCCGGTTCGTGCGCGCGCGCGCCGAAGACCTCGCCGGCGGTCGGGCGCGCCGCGCGATTCCCGGGGCGCCGGATCTCGTGATCCTCGATCCGCCCAGAGCCGGGTGTCCTGCGAACGTCCTGAACTGGATCTGCGCCTCGCTGCGCCCGCGGCGCATCATCTACGTGTCGTGCAACCCGCAGGCGCTCGCCACCGATCTGCGGGTGCCGCCGGCCGCCGGCTACACGATCGAAACCGTCCAGCCCGTCGACATGTTCCCGCACACCGCGCACATCGAAACGGTCGCGGTGCTGGCACGCTTGTAGGAGGTAGCGCGGGCTTGCCAAGCCGAAGCGCCCGCCTTCGCTTGTCGTTGCATGAAGATCGGACGACAAGCTGCGGCGAGGCAGCCTTCGGCGAGACGGGCGCGAAGGCTGGTGGGGCGGGTGGGGCGGCAAACTCCGGCGGCGCGTAGCTGGTTTGCGGGTTGAACGCGTAGAAGTTCACCTCGCCGGCGAACCGCCATGCCGTTGACACGCCGACGCGCGACGGCGGATCATCTGCCGGCGGCCCGAACGGCTCCGGGCTCCAGGCTCCGGGCTCCGGCTCCGGATTCGACCAAACGGCGCCCTCACAACGGTCAACTGTCAACTGTTGACTGTCGACTGTCCGAAGGAGAATCCGATGCGCAGAACACTGATTGCCCTGGCCTGCACGTTCCTCGTCTTTACGGTCGTCGCCGCGCCGGCCGTCGCGCAGGAAGGGCAGGAACCGCAGGCGACGACCACCCGGACAATGAGGCCGGTCATCACGGGGCGGTTGTATGCGGCGAGTTCGATGAAGCCGCAGGCGACCGGGGCCGCCGTGCGGATTCTCGAGGCGGGCGGCAACGCGTTCGACGCCGCGGTGGCCGGCCAGGCGGTGCTCGCGCTGGTCGATCCGTCGCTGAACGGCTACGGCAGCGACGCCGTCGTGCTGGTCTACGACGCGAACGCGAAGAAGGTGTTCTCGATCAACGCGGAAGGCACCGCGCCGCGCCTCGCGACGATCGACTGGTACACCAAGAACAACGGCGGCACGCTGCCGATCAACGACGGCCTGCTGTCCGGCACCGTCCCGGGCGTCGTCGACGCGTGGTACACGCTGCTCGACCGCTGGGGCACGATGACGTTCGCGCAGGTGCTGCAACCGGCGATCGAGGTCGCGGAGCAGGGGTTCCCACTGCCCGACGCGCTCGCGCGATCGATGGCGAGCCCACGCAGCAAGCTGCAGAAGTACCCGACGAGCGTGAAACTGTACTGGCCGGGGGGCAAGCCGCCGCAACCGGGCGACCTCTTCACGAACCCGGATGCCGGTCGCACGCTGCGCAAGCTGGTGGAGGCCGAGAAGGCAGCCGGCCGCCGGGGCCGGCACGAGGCGCTACGCGCGGCGCGCGATCGCTTCTACAAGGGCGACATCGCGAAGGCGATGGCGGCATTCTCGGAGCAGAATGGCGGCCTGTTCCGCTACGAGGACTTCGCCAGCTACACCGCGAAGGTCGAAACGCCGGTGTCGATCAACTACCGCGGGTACGACATCTACAAGAACCCGTCGGCCAGCCAGGGGCCGGCCGAGCTCATCGCGCTGAACCTGCTCGAAGGCTTCGACCTGATGAAGCTCGGCCTCAACTCCGCGGCCTACATCCATACGAGCGCCGAGGCGATCAAGCTGGCCTTCGGCGACCGCGAGAAGTACCTCGGCGACATGGACTTCATCACGATCCCCTACGACGGGCTGCTCTCGAAGGAGTACGCGGCCGAGCGCCGCGCGCTCATCGATCCGGACAAGGCGTCGCTGGAGTTGCGGCCGGGCGATCCGTCGAGGTTCACGAAGAAGAGCGGGGACCTCTCGGTGGGCGCCCGGTCTTCAGACCGGGTGCGCGTCACGCTCGAGGGCAACGCCGATCACGCGGGCGACACGAGCTACATCGCGGTCGTCGACAAGGACCGCAACATGGTGAGCTTCGAGCCGAGCCTGCACAGCTCCTGGGGCACCGGCGTGGTGATGGGCGATCTCGGGTTCATCTTCAACTGCCGCGGCGACTACTACTCGCTGGTGCCCGGCGAGGCGAACGCCCTCGAACCCGGCAAGCGCCCGCGAAGCACGCTGCAGAGCACGCTCGTGATGAAGGACGGCCAGCCGTACATGATCCTCGGCAGCCCGGGCGGCGACGACCAGGTGATGCGCACGATCCAGACGCTCGTGAACATCCTCGACTTCGGCATGAACGTGCAGCAGGCCATCGAGGCGCCGCGCTGGTCCACGCGCAGCTTTCCGGCCTCGCCGTTTCCGCACACGATGTACCCGGGCGACCTCTCGGTGGAAGCGCGGATCCCGGAGGCCGTGCAGAAGGCACTGGCGGCCAGGGGGCACAAGCTGCGCGTCGCGGGCGCCTGGTCGCTCGGATCGAACGCGGCGATCATGGTGGACGTCACGCGTGGCATCCTGAGCGCCGGCGCGGACCCGCGCGTGGATGCGTACGCATGGGCGCGATAGTCCAGGGCTCCGGGCTCCAGGCTTCGGGCATGTATCGGCTTCTGACCGGAGCCGGCGCCCCGGCTCCAGCCTGGAGTCATATCGTTGACCGGAGCCTGGAGCCCGGAGCCTGAAGCCTTCGCTGTAATCCTATGAGAAGACTCACACTGGCCGCCTGCTCCCTGCCCCTCGTCACCTTGATCGCTCTCACCCCGCTCAGGGGCGCCGGCGGGGTCCAGGCGCCACAGGCTCCGGCACCGGCACCATTCAGGATCGAAGAGGCGACGATCGCGCAGATCCACGCCGCGATGAAGGCCGGGCAGATCACCTGCCGGGCGCTCGTCGAGCAGTACCTGCGGCGCATCGACGCCTACGACAAGAACGGCCCGGCGCTCAACGCAATCGTCGTGGTCAACCCCGACGCGTTGAAGCAGGCGGACGACCAGGATCGGCGCTTTGCGCAGGGAGGGATGACCGGGCCGCTCCACTGCATCCCGGCGATCGTGAAGGACAACTTCGAGACCATCGGCCTGCAGAGCGCGGCCGGATCGCTCTCGCTCAAGGGGTTCGTGTCGAACAAGGACGCCTTTGAGGTGCGGCGTATCAAGGAGGCCGGCGCGATCGTGCTGGCCAAGTCGAACATGGCCGAGTTCGCCTTCAGCCCCTACGAGACGGTGAACTCGATCCTGCCCGGCTACACGAAGAACCCGTACGCGCTCGATCGCGTGACCGCGGGATCGAGCGGCGGCACGGCTGCGGCCGTCGCGGCCAGTTTTGGCGCCGTCGGCCTCGGCAGCGACACCGGCAATTCGATCCGCGGCCCCGCGTCGCACCAGAGCCTGGTCGGCATCCGGTCCACGATGGGGCTGACCAGCCGCAGCGGGGTGGTGCCGCTGAACCTGCTGGCCGACATCGCCGGGCCGATCACGAGAACCGTGGAGGACGCGGTGACCGTGTTCCAGGTGATCACTGGCGAGGATCCGGACGACCCGGTGACGGCGGCGAGCCGCGGGCACCTCATGACGACCTACGCCGCGTCGCTCCAGCGTGACGGCCTGAAAGGCGCGCGCATCGGCGTCCTCCATCAGGCGTACGAACGCGACACGACCGACGCGGAGATCCTGGATGTCTTCCGCGCGGCGCTCGACGACCTGCGCCGGGCCGGCGCGACCATCGTGGATCCCGCGCCGGTCGAGCAGATCCGGCGCGCCGCCGGTGGCGGATCGTGCGGCGGCTTCAAGTACGACATCAACCGCTATCTCGCTCTGCAGGGGGACCGCGTGCCCGTGCACACCCTCGAGGAGATCATCAAGTCGCGCCGCTTCCACCCGTCCATCCAGGCCCGCCTCGAGAGCGCGCAGCAGGGGTCCGCGGATGGACCGGATTCGGCCGCCTGCCGCGCCGATGCCGAGTACCGCGACGCGGTGCGGGCGGCCGTGCTGAAGACGATGGAGGCGCTGAAGCTGGACGCGTTCGTCTATCCCACCTGGAGCAACCCGCCGCGCCTCATCGGCGATCTCAACACGCCGCACGGCGACAACAGCCAGTTCTTCTCGCCGACGACCGGCTTCCCGGCCATCAACGTGCCGATGGGGTATACCAGGGGAGTGCTTCCGGCCGGGATGACGTTCTTCGGCCGCGCGTGGAGCGAGCCGACCCTCATCAAGCTGGCGTATGCCTACGAGCAGGCGACACGCCATCGCTATCCGCCCGCCAGCACGCCGCCGCTGCGCTGAGCACAACGGCGTAGGGCTCAGGGCTTACGGCTTATGGCCTGGCCTGGCTTGGCTTGGCTCAGGGCCTTGAGCCACCCTCACGGGTTCATGGCCAAGATCTCAGTCGTGGGACTTCCGGGCTTCAGCCCGGGAGCGCAGGATTCAGGGCCTCGAGCGTCTGTGCGCCGGCTGCCATGCGGCACGGGAGCACCGGCAGGGTCGCATGAGGCCTTCTTCTGTTCACCCCGAACGACCGGCCCTGCGCCCACGTTCGTGGTCGGCGGCGCATGGTCGTAACACGGCCTGTCGTCCCGATCCAGCCTGAACAACGATGTGGGGCTGCTCTCCGCGGTGCCGCAGGCCACTGCCCGTAGCCCTGGGCACTCCCCTCGGACCCTATGGCATCAGGTACGAGAACCGGTACCGCCCTGATCCGATCTCGACAACGACGGCCTCGCCGTCCTGCCGCACGGCCGTGACGCCGTTGCCGACGGCGAGCGGTTGACCGCCTTCCGTCACACGCCCGATTGGGGCCTTGGGGAGCCGGACCGTCGCCCGCGTATTGGCGGGCACCTCGATATCGAGCGTGAAGGTTCCCTGCTCGATCGCCCACGACGAACTCACCGCGCCGTACATCGTGTCGTGCGCCGCCTTCACGCGCGTGAAGCCTCCGCCCGGCTCTGGCTGGATCAGCACGTGCTTGAAGCCGGGCGCCGCAGGATCGACCTCGATACCGGCCATGACGCCGTACATCCAGTCGCCAATCGCCCCATACGCGTAGTGGTTGAACGAGTTCATCCCGGCGTCCTGGAACGACCCGTCGGGCCGCTGACCGTCCCATCGCTCCCAGACCGTGGTGGCGCCCCGCGTGATCGGGTAGAGCCACGACGGGTACTGCCGCCGGTTGAGCAGCTGATAGGCCTCCTGCAGGAACCCGTAGCGGCTGAGGACATGGCACAGGTACGGGGTGCCGGTGAAGCCCGTGGTGAGATGCCCGCGCTGGCGCACCTCGCGCGCCAGCCGCGCAGCGGCCTGCGGGCGCTGCGCCTCGGGCAGCAGATCGAACTGCAGCGCGAGCACGTACGCGGTCTGCGTGTTCTCGCCGACGCGGCCGGTCGGCGTCACGAACTCGCGGACAAACGCCGCCCTGATCCGCTCGAAGAGCGCATGGTACTTCGCGGCGTCATCCGTCTTCCCCAGAACGAGGGCGGTGCGCTCCAGCAGATCCGTGGAATGCGCGAAAAACGCCGTCGCGATCAGGTCTTTGCCGGTCGTGGCACCCGGGTAGTCCGCGTTGGTCGTGGCAAACGCGAGCCAGTCGCCGAAATGCGGATCGCCATCCCAGATGAAATCGTCGCCGGCGCGGGCCCGCTCGAACTCGACCCACTTCGCCATGCTGGCGTACTGCTGCTCGAGGATGCGTGTGTCCCCGTAGGCGAGATACATCGTCCACGGAATGATCACCGCCGCATCGCCCCAGGCCGCCGACCCGCCAGGGCGCGAGTTGGCGCTGCCGCTCAGCACGTTCGGGATGACATGGGGCACGCGGCCATCGTCGTACTGGTCGGCCGCCAGATCGGCGAGCCACTTCGTGAAGAAGCCCGCGACGTCCATGTTGAAGGAGGCCGTGCGCGCGAACACCTGCGCATCGCCGGTCCACCCCAGGCGCTCGTCGCGCTGCGGACAATCGGTGGGCACGTCGAGGAAGTTGCCCTTCTGCCCCCACGTGATGTTGTGCTGCAGCTGGTTGATCATCGGGCTCGATGTCTCGAACGAGCCCGTCACGCGCATGTCCGAGTGGATGACGATGCCCGTCAGGCTGTCGGGGGTGACCTCACCCGGGTAGCCGTCAACGGCGACGTACCGGAAGCCGAAGAAGGTGAAGTGCGGCTCGAACACCTCGCGGCCGCTCCCCTTCAGCGTATAGCGCGCCGTCGCCTTCGCCGCGCGCAGGTTCGCCGTGTAGAAATTGCCTTCCTTGTCGAGCACCTCGGCGTGGCGCAGCGTCACGGTGGTGCCGGCCGGCCCCTGTGTCTGCAGCCGCACCCAGCCGACCATGTTCTGCCCCATGTCCACGACGGTGTCGCCGGCCGGCGTCTTGAACACCCTGACGGGCTTCAGTTCCTGGATGGGTCGCACGGGCGGGCCCGCCGGTGCCACGAGGCGGTCCTTCGCGTGCGCCGCCACGGCCACCTTCGTCCATCCGCGGTCGTCGAACCCCGGCTCCGCCCAGCCGGCCGGGTCGAGGCGCGCATCGTAGGTCTCACCGTTGTAGATCTCCGACATGAGGATGGGCCCGGCTGCCGCCTTCCACTGCTCGTCGGTGCCGATCATCTCGTTGCGCCCGTCGGCATAGGTCACACGAATCTGCATGAGCACCCCGAGACGGTCGCCGTAGATGTTGCGGTGGCCCTCCCATGCGAGGGCGCCCCGGTACCACCCGTTGCCAAGCGTGACGCCCACGGCATTGCGACCGCGCTTCAGCAGCGCGGTGACGTCATAGGTCTGGTACTGCAGGCGGTTGTTGTAGCTGGTCCAGCCCGGCGTGAAGAGCTCGTCGCCGACGCGGCGGCCGTTGAGGTGCATCTCGTAAGTGCCGTGGCTCGTCACGTACGCGCGGGCCTCCCGAACTACGCCTTTCAGCGTGAACTCCCGACGCAGCATCGGCGACGGGCCGGACACCTTGGTGTCCTCGGGAAGATTGGGCTCGATCCACTCCGCCCTCCAGGCCGACGCGTCGAGCAGGCCCATCTCCCAGAACGCCGGCGCGCTCCATGTGGAGGCGACACCTGCATCGTCCCAGACGCGCACCTGCCAGTAGTAGCGCTGGCCGGATCGCGGTGCCGGGCCGCGGTATGGCACGTGGGTCGCCGTGTCGGATGTCACCTGGCCCGAGTCCCAGACCAGGGGTTTGCCGCGGCGCAGGTCCCGCTCACCGAGCGCGACCCGGACCTGGTATGCCGACTGCGACACGCCGCGCCGGCCGGCGCTCATCTGCCAGCTGAGACGCGGCACCCGCGCATCAATGCCGATCGGGTCTTCCTTGTACTCGGTTCGCAGGGCCGTCACGGTCGGCGCGGGAGCGGCAACGCGGGCCAACGGCGCGGCCGGGATTGCGGCCACGACGGCCACGCCGAGCATCATCACCGAGCGCGCGAACGCAGTTTCCAGCCGGCTTCTCATGGTCACCTCCGAACGGAAGCCTCCGACACAGGCAGAGGATACGCCGAAACTCCGTCGGCCGACACCCGCGGTGGTGTCGTAGTCCCCGCCGCCCGATCCCGGTACAATGCGCGCGGCCATCATGCCCTGCTTCGTCTACATCCTCCGCTGCGCTGACGGCACGTTGTACACGGGCTGGACGACGGATCTCGCCGCCCGCGAACGCGCGCACAACGAGGGCCGCGGCGCGAAGTACACGACAAGCCGCAGGCCCGTGCGCGTGGTCCACGCCGAGACTCACGAGACGCGCTCGGCGGCACAACGACGGGAAGCTGAGATCAAGCGCTGGCCGCGGGAACGAAAAGAGGCCCTGATACAGGAGGGCGGGAATCACATCGCGGACGATGCCGGGACCAGGTGAGGCCGCCGCCCGGCGTCAAACCGCCTGAGCACTTCGCCGAGCCGCTTCTCGGCGACACCGACATCGTTCCAGCACGCGAAGATGTCGCCGCGCCAGTCGCGCCCAGGGCCCCGCTTCCCTCGCCTCCCCGGGATGGATGTGCGCCAGGCGTGGCGCGCGTGGCGGCGGGTGCCGGGCGTTGCGCTGGCGATAATGCCGCTCAACGCGCGCTCGATTCCGCCGACGTAGGTCCAGTGCAGCATGCGAGGACCGCCGAGGACAATCTTGGTCGTGATCGCGGTGGCGGCGGTGAGCGTTGGGGCGCGGCCCGTGGCGGGGCAGGAGCAAACGATCAAGGCGTATGTGTTCACCGCTGGCGCTGACGGGGCTACAATGCTCCTCGGCAATGCGGGCTCTCGACTCTGTGCAACAGGGCCCCTGGGCTTTCATCTTCGGGGCTTTGCGCGATGGAGGAACAGCACCATGGATCGACGCCTTCTCCGTGCGATTGCAGTCGTGGCCACGGTCGTTCTGGCGGCGTGCGCAGGGGCGCCCTCGTCGACGACGGAGTTCGGTAAGGCGGACGCCGACCAGATCAGAGCGATGATTCGCGACTTCGTGGCAGCGTACAACGCGAAAGACGTGGCGAAGATCGGGACGTTGTTTGCCGCGAACGCCGCGCTCATGCCGATCAACCGCAACACCTTGCGCGGCGTGGACGCCGTGAAGGACTATTACGAAGGCCGGGTGCGGGACGAGGGCGGAACGGATCTCGCGATCGACCCGATCGCCGTCGAGGGCCATGGCCCGCTCGGCTATGTCGCAGCCAGCTTCAGCATGGTCTTTCGTCCGCCCGACGGGAGCGCCCCGCGTCACGATCGTGGCAAGGTCATCTGGATCGTGCGCAAGCTCGGCGGCCACTGGAGGTTCGAGTGGCAGATCATGAGCAGCGACCTTCCACCCGTCGTCCCCGCGGTGAAATGATCGAATCCGTCTCGGCCGCCTGAACGTGCACAACACGCGACCGCCGGTGCGCCGTCGAGCGGCTGGCGCCGGAGGTTCGCGGCGCCCTCCGTCGTTCTCGCGAACCTGACGGCGCGCCCGTCCGGTTCACCGGACGACGAGTTCGTCGGCGACGATCCACGCCTTGCCGCCAGCGCCCGGGTGCCAGCCGGGGAGCGGGCCGGCGTTGGTCGCACGCACCTTGACGTAACGCGCGCGCGTGCCGGCAGGAAGCGCCTGCCGGAAATGGTAGATAATCGCCTCCTCGCGCTGTGCCGGCACATCATCGCGCGCGACGGATTGCACGAATCGTGGTGACGATGGACCGCAGTGCAGTCGCTGTGGGCAAGTGCGGAAGCGCACTAGCGTGCCTGTCTGGCCGCAGCTTCCGCGAGAAGGACGCGCCGGGTCGATCCCATGGTCATCTGCAGGGATTCCCTGGGGATCTCAATCACGAATGGCTTGATGATGGGAGAGAAGAGCCACGGGATATCCCGAGTCAGGGAAATTGACTCGCATTCGACATAAACGCCTCCATCCTTCTGCTCGAACCTCCAGTAAGAATAGAGCCGCCAGAGAAAGCCGTTGTCCTGCCCGACAGGTTTCTGCCGTTCGGTGGCCTCATCCGCGTCGTCAACCTCCTGAATGCGGCTCGTGTACGAGCGGCTGTGGCAGTGCGTGGCATCAATGGGGAAGTAGTGAACGTCGTGGTCGCTATTCAATGTCACCGTGATGAGTTTCTTCTTCCGCAAACGATAAAAGATCTTGAAATCATTGCCGCTGCGGCTCACCAATTTGGAGCGCACGACTTCCGGCCTGTAAACATATTGATGCCGGTCGTAGTCCTGCACCAGCGCGAGCACCTGGGGGAGTGTGGCCCCGGGAACAAACACGGCTCCCACCCAATGATGGATGAGCCCGTCGGGAGCTTTGATCTCATGGCCGGCGTGATCCGCCGTTTTCAAACGCTCCATGAATATCTCGCCGCGTTTGAGAGCGGCAAGGACTGCAAGCCGTTGCGCTTCGGGCAGGCCATCGATGTACAGGAACCGGGCGGGCCTTTTCAACTCTCCGTCGATGCGAGTTTCGGTTGCCTGCACATACCTGTTGAAGGCCGCCACGGTGGCCGGCTTCAGTTCTGCGCTCAGCACTTCAGGAGGCCGATGGAGAGCGGCCAGAAAAAAGAGCAGCGCGCCAAAAGTGCCGGTGGCATGATGTCGCCGTATCATGGCCATAGGATATCAAGATGCCGGCAAAACAGGACGATAGGCCGTATAAGGGCCCTCGGCGCGCCCGCGTTGCGACGGCGAGGCCAGACCGCTCGACCGAGCCCGCCAGGGTCAACAGAAACCGGGTCATGCGCCCCGACCCCCGCTGGCCGCCCCGCTGGCCGGCAGCACCGACCTTCGCGGGGTGTCATCGCGACGATTGCCGGGACGATGGCGACAAGCCGGCCGGGCCGTCGGCGCAAAGACCGGACATTCCCAGACCCGGACACAGGGTACACTGCGCAGACAGTCGAAAACGACCCGCGCGGCCAGCAGCGGACGCTGTTCGCGCCGGTCGTGTACGTGCAGCCGGAGACATGAAGAATCCATGTGGAGAGTACACATCGTGACTCGCTATCTCAGTTTGCTCGCGGTTCTGACAATGCCACTCGTGGGGTGCGGCACGTTGATCGGCCTGGGCGCCAAGGAAGACGAGAAGATCCTCTCCTGGGGCGACCAGGGCGACGGCACGTACAAGAATCCCCTTCTCAAGGCCGACTACTCCGACCCCGACATCGTGCGCGTCGGGGACGACTTCTACCTGATCGCTTCCGATTTCCACTTTGTCGGCATCCAAGTCCTGCATTCCAAAGACCTGGTGAGCTGGCAGATCATCGGCCAGGTATTCGACAAGCTCGTCATGTCGCCGAAATACGATCAGATGAAGGGCTACGGCGAAGGCACGTGGGCGCCGGCGATCCGCTATCACAATGGCGAGTTCTACATCTTCGTCTGCACGCCGGCCGACGGGCTGTTCATGTGGCACGCGAAGAACCCGGCCGGCCCGTGGTCGCAAACCGTCACCGTCAAATCCGTCGAGCGATGGGAGGACCCCTGCCCATTCTGGGATGATGATGGTCAGGCGTATCTGGTGCACAGCCTCAAGGGCGCTGGCCCGCTGATCCTGCACAAGATGAGCCCGGACGGCATACGGCTGTTGGATGATGGCAGGGAAATCTACCGCGGCCCCGTCGCCGAAGGCCCGAAGTTCTACAAGCGCCATGGCTACTACTACATCTCCCTTCCCGAAGGCGGCGTCAGCACCGGCTGGCAGACAGTCCTGCGATCCAAAGACATCTATGGCCCGTATGAGCGCAAGCAGGTCCTCCCCGCCGGCAGCCCGCACCAGGGCGGAATGGTCGAATTAGACAATGGCCAGGCGTGGTTCATTTCATTCAAATCGACGGGATATCTCGGACGAATCTGCTACCTCAATCCCGTCACCTGGGGCCAGGATGATTGGCCGGTCTTTGGCGACAACGGCAAGCCGGTCGATACCTGGCCGAAGCCCAATGTTGGCAGGACGTATCCAATCGCGCACCCACAGAGCAGCGACGAGTTCGGCAGCAAGGCGCTCTCCCCAGCTTGGCAGTGGAACCATAATCCCGTGCCGGACGCCTGGACGCTGGGCGAACGCCCCGGCTGGCTGCGGCTCAAAGCCCGGCCCGCCGCCGGACTGAGCACGGCACGGAACACGCTGACCCAGAAGCTGTGGGATAGCGCCGGCATCATCGACGTGAAGATGGGCACCGGCCAGATGAAGGACGGCCAGCGCGCCGGCTTCACCTTCATGAGCGGCAGCGATTTCGGCTGGGTCGGCGTCGGTGAGGAAAATGGCGTACGCAAGGTCATGTGGGACGGCGGCGAAGGCCCCATTCTCCAGGCGAATGATGTCTGGCTCCGCGGCGTGAACAGCGGCGATACCGGGCGGCTCTTCTATAGCCTCAGAGCTCGGTGAACGAAGGATTCCTGACCGAGAAACCGCTGACATTCCGAAAGATTTCGGGAATCGTGTGTAACATTATTTAGT
>Ga0315279_10001316_pt1 | contig 41874 bp, 30 predicted proteins | sample YL17G06_20_MG_FD_203694 | JGI IMG/M metagenome (GOLD analysis project Ga0315279, IMG submission 203694) | Sediment microbial communities from Yellowstone Lake, YNP, Wyoming, USA - YL17G06_20 | ecosystem: Environmental > Aquatic > Freshwater > Lake > Sediment | place: USA: Wyoming | collected...
AGCATGGCGTAAATGAAATCGTCTTTGCCCATGCCGTATACGCCCGGATCGATCTCGACCGGGTAGAGATGGAAAACGTGCTTGCAGTTTCGAGCGACCTTCGGGAGTTTCAGCCCGGGCACGTCCTTCAGCCCCTCGGTGATGTACGCGGCATTCTCGATTCGCCGCCGGTTGAACGCGTCGAGCTTCCGCAGTTGCACGCAACCCACCGCCGCCTGGATGTCCGTCATCCGGAAGTTGTAACCGCAATCATCGAAATCCTGCCACCAGAAACGCTTGCCCATCGGATAGCGCGACTCATCGAGCTGACAGTATTTCGTGCTCTTTCCGTAAACGCGTGCGCAGTGCGACCGGTACAACGCGATGCGCTCGAATAGATCCGGATCATTCGTAATGACCATGCCGCCTTCGCCCAGCGTGGACATGTTTTTCTGCTCGTGGAAACTGAAGCAGCCCGTGGTCCCGATCGATCCTGCCTTGCGGCCCTTGTACTCGCCGCCGACGGCGTGACATGCATCTTCGATGACGGCGAATTCGTGTTTCCTGGCGAGCGCCATGATCGGGTCCATGTCGCAACACTGCCCATACAGATGCACGGGAAGGACGGCCTTTGTATTCGGCGTAAGCTTCTCATCGAGTTTGTTCGGATCGAGGTTGTACGTCTCAGGATCGATGTCCACGAAATCGACTTCCGCGCCGAGCGTCGCCGCAGCCGCCGCCGTGGCGATCCACGTCAGCGGCGTCGTCAAGACACGATCGCCGGGCCCGATGTCGAGCGCCCGAAGCGAAAGGAACAGGGCCGCCGTGCCGTTGGTGACAACGCGCGCGTGCGCCACGCCGCAATAAGCGGCGAAATCCTTCTCGAATTGGATGCAGGCGTCGCCGCTTGTCGGTGCATTCTTCCGAAGCACCTCGATAACGGCCTGCTCCTCCTCAGGACCATATTCGGTTCCGAACTTGATCTCGAGGTCATACTTGATCCTGGGACTGCTCACAACACAATGCCTTTCTTCGCCGAGAGCGCTAGGTTCAGGCCCGCCTCGAGGCCTTGCATAGGCGTCTCGAGGAGCGAACGCGCCTTCCGGTTGCACAGTGACACGTCGAGCGGACGCAGCGCCCGGCCAGGAATGTCGACCGGATTCCGCGCAACAACGAGTCGTTGCGGGAGACCGAGCTTCGCCGCAATCCTCTGGACCATTTCGAATCGGTTCATGATGTCGTTGCCCGCCAGATGGAGATAACCCACGTAGTTGTTCTCAGCAAGCTCGATGAGGGCGCGCGCAAGCGTCACGACGTCAATCGGGCTTCGAACCTCATTGTCCGGAACCCCGAGCTCCTTGCCTGACTCGAACACGGGCAGCATGCGCGATAGAAACGAATTGCCCGCGCTCAGCACCGGAAGTCCGACGACGAGAGAGGTGCGGACGACGACCCAATTGCCGGCCAGGCCGGCGACGCTCCGTTCCGCCGCCACTTTCGTCTCGGCATACCAGTTGAGGGGGCCCGGCGGGTCTTCCTCGATGTAGTAGCCTTTCTTGCCATCAAAGACGGTGTCGGTCGACATGAAGATCATCCGCGCGCCGCGCTCTTGACATAATCGAGCCAGGTGTTCGGTGACGCCGAGGTTTATCTCGCGGGCAATATCCTTGTTTGCTTCGCAGAAGTCGATATCCGCGCGCGCCGCCGCATGGATGACCGCATCAGGAGAGACCTCTTTGAAAAGGCGGTCGACCTCTCCCGCATCGAGAAGATCGAGCGTATGCCATGCCAGGCCTTGTCGATGCCGCAACGGCGCGCCGCGCGAGACCGCGTGCAACTCGACCGGGCCGCGTGCCTGATGCACCACCGCGCCGCCGACGAATCCGCCGCAGCCTGTTACAAGCAGTTTTTTTGCTCTGATCATATCGCCTGCGCCATCCAAAGCAGATCTCATGTAGGATACCAGTTCCCAACCGCGCAGTTACAGCGGAGGTGGCTTTCGTGGGCCCCTCTATATAATAGCCCACGACGTTGCAGTTTCGGGTATCGGGTATCGGGTTTCGAGGCGGAAGGCAGGCAGTCTTGCTGCGAACACGACGAAGATCTAATAGGAGATGACCATGGCGAGACAGGAGTAGACCGCGAACTGACGGAAGCCGGCGATCTCGTCGCCGACGGCAATATACGGCATGCGGCGTCCGAAACGGGTCCGGGTGCGATCCGAGATATAGCCCATCAAGGGATCGATAAGGGCGTCGAACAGGATCGAGAACCCGCGCACGTTGCCGACGATGACCGGGTCGTAACCGAGGAACTTCGTGAAAAAGAGCTGGAGTTGCACGAGTGCGGTCGAGGGTCCCGCATTGCCGAAGGTGGCGAGACTGACCAGGACCCCCCGAAGATGGCCCGTTCCCTGATACACTTCGGATGCGGACTTTTCCTGCCCCCCGCTCATGCTCATATCCGCGCGCTCCTCCAAAAATGCGACCGTTCGTTGGACCGTTCGTTGTACAGGCTTAAGATGCGACCGTTCGTTGTACAGGCTTTAGCCTGGGATCTCATCCGGGCGTCACCACCCTAATACCAGGTTCCGTTCAAAGACAACTGGACAATCTGGAAATCAGGAACCCAGGAAGACGACCAATGCCGAATTGCAGAAATCTCTGCAATTATCCACTTGAAGAAACTCTAGGACTCGGGCCGATCATCCCCGGAGGCGATTGATGTGAATAGCCGTGGGTCGGACCCACGGGACTCTCGGGCGGATTATCCCCGGAGGGGATTGATGTGAATAGCCGTGGGTCGGACCCACGGGACTCTCGGGCGGATTATCCCCGGAGGGGATTGATGTGAATAGCCGTGGGTGGAACCCACGGGACCGGCCGCGCGACACAGCGACCCTGAAGGGGTCGAACCCGCTACGAGGGGACAGTCTTCCAACTCGTTCCCAGGTTGAACTTGGGAACGAGGGGAATACTACTTCTTGGTCCATTGGATAGCTCGTTTCCATCATGGAAGTATCGCCGCAATCGCCACAGGCCCTTCGGATTTCCCTCATCCCGTCAATCCTGCGATCCCCCCTTGCTTTTCTCATGATCTCCCCCTCCTCACTGAATGGTTACGTTGTCGCCCATTGATGTTTTGGCAGGCTTTTGTTTACAATGATATTGTGTCAACTCGCCAAGTCTTTGGAGAAATGCTGTGAACGGGTTCACGGGCGTGCCTATCCCCTCAGCTTCAGGTGAACGCCGGAAGTGCCGCAGTCTTAGCCGCAACGAAGCCACGTTGGGTAACTGGCAGGGCTGTGCATCTGGCGAAGAATGCACGCTTCATCAAGTGGCTCCGTACATAGGCAAGATCAAGTCTTCGATAGCGCGAAGCCTCGTGTCGGAGTTCACATCTTCAGGAGATATCGTCTGTGACCCGTTCTGCGGCTCGGGTTCAGTGGCTCTTGAGGCTTGGCTCGCCGGACGCCGAGTTATTGCGAATGACTTGAACCCCTATTCTGTAGCCGTCACTCGGGGAAAACTACACCCCCCGGAGAGCCTTGACAGGGCACTGGCGGAGATTGACTTGGCAGCAACAGAAGTGAGAACGGTCTCGGAGCAGGTAGACCTGAGAAGCATTCCCGCTTGGGTCAGAGGCTTCTTTCACCCTGAGACGTTGCGCGAGACCGTGGCTTGGTTTCGCGTGTTGAAAACGAGGAAGTGCAGTTTTCTCCTGGCATGCCTGCTGGGAATCCTTCATCACCAACGTCCCGGATTCTTGTCCTATCCGTCTAGCCATGCCGTCCCTTATTTGCGCGCAAACAAGTTCCCGCAAAGCGACTATCCGGAACTCTACGAATACCGTGCCGTCCAAGTGCGGCTGGAGAAAAAGGTGACACGTGCGTTCAGCAGGATCCCGCAATTCGACAGGAAAGTCTACCGGCGCTGCTATATGCGGGATGCTCGTTTCCTTGCTCCATCCAGGATCGATTCCCTGATCACGAGTCCGCCTTACATGGGACAACTAGACTACGCCAGGGACAACCGGCTTCGCCTGTGGTTCTTGGGGGTAACAGATCACCAGCAACTTGACAGGAGGATATCGCCTTTGCAGGAGGAATTCCTTGCCTTGCTCAAGACCTGCTTTTGCCGTTGGAGAAAAGCTCTCGTAACGGGCGGAACATGTGTTCTCGTGTTGGGGGATCCTAAGGTCAAGTCGTACGATATGCATTTGCCTGACGTCGCGATCCAGCTAGCCACTCGTGAAGCAGGTGGCTACTCCCTCGTATGCCGTTACTCCGAAGCAATCCCAGACCAGCGTCGTGTCCGCCGCGGCCTTGGGGGCAGCCTTGAAGAAACCATAGTCGTTCTACGTAAAGAGAGAGGCAGGTGAGATGGCGCTGGACGGAGGACAACAAGACCCATATATCGGATTGAAGATAGGAAAGTACGTTGTCGAGAAGCGATTAGGCGAAGGGCAGATTGGCCGCGTATACAAAGCAGTTGATCGCTCTGTAAACGCCATAGTTGCGTCCAAGTTTATCCCGAACCCTCGTGAGGGCTGGCAGAACGAGATTACGAAGGTCACGTCATTACAGGGGGTGCCGCATGTTGTCAGCTATAGAGATAACGGATACGTAAAAGTCCAGGACCAGGAAGTCCTCTACATCCTTTGGGATTTTATCCCTGGCCGAAGTCTCAGGGAAGTCGCGCAATCAGAAGAGCTTGAGGTACACCTGCTGTCAGCCGTAGTCGAGGCAGTCCTAACCGTTCTCGGCGCATGTCAGGACAGAGACGTCGTGCATGCGGACCTGCACTGGGGCAATATTCTTATTCAGGATTCAGACCCTGCCATCAGGAGCGATGACCGCCGTATATGGGTTACCGATTTCGGCTATTGCACCGCATCCATGGGAACGAGGGGAGGCAAGACCCTTCTCGACGATCTCAAGGGACTGGCTAGGATAATAAGTCAATGCACCGAGTGTGTCGATTTTCATTCGTTGAGTGCGCGCGAGCGGCACGTGTACCGAGCGCTCAAGGAGGAATTCCCCAAGTACCTTCATGAAACATCCCGGGTTGAGGCCGATTATGCCAGAAATGCGCGTGAGCTACTTGCTAAGTGGAGCAGCATCAGACTAGAGGCCGAGGCGGAATCGACCGGCGCGGCGCGCGCTATGCGAATTGACGACTATCCTGCTGCTGAGATGATTGGCGAGCGCTGGGCCGAATGGAAGAGTCTCTTTGTCCCCAAGTGCATTGGCGTGCGTACTCTTACAAGCAGAAATATAGTGGTTCTTACGGGTGTCCGTGGGTGCGGGAAAAGTATGTTGTTTCGGCGACTCACGGCCTCTTACGATCTCCATCTTGGCTCTTCCGGTGTGCCAGGGGGAACGGACTTTCTGGGCTTCTACATGAACGCGAGATACCTGGCAGAGGCATTCCCCTGGTTGCCTGAGGAGAAGGAAAATGAAGCTCGTCACCAGATCCTGCACTACTTCCACATTTGCTGGTGTTTGGAGATACTTGATTGGCTTGTAGCTCTTCCGGACGAGGGCAAGCCGTCTGATTGCCTCTGGCTCGCCGCTTTCCTGCGTGAAAGGCTGCCCCAGCAGGAGCGTGCGAGACTGGTAAGCTTGTCCTACAAAGGTATTTGGGCTTTTCTTGGGAAAGAGCGCGAAAGAAGCCGCCTCAAAACGGAGTATCGTGCGTCAACAGAAGAGTGGACACTGACGAGCATCGATTTTCTGTCTCAGTTTTGGGATCTCGTGGCCAAGCACGTGCCTCAGGTTGCAGATCGTCCGATGCACTGCTTTCTTGACGACTATTCAACCCCATTAGTCTCTCCAACGCTACAGCGAATCCTGAACCCGATAGTGTTTTCCAGGCGGGCGACCGTTTTTTCAAGGTCTCAACGGAGGACGTGTGGAGCTTTGAGCGAACAGGTCTGGGTGAGAAATTTCTAGAGGAAGGTGAGGATTTCCATCTGGAGAACCTCAGCACCGAAGGCCTTCTCATGGGTCGGAAACAGCGCACTGAACTCCTGGCCGGCTTGCTCGCACCCCGCATAAGTAGACATGCGCTACTCAAAGGACGGACGCTTGAAGAGATCTTGGGGAAAACGCCATACACCTTCAACGAGTTGGCATGGACCTTGAAGGGCCAACCTACAGGTACTTACTTTGAGCAGCAGGACAAGGGGCCGGAACACAAACCTAAGATCACCTATGGCGGCACCGAAATCTTCTCGGGGATTTGGTCCAGCGACACACGGGATGTGATCCGGCTCTTCTGCCGCATGATCGATGAGGTCGAAGGAAGTCTTGAGGATACGTTGGGGAAGTCGCGTGAGCGGATTGTGCCGATGAACGTGCAAGACAAAGTCCTGCGTGAGGCGGGAGGAGCTTTTCTTAACCGCCGTCTTCCATCAGCAATTCCCCCAACTCAGCAAGGCGTTCATCACGGTTCATCTGACCGCTCCTATGGTGAACATCTCTGCAAGATTGCAAAAGCATTCCAGCAGATTGCGGAACACGAACTCCTAACCTTCACTTCTATGAATGAAGGAAAGGAGTGTCCAAAGCAGGCGCGACGAATTGAGATTGTTGATACGAACAAACCTCTTCCGGACGATCTGAATGAGTACTATCTGGGGCTCCTGCGTTACGGCGTTTTCTTCCGAGATTTCCGGGCCAAGAGCGTGAGAAAACAAGTCACGTCCAGGCTGGTGCTCCGCGGCCTGCTAATACCGTACTTCACTTTGAGCCCCTCCAGAAGAGACAGTGTGTCAATGTGTTGGAACGATTTCTGCCTACTCTTGAAGGATCCGGATAGGGCTGCAACTGATTGGCCGACCAAAAGGCAACTCAAGAAAGAAGAGCCGCAGCCCTATAGCACCGGCCAGACGTATATAGACGGATTGGATACCAAATAACATGCGGGAAATGAAGGTTGCTCAGAGCGCAAAAAGCGCGGGACACAGACGTATGCTTATTTGCACTGAAGGCTTTGAGCCACGCTCCATGGAATGGTTAGGTAGACAGGATAGACAACTGGCTTTCGACTATTCGCTCATCTTGCGAAACATTCCGTACAGGAAAGAAAACCGTTACGAGGATCTCCTGAATATAGTTGGGACTCTGACGCGCTCCGGTTGCTTAAGACCAGTCGACTTTTCCAGATATGACCCTTCTGTCTCAGAACGTGAGCTATCCGCCATTCTTACAGACAAGATTAGCCAGATTGACTGCGTCGTAATCGACATTTCGGTGATGTCGAAACTCTTGATAGTTATGCTATTAGTCCTGTTATCAGACTACACCGGGACGGTACGGGTTATTTACTCAGAACCGGAGGACTATGCACCAAGCATGGGGGAGTATGAAAAACATAAGGATGAATGGGGTCTGTTCTTTCCGCAGCCGTCGTTTGGGGTACACTCCGTAGTTAGAACCCCGAGGTTATCAAGCGTAACCATGCAGGGAAGTCCTTCGCTCGTTGTCGCTTTTACGTCTTTCAATGAACAGTTGATACCAGCCCTTGTAAGTGAATGTAGCCCAAGCAGGCTCATCATCGTAAATGGGATGCCACCGCATCTCACCTGGCGGGCGCGTGCAACGCAAGAAATTGCCGAGGCCCTGATAAGCGAGTATCGAGATGACAATCCAAAGGATGAGAACGGAGTCCTCCTAAGAAGTGTAAGTACTCTGGACTATCGCGAGACCTTCGACATGCTCAGCCAAGTATACCGCGAGAATGCCTATTCTGACAAGATCATTCTCGCTCCAACGGGGAGCAAGATGCAGGCTGTCGCCTGCGGGTTGTTCAAGATATGCTGCCCAGACGTCCACATAGAGTATCCAATTCCTGAAAGTTTCTTCGTCCCGGGTTTCAGCAGTCAGAAAACTATCCAAGTCCATGAGATCGCGTTTGAATACTTTTCCGAAGAGGTCCGTGAGTTGGGGACAAAGTTTCGGCTCAATGGCTAGCCCGGAAATTTCACAGTAGTAGGGATCTAAAAATAACAAAATAACAGAAATAACAGGGGACAGTCACCGTCTATTTGCCTGGGGGCGGGTGTCAAGATCATTCTTCGATTGGGTGTAACCATTGAGTCACGGGTGCATTGACAACCGCGGCCTTCATATACAGGTCTTGCTGTCCCTTCAGTCCTTTTGGCCCCCGCATGCAGCTTCAGCGAACCCGTATCCCTCCATGACTGAATCTTCACATTGGGCATACAGGTGTGGCTTGCCCCGCGCGTGTCCGAACCAATAGAATGATTGCGCGGGAATCTCGGCGCGCCGGAGGAAATCAGACTGGTGGAGGAAAGAGCACAAGAATGAAATTGCCCAATGCCGAACGAGCCGTTGTCGAGCGAGAGAAAATCGTGGATTACCTGCTCAACCCGGCACATCCCGATAACGGGGGGAAGGCGGCGTTTTTTCTGGCACTCGGCTACAATCGGGATGACTGGCCCTCGTTGGCCGCCGCACTGCGCCGGTTGGCCGTGGCAACGGAGGTCGCCAAAAGCATGGAAACGGCGCACGGGATCAAGTATGTTCTTGATGGTGGCATGGAAACGCCCCGCGGCGAGACGCCGGTCGTCCGCACAATTTGGATTGTTGACCGCGGACTGGACAGGCCGCGACTGGTCACGGCCTATCCGCGCGAAGAATGAGAGGAACCTATGATTAAAGAACACGAACGAATCGTGCTGAATGTGGCGGTGCCCGCCGAAGGACTTGAAGCTGGGGACGTGGGCACGGTGGTGCATGTTTACCGCGACGGCCTGGCATACGAAGTAGAGTTCATCACCCTGGACGGGAAGACCGCCGCCGTGGTGACTTTGGAGGCCGCCCAGGTGCGCCCCGTCGGCAAGCGCGAGATCACCCACGCTCGCGAACTAGCTGCCAGGTGATCACCGAATCCTTACCCGCGAAGCAACCCGACGCCGGGGTAGACGTGAGCGCGTTGGAGGGGGAGTTGGACGAGTTGCTGTATGCGCTCTACGGCCTGACGCCGGAGGAAATCAAACTGGTGGTGATAACAGGGGGATAACAGTTACCGTTTATCTGACTGGGGGCGGGTGTCAAGATCATTCTTCGACTGGATCTAACCATTGAGGCACGAGAGCATTGACAACCGCGGCCTTCATCTACAGGTCTTGTCGGTCCCTTCAGTCCTTTTGGCCCCTGCATGCAGCTTCAGCGCACCCGTATCCCCAGGGCAAACGCATCTAATAGCGTTCAAGCCAGGATTTTCTGGCCCAATGTGCCCCTCGTCATTCCCGCCTCCGCGGGAATGACGATGGGGTGACGTCGCGCCCTTTCGTCGGTTTTGGGCCGGACTTGAGATGCGTTTGCCCTGCCCGTATCCCTCCATGGCTGAGTCTTTACGACTGGATTCCTTGCCTGCGGCAACGGGGAGGAATCATTGAACGATGTCTAACTGCGGCAGCCCACACCCCGACATGCCCCGCTGGCCTCCTTCCGCGCGGCTCTCCTTGCAGATAATCCCCTTATTCTCCACCTCATATGCGGAAATACGCGCAATCTGCTGAAAAACAAAGCATTTGTAAATCAAATACCCCTCGTTTCGCAGGATCGGTCACGATTTCTCGTGCCCAAGCACAACTTGGGAACGAGTTGGGGATGAGTTGCGAACGAGTTGAGGCTTTGACATAATGCAGCGTGAAGGCATTCACATCACCCGGAACCCGAGACCCCAAACCCTAAAGCCTGGACTCGAACCGTGCAACGTCTTGGGCTAATATATGGAGGGGTTTGACGGCGACCGTCGCACTTGACTTCTGAACTCGCAGCATCCAGGGACGGATCGTGTATTATACGCGCTACGAGGGTGTAATGTATCAGGCAACATAGTGGAAAAACCGGAACTCCGGGAAAGAGAGAATACCTCCTCGTTTTGTGCTGGCTGGCGCACATGGTATAATTCAGCCAATGGAAATGGGGAACTTTGGTTTCCTGTTGGGTATTACAAATAAGGAACTTATGAATTGACCGTCGAAGAGGATGGCCAAAAGGATATGGCGGAAGGGCTGCATAGCCTGGCGCCGCTGAGGAGGGCAAATCCGTTCCGGGTCATCGAACCGGAAGGGTTGCCCCTAAGCGACCGCAATGACGAAGACCTGATGCTGATGCACGGCGAAGGTTCCGAGGAGGCTTTCGAGGAACTTGTGCGCCGCCACCAGAAAGGCGTGTTCAACTACATGCACCGGATGATTCAGAACCGCCACATCGCCGAGGAACTGACCCAGGAAGCGTTCCTTGCACTCGTCAAGAACGCAAAACGGTACGAACCCACCGCTAAATTCACCACGTACCTTTACGCGATAGCTTCAAACATCGTCTCGAAGGAATGGCTCAGGGCGAAACGCCGCCCGAAACTGTTTAGTCTCACCTCGTTTTGGAAGAGCAGATCCAACCAGGATGACGATTTTGACCCGCTCGAGCATCTGGCTGATGCACGGGCAAGCATTGCGGAAGACTTCGAACGCGTCGAAGTGTCGGAAGCCGTGAATGAGGCGTTGCAGGAACTCCCGGATCACCAGCGCGAGGCGTTCGTCTTGCTGCGGTTCCGGAATCTGTCTTACCAGGAAATATCGGACATCACCGATACACCCGTGGGAACGGTAAAGTCTCGCGTAGTCCGGGCGGAGCGGGCTCTCCGTCCGTTGTTAGCACGGTTTAGGGAATACTTGTAGAAGGGTCTTGGGAATATGCGGCATCCTGGCAAATATGAGCTGATGTCCTACGCGGAAAGCTTGATGGAGGAGCGAAGCACCATTTCGGTGCGGATTGCCGGACATGTGGCTCAGTGCCCGAGATGCCAGGCCGAAGTTGAGGCCATGCGAACCTCGCTCTCCGTTCTCCGCTTCAGTCCGGACGTTGACCCTTCGTCCGATTCCACTCTGCGGCTTCTGAAGGCCGCTCGCGAGGAACGCCGCCGGTTGCAGCATCGGGCCGCCCGTTCAGCCCCGTGGCTCGTTCTCAAGGGCTTGGGCTACGCCGCCGGGGTTCTCGTCGTAAGTGCGTTGTGCTTCGGCGCGGCACTGGCCTCGCGCAGCCAAACGACGGATCCTGTGGCCGTGACGCCCGCTCGGAGCATCGAGTCAAATCAGGTTTCGCCTGAGGCATTGAGCAAAGCAACCGCTGATATCGAGGTCCTCGCCTCCGCTCTCAGTGGGCCGTCCAAGAACCCACCCAGCGCCCGTGAACTCGAACGGCGCCGCGCCGTCACGGCGATCAACAAAGATTTCGAGGCGGCCCGTTCCGCTCTCGAACGAAACCCCGGATGCGAGCGGGCACGCAAGGTAATGGACAGCAACCTCCAACGCCAAGCCCAGACGTTGCGCACCCTGTTTGCAGAGCGCAGCCTGTAATCGGCTCAACCTTGCATACGCCGCGTCTTTCACGGATAATCACGCCGATCTGACGCGGGGATTCGACTCTCTAAGAGCGTGTACGGAAAGGTTCCCGGATGGCGTCCAAGGATCGGGTGCCATGGATAAGACGGCGTCGCTTCTTGCTACTGTGGCTAATGGACGGCCTCATACGACGTCGTCTTATCCATGCCACCCCGGAGCCAAGGGTCTTTCCGTACGCGCTCTAATGCGCGTTCTGCGGCATCCCGGGCTCTCGGCGAAAATCAGGTTGACATCAGGTGAAGCTTTTCCGGTTCAGTCGCCTTGAATGTTTCGGCTTGGCCGCCGCGACGGTCTTTCTGTGCTGCGGCGCGGCACCGGGCCAAGCCGAGCTACTGAACCGCGTTGGCAACGTGTTCGACGATGTGGCCCACGGGATCAACGCGGTCGGCGAGAAGGCTCAGAAACTCGTCGGGCCGGGACTGGGATTCGGGGAGGGCGACGCCGGCGGTTTCACCGAGTCGCGTGAGTTCTCGGAGAAGCATCCCGTCACAGCGAACGCCTCCGTGTCCATCGCCAACGAGTTCGGCGAGATCCGCGTAAGCGCATGGGACAACGAAGTGGTACAGGTATCCGCGCGGATCTCCGTGCGAGGCGAGTCCGCGGAGATGGCCTCGGAGATCTGCAAGAACATTACCATCCAAGTGACGCCGTCCGACAACCACATCGACGTCCGGACCGTGCTGCCCGATATGCAGAACGTAATGGGCAAGCCCGCCATTGAAGTTCACTACGAGATGGTTCTGCCGCGCGACGCAGGCCTGACGTGCCGCAACAACTTCGGCGACACTTACGTGACCGGCGTGGGCGGCAGCCTTGCCATCGACGCCAGTTTCGGTACGGTCGATATCCGTGACATCACAGGCGGCATCAACGTTCGCGACCGGGGCGAGTTCCCGCTCATCGCACAGGGGCTGCGTCAGGGCGGCGTGTTCGAGCTGCACAGCGTCAACGCCCTCTTCCGGAATGTCGCGGGCAATCTCAAGGTCGGAGACTTCTGGGGGTCCGTCGAGATACACGACCTGCCCGCCGAAACCAACGTGGACGTGGTCAGCGAGAGCGGCCCCATCAGCCTTTACCTTGCGGACGACGCCAAGCCCAACATCACGGCAACCGCCATGTACGGCGACGTACAATCGGATATCCCTCTCGACCGCATTTCCCAGGGCGATGTAACCATCGCCCGGCTCGAGAACGCCGGCTCGAAGCAGCAGGTCGCGTTGCGATCCTCTTTCCGGGAGATTGCGATTAGGCGCAAGGGCGCCAAGGACGTTGCGCCCATCAATCCAGCCATCCCGACCCAACCGTTCAAGGAAGTGATTTCGCGCACGGACGCCGTCCTCGAAAACAGCAAAGTGATGGTCGAGGCCGTCATAGGGGACATCCGCGTTATGGGCACGGACGCGGCCGACGTGCGCGTGACGGCAACAAAGTTCGTCCGCGTGCAGTCGCAGTCCAACGTCCGGGCCGCACTTCAAGCGCTGAACGTCCAAGGCGAGGCCACCGAGGGCGTGCTGACGCTGCGCACCTCGGTTACGGACAATATGGCCGCACTGGGCTGCACGTCATATCGCGTCGATCTCACGATCGAATGCCCGCGCACCGTTTCCGTCGAGGTGCACGGGCAGGAAGGCCACACCGCCGTCAGCGACTTGGGCGCCTCGGTAATTGTCAAACAGGACGCCGGCAGTGTGTCCGTCGAGCATGTCAAAGGCGAGGTCAACGTCGCCGACCAGAAAGGCGACGTTCGCGTGGTCAGTTGCGCGGGTCCCGTCCAGGTCATAGGATCCTTCGGGACTACAACCCTCCTCGACGTCTATGGGAAGATGACGATCACGATCATCCAGGGCAAGACTGTTATCGAGACGCCGCACGGGGAGATCCTCGCGCGCAACACCGGCGGCGACATCCGGATCCTCTCCCTCGAGGGTGTCGCGGGCAACTATGATGTTCGCGCCGAGCAGGGCAACATCAGCGTTCTCATCCCTGCGGAGAGCGACGCCTATATCTCCGCCACGGTCGAGAACGGCACGGTTCGTTCAGCCATTCCGTTAACGGGGACCATCCGAAAAGACGTGCAGGAGTTCGTCCGAAACAGCACAGGCCCCTTTCGACTCACACTGCAAGCGAAAGACGGCGACATCATGATCAACTGAGAGCTTGTGAAAGAATCCGGATAGGTGCGTGGCGCAGACTGTTAGTCTGTGATAAGGCGGCGAATACGACCTGAAAAACGGCAGACTAACAGTCTGCCCCACGGAGTCAAGATTTCCTCAGAAGCTCTGAGAGCTTGTGAAAAAATGTGGCACAGCCGAGGGCGACTGTGCCACATTATCGTGCTTACCAGTCTGGGCGGTACGCGGCTTACGAAAGCTGCTTTTTCCAGCATTTCACTCATCGGACCCTCGCGCTTGCTTTGGCCTACTCACCCTGGCATCGCTTAACCACAAGATAACGTAGGATAGGTGTTTCCCAAACTCAAAATATTGCGCTTTTTCCTTGTTTTCGCCCGATGCTTTTGCTATAATAGAGCAGTTCCCGGAAAGGCATCCTTCCAGGGGAGGTATAAGCTGAGGTAAGTCTAATGAGCGAAAGACGTTATGACGCAGGGTCCATCCAAATCCTAGAGGGTCTCGCGGCAGTCCGAAAACGACCTGCGATGTTTATCGGAGATGTTTCCATTCGGGGCCTTCATCACCTGGCTTTCGAGGCGGTCGACAACAGCATCGACGAGGCGATGGAAGGCTACTGCACGCGCGTCGATGTCACGGTCCATCTCGACAACAGCGTGTCCGTTGTCGATGATGGTCGCGGCATTCCGGTTGATAACCATCCCAAGTACCGGAACAAGTCCGCTCTCGAGATCGTGATGACGGTGCTGCATTCCGGAGGCAAGTTCGACGCCGCTTCCTACAAGGTCTCAGGTGGATTGCACGGCGTGGGCATCTCGTGCACGAACGCGCTGTCTGAGTGGCTCGAGGCCGAGGTGAAGCGCGATGGCTTCGTCCATTTTATGTCCTTCAAGCGGGGCGTGCCGGATGGTCCGCTCGAACAACGCGGCCGGACCAAGGCCACGGGGACGCGGGTAACGTTCATGCCCGACCCGGAGATCTTCGAGGAGCGCAATTTCAACGCGGAACTCCTTCTCAACCGACTGCGCGAGCTTGCGTTCCTGAACAAGGGCATCCGGATTACGTTCAAGGATGAGCGCACGGACGACGAACCGGTCGTGATGCAGTACAAGGGTGGGATCCTCGAGTACGTCGCGTGGCTCAACCGAAACAAGGAGCCACTGCACCGCAAAGCCATCTATCTCGAGGCCGAGAAAGATGACATTCAGTGCGAGGTCTCGATCCAGTATACGACTTCCTATGCGGAGACGGTCGCAAGCTTCGCAAACAACATCAATACGCATGAGGGAGGCACTCATCTCAGCGGTTTCCGCGCCGCCCTCACAAAATGCGTCAACGATTACGCCAAGAAGAGCAACATGTTCAAGAAGGCGGAATCGAGCATATCCGGAGATGATACGCGCGAAGGTCTGACGGGGATCATCTCGGTGCGCCTGCGAAACCCGCAGTTTGAAGGCCAGACCAAGATGAAACTGGGCAACAGCGAGGTCCAGGGCATCATCAGTTCGATGGTCTACGAAGGTTTGCAGACATACTTCGAGGAAAACCCTACCGTCGCCAACCGGATCATCGGGAAGACCATCGAAGCGGCCCGTGCGCGCGAGGCCGCCCGGAAGGCGCGGGATCTGACCCGCCGCAAAGGCGCTCTCGATCCCGCATCGCTGCCCGGCAAGCTGGCGGATTGCTCCGAGCGGGATCCGGCCTTCTGCGAGCTGTTCATCGTTGAGGGCGACAGCGCCGGCGGCTCCGCGAAGCAAGGCCGCGACCGCCGGTATCAGGCGATCCTGCCTCTTCGCGGGAAGATCCTTAACGTCGAAAGAGCCCGGGAAGACAAAATGCTGAACAACGAGGGGATACGATCTCTGATCACGGCGCTCGGCACGGGCTTCGGCGCGGAGGAGTTCAAGATCGAGAACCTGCGCTACGGCAAGGTGATCATCATGACGGATGCCGACGTGGACGGGTCGCACATACGGACATTGCTCCTGACGTTTTTCTTCCGCCATATGGGAGAGCTGATACGCCGCGGAAATCTGTATATCGCCCAGCCGCCCCTATACCTGGTTCGGAAAGGGAAGAAGTCGCGCTACCTCAATACCGAAGAGGAGATGGAGCGCTTCTTGTTCGAAACCGTATTGGACTCCACGAAGATCACCTCCACGAACGGGCAGGAAAAACGCGCCTCTGTCAATCTCAAGACGTTGATCCGTGCCGTGAGTGCGGCGCATGACCGCGAGAGGATGTTCTCGCGGCTGAAGCGCGTGTATGGAGTCCCGCACGAGGCCGTCGTGAAGGCCATCGAGCTTCCGCGCGAGAAGAAGCTGGATCCGCGTGGCATGTCGGCCACCGAACTGCGCGCCATCTTCGGACAGGATGCGGAGCTTATCGACACTGAAGAGGTCCAACAGCAACTCATAGGCGATGGCAATGGCAACGGCAATGGAAATGGCCACAAGCACGTCGTGCGCCTCGAACACCAGATCGACCTCGCCTTCTTCCGCAGCCACGAATTCTCGGCCCTGATTGGACACGCGGATCCGATTGCCTCGATGGGCAATCCGCCGTACCGTCTCGAGAATGATGCTGGAAAAATCCTCTTCGAAACCAACAACCTCCTCGAGCTCCGCGAGTATCTCCTCGAGAGCGCGCGCAAAGGTCTCCAGATACAGCGGTACAAAGGACTCGGCGAGATGAACCCAGAGCAGCTCCAGGAGACCACCATGGACCCCGTGAAACGAACCCTGCTCCAAGTTACCGCCGAGGACGAAACCGCTGCAAGCGATCTCTTCGACACTCTCATGGGAGACCTAGTCGAGCCGCGGAAGCAGTTTATTGAGAAGCACGCGCCGGAAATCCGGAATTTGGACATTTGAGGAGGAATACAGAATTCAGCTTACAGAATTCAGAATGCACAAAGCGGGAGGCAAGGAATGCCTGAACGCGCGAAGACTTTTCGCGACTTGCTTGTGTGGCGCAAGGCGCATGAACTCGTGCTTGAGGTATATCGTCTCTCAGCGGAGTTTCCGAAAGCAGAAGTCTATGGGTTAACATCACTGATTCGCCGGGCAGCGGTATCGGTTCCGGCCAATATTGCTGAGGGGTTCAAGAGACGAAGCAAAGCGGAGAAAACCCGATTCCTGAACATAGCGCACGCTTCTTTGGAGGAATGCCGCTACTACTTGATCTTGGCAAAGGATCTCGGTTACGGCGACCCTGGCAAGGCTGAAGCAATAAGCGGGGAAGTGAGTAGGTTATTGGAAAGCTACAGTGCGGCAATTCTGAATTCTCAGGGTTGAGGTGGCAATACAGAATCGGGAATTCAGAATTCGGCACTCACAACACGCCGACGAGGGCAATGAAGAGAAGCAACGAACGCACTAACAGTGCACTCCCGGACCGGCATAGGTGCATGTGTGCGATTCTGAATTCTGTATTCTGTATTCTGTATTCCCTTCTTGAGGAGCACAATGGAAACCCGCAACGAACGCATTGCCCCGATAGCGATTGAACAGGAGATGAAGACGTCGTTCATGGATTATTCCATGAGCGTGATAGTGAGTCGCGCCCTGCCTGACATCCGGGACGGATTGAAACCGGTGCACCGCCGAATCCTGTACGTGATGCACGAGGCGGGATTGCGCCATAACACGGCGTTCCGAAAGTGCGCCACCATCGTCGGCAACACCCTCGGCAGGTACCATCCGCACGGCGATATGGCCGTATACGACGCGCTCGTACGCATGGCCCAGGAATGGAACATGCGCTATCCACTGATCGACGGCCAAGGAAACTTCGGCTCCGTCGACGGCGACAGCCCGGCGGCATACCGATATACCGAAGCGCGTATGGCCGCCATCAGCGCCGAGATGCTCGGGGATATCGAAAAGGAAACCGTCGATACGCGCGACAATTTCGATGGCAGCCTCCAAGAACCCGTGGTATTGCCGTCTGCCATTCCAAACCTCCTCGTGAACGGCTCGTACGGAATCGCCGTCGGCATGGCCACAAGTTGCCCGCCGCACAACCTCACCGAGGTCTGCGACGCCGTTGTCCACATGATTGACAACCCGGACGCAACCTCCGACCACTTGATGCGCTTCATCAAAGGGCCGGACTTCCCCACAGGCGGCGTGATTTGCGGGACAGAGGGCATCGTCGAGGCCTACCGGACGGGCCGTGGCCGCATCTCCGTGCGCGCCCACGCGTCCGTCGAGGCCAACCCGAAAACCGGCAAGGATGCCATCATCATCAGCGAGATCCCGTATCAGGTCAACAAATCACGCCTGATCGAAAGCATCGCGGAGCTTGTGCGCGCCAAGACCATCGAAGGCATCACCGATCTGCGCGACGAGTCCGACAAGGACGGCATGCGCATTGTCATCGAGGTGCGCAAGGGCGATGAGCCGCAGGTGATCCTAAACCAACTCTTCAAGAACACGCAGTTGCAGGACACCGCAAGCATCATCATGCTGGCGCTCGTCAACAACGCGCCGAAAGTCCTGTCCCTGCAAGAGCTCGTAGGGTACTACATCAAGCACCGGGCGGAAATCGTCGAGCGGCGCAGCCACTACGACCTCCGGAAGGCCGAAGAGCGCGCCCACGTTCTCGAGGGCCTGCTGAAGGCTATCGACCATATCGATGAGGTCATCGATATCATTCGCAAGTCGGAAAACACCGATGTTGCGCGCGAGCGCCTCATGAAGCGGTTCAAGTTCTCCGAATTGCAGGCGCAGCACATCCTCAACATGCAGTTGAGACGCCTCACCGGACTCGAGCGCGAGGAACTCGAGAAGGAGTACGCCGAACTCCTCAAACAGATCGAGCGGCTCCGTCACATTCTCTCGAGCGAAAAAACCATCCTCGCCGAGGTGCGAAAAGAGATCATCGCCGTCAAAGAGAAATACGGCGACGAACGGCGCACCGAGATCCTCGGAGAGATCTCGGAGTTCTCCGTCGAGGACCTCATCGCCGACGAGGACATGGTCGTCACGGTCTCGAACGCGGGCTATATCAAGCGCCTGCCCGTCAGCACTTATCGCAAGCAGCGCCGCGGCGGCAGAGGCGTCGCGGGCATGGAGACGAAAGAGGAAGACTTCGTAAAAGACCTATTCGTGGCCTCGTCCCACCAGTACATGCTCTTCTTCACATCGAAAGGCCGCGTTTACTGGCGCAAAGTGCACGAGCTTCCGCGCGCAAGCCGCACCGCGCGCGGACGCGCTATCGTGAACCTGCTCAGCCTCGAGGGCGACGAACGCGTCACGGCATGCCTGCCGGTCCGCGACCTAAAAGAGGAAGACAAGATGGTCTTCATGGTGACCGTGAAGGGCATTGTGAAGAAGACCTCCCTCAATGCGTTCAGCAACCCGCGCACCGCGGGGATCATCGCCATCGATCTCGACAAGGATGACGAACTCATCGAGGTGCAGATCACTTCCGGCGAGGACAACATCCTCATCGCCACACACAGAGGAATGGCCATTCGGTTCCCCGAAAAAGACGTGCGTCCAATGGGACGGTCCGCTCACGGCGTCATCGGCATCCGCCTCGAATCCGGCGATGCCGTCATCGGCGTCTCGCTCGCGGGCGACGAGATGACCGTCCTCAGCATCACCGAGAACGGTTACGGCAAACGCACCGAAGTCGGCGAGTACCGCCTCCAGCATCGCGGTGGACAGGGCATCATCAACATCAAGACCTCCGACCGCAACGGCAACGTCGTCGGAATGCTCACTGTCGACGACCGCGACGAGATCGTGGTCGTTTCGACCGACGGCATCGTCATTCGCACCGCCGTCAAAGGCATCCGCACCATCGGACGCAACACCCAAGGCGTCAAGATCATGCTTCCGTCTCCCGACGCCAAAGTCAGCGCCGTAGCACGCGCCTTCGCCGAAGCAAAAGAGGAAGAAGTCACCGAAACCGCCGCCGGAGCCGAGACACCCTCCTCCGAACCCGAAGACCTTCCCGACGACACCGACTAGTGCACTGAATCATAATTGCTGGATCTTAACGAAGCGGAGGTTTCGTGACATTCGAGAAGCACAGGCATGGGTCGCTGTCATATTCCCCCTTTGAAGGGGGTTAGGGGGATGTTCTTGCGTGCTTGACAGTAGCATGTGTAGGCAATCCAACATCCCCCTAACCCCCTTCAAAGGGGGAATATGACATAGCCGCCATTTTTGGGATAAGTTACCAATGGGATGAGTCACTACACTAGAGACCAGAGGCTAGAGGCAGGGACCGCGCGAAGCAAAACAAGCGATGCTTGCTGACTGCGCGCTTGGAAAGCAAGAGTAAGTTGCCCTATTCCATGGTTGACACTGCGAATGAGATGAAGATTCCGCGGGGAAACAAATGGCGACTGTCAGGGATGTAAGACGGCGCATTAGACGTCACATCGAGAACTTGAACAGCGCTGATGAGGACGTATCGTCCAAAGCCGAGATGTATCTCATGCGCTACTACGGAGCGCGGGCGCTGGATGAACTCATTGGTGCCTGTAACCACTCGAATCCCGTTGTGCGATTCCGCGCCGTATGGGCATTGGCTCACACGAAAGATCCTCGGATATATGAGACGATTTTGCGTCTTACAGATGATCCAGATGAGCGGGTGCGGTACGACGCCACACTGGCATTCGGCGTACTGGGGGATATGCGCGCTGTGCCCCAGCTAATGCGGATGTGGCCGGAACATGATGAAACGCGTCCGGCAGCTGAAGCCATTTCCAAACTAGGCGTGAAGACTTTGCCCGCGGTTGAGAAGGTTCATCGCGGAGGGGACGTCGAGCTCCGCCGCGAGGCCGTGAACGTTATTGGCGGCTTCGCCAAAAACGACGGAAATAAGCGGGCCATCAAGCTTCTGCGGGCGAGCCTCAATGATCCTGATTCTATCGTGCGCGAAGACGCTAGGTACTGGTTGGAGGAAATCGGGATCATGCAAAGGCCGAATGAAGAAGGGGATGAAGCGAAGCGGAACAGAGGCAAAATATGGAGCTTCCTGCTGACCTCCTGATAGGGCATGGGACGGTCAGTTCAATGAAAGGGTATGCGCTGAGACTATGCATTAGTCACGCTCTCGTCTCTTGAGGTTTGTGGCGCAATGATGGGGTCTTGCACTCACAGATTTCGCTCATCTGCTCTTCAAGTAGTCAGAGAGGTCTCGATAGTAGTTCTCGTGGGGACCGATCGTTATTAGTTCGAGATTGCCGCCAACGAAACGATATGCAAGCAGATACTGGGTCGAGTGTATCTTGAACTTGTAGACGAGGACGCCCCTCAGATCGCTTTTTTCTCCTGCCCTATCGCCGGGTCGTCCAGGATCTTGCGGATCCGGTTGTCGAGAATGCGCTTCTCCTCCTTCCCGAATTCCCGCACCTTCTTCTCAAAGGAGGTTGATTGTACGATGAGCATCGCCGATCAACCGAATTTGTATTCAGAACGGGCGCCCTGCTCAAGCTCTTCGACTCCGAGCAGGATCTCCTTGATCAATCCGTATGTCAGGTCGGGATTCTCCTCGGCGCATTTCCCGACCTTCGCCCAGTGCTCAATCTGGCCGGTGACGGAGCGGTTGTCAACGGCGGCAACAAGCTTGGCTTCCCTCACCAATTTCTCGGATACTCGTACCGCAGTGGTCATGACAGCGATCTCCTTTCTCTGGAGTGTTGCCATAATGCAACACATTGCTGCATTGTGCAACACTTTCCGCTTCGGCTGACATTAGGGGCAGGCGGGGACACCCGGGTCGTGGACGAAAGCGGAGAGGACTACCTCTACTCTCATTCTTGCGCTCGCTGTTCCCCGCCTGCACTTCTATCGTATTCCCTCGTTCAACAGGCCAGGAACGGCAGCGGGTACAACGCTATGCCCGGCGGGCGATGGCCTGACGCTAGGGATTCACGCAAGGGGTCGAGTATGCCGTGCTCGAGTTCGATTGCCATAGCGGCCTCGCAGTGGGCGGCACTCGGTTCAGCCCAGACGGCATCGAGGGCGTTCCGCGCAAGCCATCCTCCAGGATGATTTCCGAGACTGGACGGTTGCAGCGTCGCTATGACCTCGCGTGCCAACGCTGGGTCGTCAGCCAGCATAAGCTCACAGTGCTTCGAAGCGTGGCGGGCGACGGTGTATGCGGCGCGCCGGCCGTCTGGGGTCCACCACATCAGTGTGTTCATGAAGGGGACGCTCCAGTCGTTCAGACTCTCGCCCCACAACCACCCGAAGTCGACATCGTCCCACTCGGCGGCGGCCCGCTCGACGATCCACGGGACATCGGACGGATAAACAGGACGCCGAACGAATGGGATGGCGGGTTCAGGGAGCTTGTCGCGATTAACGATGGTCTTGCATGTGCCGAAGCACGGGTCATAGCCGTAACGGGGATAGTACGTCGGGTGGCCGTACAAGAAGGCAAGCGCGAAGCCGTCGTTGCGGCCGAGATCGTGGCCGTAACGCAGCATCCGCCCGCCAATACCCTTTCGCTGACGCTCGGGCATTACAGCCACCGGTCCCACGGCAAGCGCCTTGATCGTCGCGCCCAAGAGACGGATCCGCGCGGGCGTCATGAGCACATGGCCCACCATTTCCCCGTCTTCCCAAGCCGTTATCGAGTATCGTCTGTTGTACGCCGGGCTGTATTCACGCATCAGGCGCACAATACACGCCTCGCTCATCTTTCCGAAGGCTGCACAGTTCACGAGTTCAAGAGCGTCCTCATCGCCCGGCAATTCCGATCGGATTTCAAAACTCATTGTTCAATCACCTTTCAATGAGCCCTGCCACTGGACAGGGGTCGAGTTCAAACAAAGCATTCAACCTAGAAAAGGCAATTCAACCACAGATGAACACCGATAAACACTGATAAAATTCAAGTTGTGAGGATTCAGAACATCCCCTTCCGGGGGAGTCCCAGTCAACGTTGGAGTAATACCGATTCGAATTCGTAATCCGTAGATCGTTAGGCAGTTCGAAGGATTCATCGGTGTGTATCGGTGTTCATCTGTGGTTTCAACTGCCGGAATTAGGTTCAACCAAATGAGGAATTCAGCGAGGCACTGCGGATGCGGCGTCGCACGCACGGCATGGGGGAAGTGAATCTGGTGTTACTCCGGGGCCGAGAACGGGATCTTTGAGGGAATGAAGATCCCTAACGGCCGCCCAGGACGAAGCGCGACGACATCCAGCAGTGCATTCTCACAATGGTCAACATACGCGCCTCCTTACTGGTTACGGTCGAGGTTTTCCCGCTACGCTCTTATGTGAAGAGTAGTCGCGGAAGACAAGGGGTTGCAACCCCTTGTCTAACCAGCTACTCGTCACCTAAGAGGTGAACGGTCTGCTTGACGTAAGACTTTCTGGAACTTTGTGTTGTCGTCGGAATAAGAATCGAACTGCCGAAATTAGGATAAGGATACATTTCGGCGACAGGTTCATTGTATGGCCTTTAGGCTGGTCGGGAGCCCTGCAAACGGAAGTCTGTACAACGAACGGTTGCGTTCCTTCGTGTATCCTCAATTGTGTTGTGCTGTACTTAGCTACGTATAATTGATCTGCAGTGAAACCGGGAACCTGATGCGGCGCAAGTCTTGCCTATACGGTGAAGGCCACTATCCTTTTTTGAGCAGACCGCCATGGGCGTCAGGATTTTCAACGAGATCATACGCCGCTGCACCGTGCGTCGGTCTGTAGCGTGGGCGTGGAATCATTCCGCGCCCACAGCCATGTCTACTTTGCTGATTCTCCTGCGGCTTTGATGCGCTCCCGGTTCCAGAGTTCGAGGCGCTGGTCCAGAGTCATCGTGTCGTCCCCCGGCATGTCCTCGGTTCGCCACGGCATCGCCGTCAATGTTTGGAGAGTCCCGTCAGCGGAAATGGTGAGCACCCGCCGTCCATCCCCGCTGAATGACGCTGCGAGCATCCCACCCGCATGGCCGGTCAGCGTAGCCAACTCCTTGCCCGATTCCGCGTCCCAGATCTTCGCCGTCCTGTCACGGGAAACGGTGAGCACCCGTCGCCCGTCTCCGCTGAAAGACGCAGAACGCACCTCTCCTGAATGGCCGGCCAGAGTGGCCAACTCCTTGCCCGATCCCGCGTCCCAAATCTTCGCCGTCCCGTCACTGAAGCTGGTGACCACCCGCTGCCCGTCCCCGCTGAACCACACGGAACACGCGTAAAGGCGGGCAGACGATTGATATGCACAGCGAGCCAACACCTTGCCCGATTCCGCGTCCCATATCGTCGCGAACGTGCCGGTAATGTCAAGGGTGACCACCCGGCGTCCGTCTCCACTGAACGCGGAAAACCCCTCACTCACAGGACTGGCCAGCGTGGCCAACTCCTTGCCCGATTCCGCGTCCAAAATCTTCACTGTCCCACTCGGGAGAGTAGTGGTGAGCACCCGACGCCCGTCCCTGCTCATCGACGCGGAATGCATCCTTCCTGACAGCGCGGCCAGCTCCTTGCCCGATTCTGCGTCCCATATCGTCGCGATCGTGGGGCTAAAGTCAAGGGTGACCACCCGGCGCCCGTCCCCGCTGAAGGACGCGGAAACCACCCGTCCCGAATGACCGGCTAGTGTGGCCAGCTCCTGGCCCGATTCCGCATCCCATATCTTCTCCGGCATGTCCTCGCAAACTATGAGAGCTCGACGCCCATCCCCGCTGAACGACGCGTAGCTTATAGCGTGAGCTGAAGGGCCAGCCAGCGCTTTGAACTCTTGCTCCGATTCCGTGACCCATATCTTCGCCGTCCCGTCGTCATAGGAAACGGTGAGCACCCGACGCCCGTCCGTGCTGAACGACGCCGAGAATATCTGTCCTGATTGGCCGGCCAATGTGGCCAATTCCTTGCCCGATTCCGCGTCCCACACCTTCACCGTCCTGTCGTCATAGGTAACGGTGAGCACCCGCCGCCCGTCCCCGCTGAACGACGCGCAACTCACCTGTCCTGAATGGCCAATCAGCGTGGCCAACTCCTTGCCCGATGCCGCGTCCCATATCTTCGCTGTCCCGTCACTGGAGCCAGTGACCACCCGGCGCCCGTCCCCACTGAACGACGCGGAAGTCCATTCGCCTGAATGGCCGGCCAAGGTGGCAAGCTCCTGGCCCGATTCCGCGTCCCATATCTTCGCCGTCCCGTCCCCGCGGGCGGTGGTAACCACTCGACGCCCGTCCCTGCTGAACGACGCAAAAAGCATATTCCCTGAATGACCGGCCAGCGTGGCCAGCTCCTGGCCCGATTCCGCGTCCCATATCTTCGCCGTCCCGTCAGAGGAAACGTTGAACGCCCGACGCCCGTCCCAGCTTAACGACGGGGTCGATATGCGTTTTGGATCCCCGGCCAGCGTGGCCAGCTCCTTGCCCGATTCCGCGTCCCATATTTTCGCCGTCCTGTCCGCGGAGGCGGTGACCACCCGGCACCCGTCCCCGGTGAACGACGCGGAAGTCCATTCGCCTGAATGGCCGGCCAAGGTGGCAAGCTCCTGGCCCGATTCCGCGTCCCATATCTTCGCCGTCCCGTCCATGGAGGCGGTGACGACCCGGCACCCGTCCCCGCTGAACGACGCGGACAACACCTGTCCTGAATGGCCGGCCAGCGTGACCAGCTCCTTGCCCGATTCCGCGTCCCATATCTTCGCGACCTGGTCCCAGGAAGTCGTGACCACGCGTCCCCCGTCCCCGCTGAACGACACGGAATGCCCCGATCCTGAACGGCTGGCCAGCGTAGCCCAGACGCGACTGCGGCAGCGGTACTGCATCCATCCCCATTCCCAGTTCCGCAAATCCGGAGGGACGGCCTCCAGAGCCCTCATGGCAACATCATACTGTCCTCCCGCGATGCGGCTATCTGCCAGGAACATGTTTGCCTGATGGAGACTTCGCCTCAAGTCGTCGTTGGCGATGCCGAGGGTGACCACGTAGAACACACTCAACGCAACCGCCACCAGCACGCCCGCCGTTGCCGTGCTAAGAATGGCCTTGTGACGCGAGACAAAACGACGAACGAGGTAGCCGGTCGTGTATTGGTAGGAGTGCACAAGAGCACCGGATTGAAACCGCTCGACATCTTCTGCCAACTCCTTGGCAGACTGGTAACGCCGTGCGGGGTCCTTTTCCATAGCGCGGGCACAAATGGCCGCCAGTTCCGCGGGCGCGGCGGGCTCGAGAGTTCTTGCGGACGGTGGGGCTTCGTTGACGACCTTGGCCAGCACATCAGAGATGCTGCCCTCTGAGAACGGCAGGCGCCCCGTAAGCAGCACATAAAGGATTACACCGAGGCTATAAACGTCTGACCGCTCGTCAATGCGATCAATCTCACCACGGGCCTGCTCGGGCGACATGTAGGCCGGCGTTCCCAACACGTCGCCAGCCAGGGTGTCCGCCCCCTCGCCCCCGGTCCGCAACTTCGAGGACAAGACGGTCTTCTCGAGTTCCTCATCCGAAACGTCCCGAATACCCTTGACCTTGGCCAGACCCCAATCGATCACCACGGTTTCGCCGAACTCACCCACCATCACGTTCTGCGGCTTCAAGTCCCGGTGAACCACACCGCGGCTATGGGCATACGCGAGTGCCTGACACAGATCAACAAAGTGCGACAGCAGTTCGAGCCGTCTCCGCAGCGGGCCTGCCTTCTGCAGCGCATCCTGCAACGTCCGGCCCCGCACCAACTTCATCGTGTAATACAGCGTTCCGTCTTGTCGCTGCCCCAACTCGTACACCGGCACAATCGAGGGGTGTTCCAGCCGGCCGGTCGTCCGCGCTTCGCGTAGGAACCGCGCGACCAAGTGAGTCGACTTCCGCACCGGACTGGGTTGTTCCACGGACGCGCCTGCCGGAAGCGGAAGCAACTCCTTCAAGACAATCTCCCGGCCCAGGGCTTCGTCATATACCAGCAACACTCGGCCCATCGCCCCACGGCCATGCTCGGATTTTTCCCGATAGCGCCCTGGGATTTCGTGGATGCGGACCTCGGCATCGAGGTCTTCTTCCGCACGAGGAAATGTTTCCGGCGGCACAGAAGACTCCCACCCCTTCGCTGTTCGAACGACGGAGCCCTGGAATGTCTCGTAGACTTGCTCTTCCCCACCCAACGCCACCAGCGTGGCCGCGGGATTACCGCCATATGCCTCCACGGCGTCTTCCACAAAGCGGTCGATAAGCTGCCGGTCCCGCTCCGTGAGCACGCCTGCTTCGACCAGACGCGATCCCAGATCCCGGCTCGGGTCCGTCGCCCACGCTCCGGCGGCGTCTACCAACTGCGCAGGCGTCACCTTCCGCAGTTGAACCCCCAACACCCCAAACAAAAGATTCCGATCTCGATCCATACACGCACCCCTCGTTTCGCCTGATCGTGCCCCAGCTTTCGACAGACGCGCATCATGTTATAAGGGCCGATGCAGCGTTTTCAACCTCGGGGACGTGCTCCGAATCCGCGAGACTTGGCCCAAAGGGCTAGGCTTAGCGGTCCTGTTCGGAGATCCGGTGACGTGTTGTTACGCGGCAGCGCCGCGTTTGGGCGTGCATTGACAAGTCCCCCGTTGAAGGGGGTAGGGGGATGTTTTCTCTTGCACGATGTTAGGCCGCTGCCTCCCGTCACTGAATGGTTACGGTCTGAATTGCGTCATTGCCGAGACGATTCTTGCCTGCGGAATCCAGCTCGCGGGGCGCGAACGGGAAAAGGCCATGTTGCGCAGTACACTGCTACACTAGAATGCTAACTGGTGCACCAACGAGGCATCACGGATGGCAGGATCGGGTCTCGCGAGGACAAACCCCCGCGAGAAGAGGCCTTTTTGTTCGCTTTTTTGAGCGAGGCGAGGTCCGAGCCGTCGTGTTGTGGCCATGGAATTGCCCGAAAAAGGCCGAATTTCGAGGGGTTTTGGCCCTAGAACGGTCCTTTTTTGTCTTGTCAAGAATCTTCCCTTTCACCTTAATCAACGTCAATTGAGGCTGGTATTTTTCAGCGTTTGCCCCCTTCTCGTAGCGGGTATCTTAGGAGCTCTCGCCGTAGATCCTTGTCGTCGCTTGGGTTAGGTATTGGTAAGAGACGCAATATTTAGTGTTGACAGTTTTGCGAAGCCACTATATAATGGGGTTCGCGGCAATGGGAAGGCGTTCAGGGATGACTCGCGAGCATTAGAAAGCCTCTGACTGCCAGATTCAGTTGAATTGAGCGGTAGTAAGCCCGTCTCCGGGGAGGTGGCGGGCTCGGGGCGTGTTTTCGGCGCCGCCCCGCGGAATTGACATCATTGGGGACGCGGAAACCCCAATCGTTGTTTCGGAAGGAGAACCGGGGATGGTGGAGTGCATTCGCAAGCGGGACGGCAGCATTGAAGAATTCTGTGCCGAAAAGATCACGAAGGCGATCTTCAAGGCGGCCGCCGCATGCGGGGGAACGGACTACGCACTTGCCCAGAATCTCTCCGACCAAGTGGTCCGCATCATCGCAGAGCAGTTCACGGAACGGATACCGGACGTCGAAAGCATTCAGGACCTCGTCGAGCGGACGCTCATCAAGAGCGGTCACGCTAAGACCGCCAAAGCCTATATCCTCTATCGCGAGAAACGCACCGGCGCGCGCAATTTGAATGCGCTCATCGGGGCGACCATCGAGATGTTCTCAGACTATCTTGGCGACCGCGATTGGCGCATCAGAGAGAACGCGAACACTCAAAAGAGCATCAACGGGCTGAACAACTATGTCCGGGAGTTCTTCACGAAGAACTACTGGCTCCACGAGGTATATTCCGCGGAGATCCGCGAGGCGCATGAAAGCGGCGACGCACATATCCACGACCTCGGATTCCTCGGACCCTACTGCGCGGGCTGGGACCTCCGCCAGTTGCTGATGGAAGGTTTCGGCGGCGTGCCGGGGAAGGTGGAGAGCTCGCCGGCCCGGCACCTGCGGTCGTTCCTGGGCCAGATCACGAACTCGACGTTTACGACGCAAGGGGAGACCGCCGGCGCCCAGGCCTGGTCGAGCTTTGATACCTACTGCGCGCCCTTTGTCCGGCACGACAAGCTGTCGTTCGACCAAGTCAAGCAGTGTCTTCAGGAGTTCATCTTCAACATCAACGTTCCGACGCGCGTCGGTTTCCAGTGCCCCTTCTCGAACCTGACGTTTGACCTCAAGGTGCCGTCGACTCTGCGGGACCAAGCGGCTATCCTCGGCGGCAAACTGACGGACGAAAAGTACGGCGACTTCCAGGAGGAAATGGACGTCTTCAACGAGGCGTTCTGCGAGGTCATGATGGCCGGAGACGCCAAGGGGCGGGTATTCACGTTTCCGATCCCGACCTTGAACGTAACGAAGGATTTCGACTGGAACAGCCGGGCCGTCAACGCATTCATGCGGACGACGTGCAAGTACGGCATTCCTTATTTCGCCAACTATGTGAACTCCGACTTGTCGCCGGAAGATGCGGTGTCCATGTGCTGCCGGCTGCGGCTTGACACGAAGGAGCTTCGAAAACGCGGCGGCGGATTGTTCGGCAGCAACCCGATGACGGGTTCCGTCGGGGTGTTTACGATCAACCTGCCGCGCATCGGATATCTGTCGAACTCGGTGAAGGAGTTCAAGGCGCGGCTGTGGCGCCTGGTGCAGATAGGGCGGACCTCACTGGAACTGAAGCGGAAGATCATCGAGCACCAGAGTGCGCGCGGCCTTTATCCTTACTCGACGAACTACCTCCGCGAGATCAAGAAGCACACCGGCGAGTATTGGCACAACCACTTCAGCACGATCGGCGTCGTAGGGATGAACGAGGCGCTGCTGAACTTCATGCAAAGGGACCTCACGACCTCTGAAGGCCAGGACTTCGCGATAGAGATCATCGAGTACCTGCGCGACATGCTCAAGGACATCCAGCTCGAGACGGGACACGTCTATAATCTCGAAGCGACGCCCGCCGAGGGCACGTCGTACCGCCTGGCGCGCCTCGACAAAGCCCGGTATCCCGATATCGTCACGGCGGGCAATGGCACGCCCTACTACACCAACTCGACGCAATTGCCCGTGGGCTACACGGACGACATCTTCGAGGTCCTCGACCTCCAAGACAACCTTCAGTCGCTTTATACGGGCGGCACGGTCTTGCACGCGTATCTGGGCGAGAGCATCGAGGACATCCAGACCTGCAAGCGCTTCATCCAAAAGGTCTTCGCCAACCACAAGCTTCCGTACTTATCCATTACGCCGACGTTCAGCGTCTGCAATAACCATGGCTACCTGCGCGGCGAGCAGTTCGCCTGTCCCACCTGCGGCGGCGAGACGGAAGTTTGGTCGCGCGTGACGGGTTATCTGCGTCCCCTGGCGAATTACAACGACGGCAAGCGCCAGGAATATCACGACCGGCTCAAGTACCGTATTCCGGAGTCGGCCTTGCGCGTGGAGGGTTTGCCGTGAGAACAGGTGTCGGGTCACTCGAGTCCGGAATCATTGCGGGGGGAGGATCATGAAGATCGCCGGTATCGAGAAATGTTCCTTTGTGGATTATCCCGGGCACTTGGCCGCAGTCATCTTTACGTCGGGCTGCAATCTCGACTGCTACTATTGCCACAACCATTCACTGGTCCGTGACGCGGGCCCAGGCGCGCGGATGTGGTTCGATACGGAGATAGCCTTGGCGTGGCTGGACAAGCGCCGGGGATTCCTGGATGGCGTCGTCATTACAGGCGGCGAGCCAACTCTGCAGCCCGACTTGGCCGACTTCATCCGCAAGGTGCGTGCGAAGGAGTACCGGGTCAAGCTCGACACCAACGGGACGCGGCCCGCTGTGCTCAGGGCGCTTATCGAAGAGAATCTGCTCGACTATGTGGCAATGGATATCAAGGCCCCGGTTGAGAAGTACGAAGTCACGTGCGGCGCGCCGGTGGACCACCGCGTCATCCATGAGAGCATCGACATCCTCCTGGCCGGTAGCGTCGACTACGAGTTTCGCACCACCGTCTTGCCGCACTTCACGGAATCGGACATCTTTGCCATGGCCCGAAGGATTCGCGGCGCCCGCCGCTATGTGTTGCAGCAGTACCGCCGTCCCGCCTCGGAACATCCCGATCCTCGCCTCGATGCACCGCCTCATGCCTCGACGTGGCCACTCGGGTTCCTTCCCAAGCTCGAAGACCTCGTTCAGGTTTGCGACGTCCGCGGCTTTGACCTGCCCACTCGCCCTGCCGTCGTCGGGGCGGCCTAGCCTCGAACCACGAACAGTGAATCCCCGCAGGACATTTCCCGTATAAGTCCGGGTATTCACTTAGGATGACGGTATTGACCCTTTCTTGGAAAGGGTGTAAGATTGCTTTCTGTGAAATTGTGCGGGCGGGTGAAAACTCCTGAATGAAGTGAAAGTAGTATCGTAGTCTGTAATGTGGAAGGAGGTATGAAGCGATGATGGAAATCAAACGTGTTGCGGTCCTGGGGTCGGGGGTCATGGGAGGGGCAATCGCCGCGCATCTTGCCAATTGCGGCATTCCCACGATCATGCTGGATATCGTACCTCCGAACCTGTCCGAGAAGGACAAAGGAAACAAGGAGAAACGAAACAGTTTTGCGGCGAGCAGCAAGGCGGCGCTCTTAAAGGCCAAGCCGTCACCCGTGTACCTGAAGTCGAACATCGACCTGATCGAGATCGGGAACTTTGAGGACGACTTCGCGAAGATTGCCGGCTGCGATTGGATCTGCGAGGTGGTCAAGGAGGACCTGAAGATTAAGAAGGTCCTGTTTGAGAAGGTCTCGCAGTTCCGCTCCAAAGGGTCGATCGTCAGCACGAACACGAGCGGCATTCCGATTGCCTCGATGGTGGAGGTGATGGACGAGGACATGCGCAAGCATTTCGTGGGCACGCATTTTTTCAACCCGCCGCGCTACCTGAAACTCCTCGAGATCATCCCCGGACCGGACACGCTGCCGGAGGTCGTCGAGGCCATCGCAGGCTTCGGCGAGAACGTGTTAGGCAAGGGCATCGTGTACGCGAAGGACACGCCGAACTTCGTGGCGAACCGCATCCTCACTTTCATGATGTCGTTCATCATGCATGAGATGACCAAGCCCGAGTTCGATCTGAAGTTCGAGGAAGTCGACGCACTTACGGGACCAGTCATCGGTCATGCCTCTTCGGCGACGTTCCGCACGGGCGACCTGGTGGGCATGGACACGTTCGTGCACGTCGTCGGCAACGTTTACAATGGCTGTCCGAAGGACGAGCAGCGCGACCTACTTGTCTCGCCGGACTGGCTGAAGAAAATGCTCGACAAGGGATATTACGGCGCGAAGTCCGGCTCGGGCTTCTTCAAGAAGACCGACGAGAAAGACGAAAAAGGGAAGCCCGTTATCCTCTCGCTCGACCCGAAGACGCTCGAGTACGTCCCGCAGGTGAAGCCGCTATTTGACTGCATCGGGGCCGCCAAGAAGGCCAAGAGCCTCGCTGAGAAGGTGAAGATCATGCACACCAGCGAGGACAAAGGGTCCAAGTTCCTGTGGAAGGTCTTCGCGAGCTCGGCCATCTACGCCGCGAACCGCATTCCGGAGATAGCCGAAGATATCGTGAACATCGACAATGCCCTGAAATGGGGGTTTGCATGGGAGCAGGGCATGTTCGAGGCGTGGGACACACTTGGATTCAACTACGTGTGCGACCGCATGGAGGCCGACGGGCTGAAACTTCCGCCGATCGCCGCGGCCATGAAGCAAAAGGGCGTGGACGCGTTCTATAAGACAGTCAACGGCAAGAAGAGCTACTTCGATCTTGCGTCGAAGTCGTACAAGCCGGTTCAAGCGATGCGGAATGTTATCATCCTGGATGACATTCGGGCGGCCACGGAAGTTAAGCGGAATGACGATGCCAGTCTGATCGATCTCGGCGACGGCATCGTCTGCTGCGAGTTTCACTGCAAGCTGAACGTCGTGGGGCCGGGCCTGGTCGAGATGATGTCGGAAGGTGTGCGTCTGGTCAATGAAGGGCGGTTCGACGGCATGGTGGTTGCCAACCAAGGCCCGCACTTCTCCGCCGGCGCGAACCTGATGCTTGTGCTGATGTACATCAACGGCAACGACTGGGACAGCCTCCGGAAAATGATCACGGACTTTCAGGGCGCGAACATGGCGATGCGTTTCTGCCGGGGTCCGGTAGTGACGGCGCCGCATCACTACACGTTCGGCGGAGGCCTCGAGATTGCGCAGCATGGCGCCAAAGCCGTCATCGCGGGCGAGACGTACGGCGGCCTGGTCGAAGCGGGCGTCGGCGTGATCCCGGCGGGCGGCGGCACCAAGGAGATGCTGAGGCGCGCCCTGAGCTACGTGCCCTTGGGCCTGTCCGATGCGAATCCGTACCCGTACGTGCGCCGGGCCTTCGAGAGCATTGCGATGGCCAAGGTCAGCACCAGCGGCGCCGAACTGGTCGAATTGGGCCACCTGGCTGAGAGCGATATCGTGCACGCGAACGGGGATCAGCAGGTGCAGCGCGCGAAGCAAGTCTGTCGCGGGCTAGTGGCCGGCGGCTACAAACCTCCGTTGCCCGCACGGCTCGTGGCGCTCGGCGCGCCGATGCGCGCGGCTTTCCAGGCCGGTCTGTATAATATGACCGAGTCGGGCTGGGCCTCGGAACACGACGCCGTGATCGCCATGAAGATCGCGAACATCTTGACGGGCGGCGATCGTATGCCCGGAACCCCGATCACCGAACAAGACGTTCTGGACCTCGAGGGCGAGGCGTTTTTGAGCCTTTGCGGCATGCAGAAGACCCAGGAGCGAATCCAGTACATGCTGATGAACAACAAGCCATTGCGTAACTAAGGACTACAGGAGTAAGTCACGGGCGTCCGTGATGAAGGAGGATTTGAATCATGCGTAACGTTTACGTCGTGTCCGCGGTGCGGACGGCCATCGGCAAAGCAAGGCGCACGTTGGCACTCGAAAACCCGGTCCGGATGGGCACCGCCGTGGTGAAGGAAGCCTTGGCCCGGGCGGGGATCTCCGGCGAGGCGATTGAGGATATTGTTATAGGGTGCGCCTTCCCGGAAGGCGAGCAAGGGATGAACCCCGCCCGCATTATCGGCATCGCGGCGGGTCTCCCCGACTCAGTGCCGGCGGAGACGGTCAACCGGTTCTGCTCGTCCGGCCTCGAGGCGATGCATGTCGCCGCGGCAAAGATTCGGTGCGGCTATTTCGACGTGGCCATCACCGGTGGCGTCGAATCCATGAGCATGATCCCCATGACCGGCGTGAAGTTCGCGCCCGAGCCGAACGTGACCAACGAACACCCCGAGGTCTACATCAGCATGGGCAATTGCGGCGACAATGTCGCTCGCGAGTTCCACATTACCCGCCAGCAATGCGACGAGTGGGCCCTCAGGAGCAACATGCGCGCGATCCAGGCAATCGACACGGGCAAGTTCAAGTCACAGATCGTTCCGCTCGAAATCGAGACCGCCAAGGGCAAAATCATCTTCGACACCGATGAAGGTCCGCGGCGCGACACTACGCCCGAAGGGCTGGCGGCACTCAAGCCCGCGTTTGCCGGCCCGGGCAAGAAGGGCGGCGTTTGCACCGCCGGCAACTCGAGCCAGATGAGCGACGGCGCCTCGGCCGTCTGCCTCATGAGCGAGGACGCGGTCAAGAAGTATGGCGTGAAACCGCTCGCGAAGGTGCTCGGCTACAGAGTTTGCGCGGGGTCGCCGAAGTACCTCGGGCCCGCCCAGATCGAAGCCATTCCGAAGGCCTGCGCACTCTCCGGCATCAAAATCGAGGAGATTGGCCTGTTTGAGAACAACGAGGCATTTGCCCCTCAGTGCTTGCTCGTTATGCGCGAACTCAAGCTCGATCCCGAAAAGGTCAACCTAAACGGCGGCGCGATCGCTCTAGGCCACCCGTTGGGCTGCACGGGAGCCAAGCTGTCGACGCAGGTCATCTATGAGATGCAAGCGCGCGGCGTGAAGTACGGCATGGTTACCATGTGCATCGGCGGCGGCATGGGTGCGGCTGGCGTCTTCGAGCTCTGCAACTAGATCGGTTTCGGCAGGCCAAATCGCTGGGCAGCCCTTCTCAAGGGCTGCCCATTTCACTTGAAAAGAAAGGGCGGTGCGCGGATTCCACGGCTTGGGATGTTTGATCGTCAGAACTGCAGGTGGTATCCTTGGGGTCATGGAGACGAGCGTCGAGAAGATTGTTTCGCAGGCCCTTGGGCTTCCTTCGGAAGCCCGTGCCTTTCTGGCCGAGAAGCTCATTGAGAGTCTCGACCTGGAACCGTCCGCTGAGCTGTCTGCCGAATGGAAAGAAGAGGTCGACAAGCGTTGCCGGGAGGTCGATCAGGGGCTCGTCGAGTTGCGCGACTTACAGGCTGTGTTTGATAGGGCTTATTCGGCGCTCGGATGAAGCCTATTCGATACCATCCCGACGCGGAAGCCGAGATGATCAGCGCTGCGGCCTACTATGAGACGCAACGACGGGATCTTGGCAAACGATTCCTCGCTTGCATACAAGATGCCCTCACTCGGATCCGAATCCGGCCTTTACTTTATCCTGTGGTCCATGCCGGTGTTCGAAGGTGCATTGTCAAGACCTTTCCCTACGGGATCATCTATCGCGAGTCGGGCGAGCAACTCGTGGTTATCGCCGTCATGCATCTTCACCGGAGTCCGGGCTACTGGAGAGACCGCGACCTCGAACCTGAAGCTCCGCCACCCGACTGACAGTCACCTTCTTCACAATCCCCTCTGATTAGGGCTTGATATGAGGTCCTTTCCTCCGCGGCCGCTACATGAGCGTTTTGGGCTTTATTTCGCCGGGGCCGGGGTCGGAGGGAAGGGGGATTTCCTTGATAGGGGGGGCGGGCTCTTTAGCTTTCTGTTTTATGAATGCCTTGAGCTTCGGGTTCGGCAAGTCGATCTCCTGCGCATAGATGGGACTGGACACGGCCAGTACGTCGACCGGCCCAAAACCTTCCTTCGTGGGAACGCCGGTCACGCGGACGCGATACTCGGCGTAATTCTCAGGGGTATCGTCGAATTGGATCGTAAAGGGATCGCTTTCGACGCGCTTCGAGATCAGCGGATGACCATTGAGCAGGATTTGCAGTTCCTTGCCCTTGGCATTCTCGACCTGTGCGATAAACCGCACGGGAACGCTTAGAGGGATGATGCCTCCCAGCGAGACGTCGATGGTCTGATCCTTGAGAACATCGGCGCTGAAGTGCAGCTTCGGCCCGGTGAGACTCGCGGACACATAGGTTCGGCCGCGGCGCATGCCGTCCAGGATGCCCTTGACGGACTTCTCCTTCGCGAACACGCAGGTCGCGGGTTGGCCCATCGGCACTTCGGGGCTGGAAGTGTTGCTGCCGCCGATCACGGCCGCTTTCAGTCCGCGAACGAGTTCGGCATCATAGAAGATCGAGGACTGTCCGTTGGCCGAGAGGTCCGTGGAGGCCGCGGCATACGCGATGGACTGCGTCAGCTTCCCGTTGAGGCGCTCCTTGAGGTCCTCGTCGAGTTGATCGAGCGACATCGGGGGCACCGCCCGCCATTCGCGACACCACACCTCGATGCCATTCACGTATCCCAGTCCCCATTGCCAGGGCGCCGTCGGAAAACACGGGTGCGCTATCGCAAAAAAGCCGCCTTGCGCTTGAACGAGATCGACGAGCGCCTGCGCCTGCGGAATGCTGTTGACGAACGGCGGAAACGTCCGCGCACCATAGATCAGCGCAACGCCGCGTTTCTCGTCGCCCCATTCGAGGGCCGGGATTAGCACGACGGAACGCGACTTGAACCCCGGGTCCTTGCATGCCGCCACCGTATTGCGATCCGTAATGGCCAGGAAATCGAGGCCGGCTTTCTCGGCGCGCTGGACGAGGGCCTGCACCGTTTCCTTGCCGCCGCCGTAACTGGAGTGCGCGTGCAATTCCCCGCGGTACCACGCCTCCTTCTTCTCGAAAACGCGTTCGTCCATCGGAAGCGTTTCGCGTCCGGGAATGCTGGCGGCGCTCTTCGGGTCGGTGCCGCACTTCGCTTCGACGCTGTCGAGGGCGAAGTCACAGTCCTGATCGAAATCAAGGAGCGTCCGGCTGCCTGCCGCGCCTTCCAGGAGGTTGACCAGCAGAAAGGCGGGCGCGTCGGCCTTTATCGCCACATCCTGGGCGTCAATGAGCACGGGCACCTGCAGACAGTATACGGACGTGTATGCTTTATACGTACCTACAGGCGCCTCAGCTTTAGTGCGTCCCTTGGGAACGTCGATGACAACGGGATTCTTGATCCCTTCACGCTGGAGTTCCACCCGCGCGTGCAGATCGTGTCCCAGCACGTCCGTCACATCGACATTGAGCCACCCGTTTCCTGGTGCAGGGGCGGACGGCTTGTTTTGCGGAACCACGGACGATTTCCCTGGAGACGCCTTGGGAATTGGTTTCCGGGGCGATGCTTTTTGTGCCTTTTGCGCGAGCACGTCAGTGCCGTCTGCCAGCAATGCCAACGTGACCAGGGCTATCCACCAGTTCCTCACAGCGTCATACCTCATAAGGTCTTCGCCCGTCTCGCTCGTATGCGCACCGCTGCCCGAGAGAAGACGGCCTCGCGGACCGATTAGCTTGACAGAAAAATATCAGTTGATATTCAGGTTCTGCATGGTGTAAACTAGCAATGCACAGTCGGCAGTGTTCAGTCAAAAGTAACAGCTCGAGGGCCGAGCATACGGTTGCATTCAACATTCACCGATGGTGCGATGGTCCCAGCAAGGACGCGTTACTCTAATACACGGTTCGAGAACAGTGCAAGTTCCGCGTCCCCGGCCTGGGTGGAGCGTATTGGTGTTATGCACGTCTAGTCGTGCATGGGTTTGGCGCGGGTAAGAAAAGCTAAGGAGAGAGAAGCATGTTGTCAAGCATCGACATTCACAGTAGTGTGGCCGTGTACGTCCAGATCGAGAACCATGTGCAGTTCGCGATCGCATCGGGTCGCCTGAAGCCCGGAGACCAGCTTCCTTCCGTGCGGGAACTGTCGGAACGGCTGGGCGTGAACCCCAACACCGTGGCGAAGTCCTACCGCGACCTCGAGGTCATGGGGCTGTTGTACACGCGGCGCGGCATGGGCGTTTTCGTCAACCGGAACATTGAACTGAAGTGTCGCGAGGAATGTCGCAAACGCATTATCGGCCGAATGCACGAAGTCGTGGCGGAGGCGAAAGCCGCAGGCATGACCCGTAAAGAGATCGGCGAAGTCGTCGAGGCGAGCCTCGGTATCGATGCCAGTCCGTACGGCGAGACTCCGGCGGAACTGCTAGTCTTGGCGAAGCCCAAGAAAGCGGCCAAGTAGCAATAGCCGCTTACGACATTCGCAACATTGCCAACAGAAGATGGGCATGTGGCGCGTGCGCGCCGCATGCCCGTTCACGCCTCGCGTGAATATCTCTGAACAGTAACTCCCTCCACACGCATATTTCACAGCGTGGATGTCAGGCTTTATCTTCAGCTTTTTCATCCTTTCCCTTTATGTGTCCGCAGGAACTGTTCTCGGGGGTAGAGAAAACTCTTGACATTCTGCGCGATTTAGCGTACACTTAACGTAGAAGGCTGACGTACTGGGCGCGGGGATACGCAGGAGAACGTCGGGAGAAGTTGCTTTTCTCCTATTCCGTATCTCACCCCAGACTTGAGAGGTCATAGGCGCCGTGGAATTGATAGCTATTATTGACGAAGAGGAACCAAAGCGAGAGTTCCGAGCAAGAGGGGAAGAAGTCTCATGACAAACAGGCAGGTATCAGCGACAACGGTTGATAGGTTCGAAATCGATGAGTCTGACCCGTCCGGTAGATTGTCTCATGGGGCGAAAGTGAAGCGAGGTCAACTGGGGGCGGTTCAGCAAGGCCGGTACGGGACAGGGCCCGCTCCCTACGGTTATCGCCGGGGTAGAGAGGGGGAGAAGCCCCTTATTGTCGACGACCGTGAGGCGGAGGTCGTGCGAACGATCTTCCGCGAGTACCTTCACAGCCGGAGCACGGGCAAGGTTGTCTCCTACTTGCACTCGCGCGGCATTTTCACCCGGAAGGGCAATAAGTGGTCACGTCAAGCCATCGCGATCATCCTGTCCAATCGGACGTATCGGGGCCGCGTGACCTACGGGGAAGTTGAGACACAGGGCCTCCATGATCCTGTCATTGAGCCGGCGCTTTTTTACAGGGCCAATGCTCTGAAAGACCGCAAGAGACGTCGTCGCGGAGAGTCAGAGGACCAAGAGAATTCCTTCGCCGAAAGCCTCGCCGCGGAATAAGCAACCGTTCCCAAAAACGTTGGGGGCATGCGGTGAAGCACGTTGTTCCTCTCGCGGTACTTTCTCAGGAGGTCTCGGTTAGTGACCGGTCTCTGCGCAAGTATGTATCCCAGCGCGCGTCCACCCACCGCTGCAACTCCTGAACGCCGGCATTGTCCGTACCGTCAAAGCGGCGCTGGGCGCGCACATATGTCTCGACCGGAAGACGCTTCCCGCGTCGCGCCACGCTTCTGCTTTTCCCTGTGAGACGGAAGACTCCGTCTTCGACCTCGAACAACACCACGGTGCCGGTCTCGACGGCGAGGCGTCCCATCTTGACGGTATCGGTCGTTGGGAAGACCCACCCCGGCGGGCACGGCGCGGTGATGTGGATGTAGCGCGTGCCGGGCTGGTCTTTTGCCTTCCGGACTTTATCGTAGAGGTCCGCGGGGTAAGAGGGGCTGGCCGTGGCAACGTAACCGATCCCGTGGGCTTCCATGATGCCGACCATATCCTTTGAATGCTGCTGTTTTCCCAGAATAGGCGTTGTCGCGGTCTTCACCCCGAGGGGCGTTGCGCTCGAGCGTTGCGTGCCCGTGTTCATGTACGCTTCATTGTCGTAACAAATGTAGAGGATGTCCGCGTTTCGTTCCGCGGCGCCGCTCAACGCCTGGATGCCGATGTCCAACGTGCCGCCGTCGCCTGCGAAACCGACTACCGTTGTACCCGTTTTTCCCAGGGCTTTGAGGCCGGCCGACACCCCGGAGGCGGCCGCGGCAGTGCTGGGAAACGCGACGTTCAGCCAGGGCACCCGCACGGAGGACACCGGATACATGCCCCCCAACACCGTCAGGCAACTTGCCGGAACGACCAGGATGGCGTTCCCTTCGAGGGCTTTCAAGACATATCGCAGCGCAATGGCCAGGCTGCACCCCGCGCAAGTCCGGTTCCCTGACAGGAGGTATTCCTCTTCAGGCAACTTCAATAAGCTCGTTTCCACGATTCACCTTAATAGCCAAACCTGCCATTTGTGGGGCGCACTGCAGGTCTGCCCCACGAAGTCTAGTCATGCATTCCTGAAATCCCGTAGTCATGCAGCTGACATTCTTGGCGAAACGATCTGAGAAGGAAATTCGCAGATCGTTTCGGCAAGAATCTAGATCTGACAGTTGATCCATCCGGTCTCTTTGGTTTTGTGTCCCGCGGCGAGATGAAGGAGGCTTTGCCTGGCCGCATCCGCTAGTTCGTGGGCTTTGACGTCTCGGCCACCCAGGCCACCGATGTAACCATGCACGACCGGTGTCGAGCCGCTCCCGTACAGGGCGGCCTTCAGATCGCCGCAGATCGGACCTTCGTTGCCGTAACTCAAACTCTTGTCGAAAACGATCACAAGCTTCGCGTTGCGCGTTTCCCAAATCACTTCCGCTTTCGGGAAGGGACGGTAGACTCGGACGCCGAGGACGCCGGCGTTGCAGCCGTTTTCCCTGAGCTGATCCGCCGCGACGGTCGCTTCGCTCGCCAGACTGCCCGCGGCCACCAGCAACACTTCGGCGTCTTCCGTTCTATACGTCCACGCCATGCCGCCCCACTTGCGGCCAAAGCATTCCCCGAAAGCTTCATCCACGGAGACAATCGTCTCGCGGGCGTTCTCGAGCTCCTGTTCGAGGAGGTATCGCAGTTCGAGATAACCGTGGCATAACTTGCCTTCGGCGTTCAGACGGGGATCGGCCAACGTGACCTGGTTCAGGTTCCACGACGTTGCAGGTTCCAGAGACGTGTGCGGTTGGTAGCGCGGAAGAAACCGGTCGACCTCATCCTGCGAAGGGACCTCGACCGGCATGACGGTGTGCGACAAGATGTAACCATCGTAGCAGACCATCACCGGAACATAGATCGATTCGGCGATCCGATACCCTTGGATCGCCGCGTCCAGGATCTCCTGGTTGTTGCGGGCGAAGATCTGTATCCATCCCGCGTCGCGCTGCGACATCGAGTCTTGCTGGTCGTTGAGCACGTTCCACGGCGCCGCCATGGCTCGGTTGACGCAGCCCATGACGATGGGCAGACGCGCACCCGCCGCCCAGTGAATCTGCTCGCACATGTACGCAAGGCCGTTGGCGCTCGTGGCCGTGAACGCGCGCGCGCCCACCGTCGACGCGCCGATACACACCGCCAACGCGCTGTGCTCACTCTCGACCGTCACGTACTCCGCTTGGAGTTCCCCGCTCTCGACGTACTGGGAAAGCATCTCGGTGACGGGCGACTGCGGTGTGATGGGGTACGCCGCCACAACCTGGACGCGACAGAGCTTCGCGCCCAACGCCAGGGCCTCGTTACCGGTTATGATCTGAACATCGTCTTGTGTTTGAACGGCCACCTGCATCCCTTTCTTGTCTTCCTGATACGGCGTGGGATCTGGAGTATGATGGCGCCATCCAGACCCTAAGAATCCACAGCGCCAGGACGGGTCATGAAAATACGCGTCCTTGCCCATCGCCGGCATTTTACCAGACCCGGTACTCCCTTAGGCAAGAATGCATCAGGTTCGAGGCTATAGACCGCAGGCTGGATGTAGTCAGCTCACGGCTCGGCGGATACCTCCGCTCCCACAGAATTCCGTCGTAATCAGGGAGACCTCACACCAGAACGAATGTAAACAAGAACTGTACTCGTTTTCGTTTAGCTCTGTATGTTTTCTCTTGACAATTTGACGCGATTGGCTTAGAATAAGTATACAATACGCGCTGTATAAGTGTGGTACGATGTAACTGCAGTCATCCGGGGGAGGAAAGCACATGGGGGTACGAGCATGCAGGCGCCAGCGGAACACCTAAGGGGGGCGGGGCCTTCCTATTTTCCGATCCGGGTGGCAAGTCTTCGGGTGGATACAATCGTCCACTTCGACCTTTACATTCAACCGCGTCGGTCGGCGCCGGCGGTCCTGTATCGTGAGAAGAACCTTCCTTTTACGGAGGAGACAAGGGATCGGCTTGAGGAGAACTCAGTGGTGGAACTGTTTGTCCCGTCGGGACAGGACGCGCTGTATCGCCGCTATATCGAAGCGAACCTGAACTCGGTCCTGGCGGATAGTGGGATACCTATT
>Ga0315279_10001319_pt1 | contig 41858 bp, 49 predicted proteins | sample YL17G06_20_MG_FD_203694 | JGI IMG/M metagenome (GOLD analysis project Ga0315279, IMG submission 203694) | Sediment microbial communities from Yellowstone Lake, YNP, Wyoming, USA - YL17G06_20 | ecosystem: Environmental > Aquatic > Freshwater > Lake > Sediment | place: USA: Wyoming | collected...
GAGAGACTTAGTGGCAATCGTCAAGCACTTCATAAGCGAATCCATAAAAAGAACCGAAATCGACGAGTTCTTGCGAAACAAACTTGAGAGAGCAGGATACGGCGGAGTAAGCATATCAAAGACTCCTTTGGGAACGCATATAGTGATTTATGCAATGCGGCCAGGTTTAGTGATAGGCCGTGGCGGAGAAACTATAAGAGAGCTTGCGGGTCTCTTGGAAGAAAAGTTTCAAGTTCCAAATCCACAAATCTCTGTTTCTGAAATTGAGATTCCCGAACTGAACGCTTACGTTGTAGCGTCAAAAATCGCCTCAGCACTACAAAGAGGCATACACTTCAGACGTGCAGGGTTCTGGGCTCTGAATCAAGTCATGGAGGCTGGAGCCTTAGGCGCGGAAGTGATCATAAGTGGCAAGTTAAGAACTGAAAGGGCAAGATTTGAGAAGTTCCGAGCTGGATACCTGCCTAAGTGTGGGTACCCAGCGCTAAGATATCTGCGAAAAGCTGAAGTTCATGTCCAGCTTAAACCCGGCATGTTCGGCGTAAAAGTCCGACTAATGCCTCCTGATGCAAAGTTTCCAGACAGGATTCAGATCCTTGAAGCTCCAGCGCCAGCAGAGGAACCAGTCGAAGAGGAGAAAGTCGAAAAAGCTCAGGCGACCGAAGAAAAAGTCGGGGAAACAAGCGAAGTAGAAGTGAAAGGAGCAAGCGAAGCAGAAACTGATGAAGTGAGTGAAGAAAGAGTCGAAGAGACAAAAGAAGAGAAAGAAGGGGAGGCCTCCAAATAAATGCCTTTACTGCGCCTAAAAGAGATACGAGAAATGTCTTCTGATGAACGAGCGAAGAAACTCAACGAGTTCAGAACGGAACTCACAAGACTGAAAACAATGATTGGCGCAGGCGGTAGCGTGGAAAACCCAGCTAGAATAAAGGAACTTCACAAGACAATCGCCCAAATGCTCACCGTAGACAGCGAACAAAAGCTTGGCTTGAAAAGAGCAAAACCAAAGGAAACAGAGAAGAAGAAAGAGGAAAAGCCAGCGAAGAAGAAGAAACAAGCGAAGAAGAAAGAGGAGAAGAAGAAATGAGAGTAACGCCTAGCGTAATCCGCTACGAGTTCATCGGCACGCAGGCCAAGGTAGCAAAGAGCCTAGATCCGGGTTACGTTGGAGCCGTAGGCAAAATTGTGAACGAAACACGGAACACTTTCACCCTACAATCTGAAGAGAAGAGGAAGATTATTCCAAAGAATTCCTCTATTTTTCATTTCCGGTTTCAGGACGGAACAGTCGTTGAAGTTGATGGTAAGCTTCTTGTGGGAAGACCGGAAGACCGTCTCAAGAGGAATATCAGGAGATTATGGTGATGTCGCTTGCTTTTAAGAAACCTAAGAAGACATGTGAAGACAGAAATTGTCCCTTTCATGGCGAACTTTCCGTGAGAGGCCATGTTTTGGAAGGGGTCGTCGTCAGCGCGAAAATGGACAAAACAATCGTAGTGAAGCGTGATTACCTCAACTACGTTCCAAAAGTTATGAGGTACGAAAGAAGACACAGCCGCATTTCATCACACAACCCGCCATGTATAGACGCAAAAGAGGGAGACCACGTGACAATCGCAGAATGCCGCCCAGTAAGCAAAACGGTATCCTTCGTCGTCGTCGAGAAAGCGGGGGAGAAGTAGCATGGCAGCAAAGGCAAAACATAGAGCATTAACAGCGAAAGGCTTGGCAGGGCACGGACCGAGAATCTCAAGGGGATTGCAGCCGCCAGCCATGTTGAGGTGTGCTGACAACACGGGAGCCAGAGTGCTGCGGCTTGTGCAAGTTATGGGCTACAAGGGAAGACTCCGGCGTTATCCTAGAGCAGCAGTCGGGGACAGGATCACAGTTTCGGTTAGACACGGAACGCCTGACATGAGGAAAAAGATCTTTCAAGCAATCATCGTGAGACAGAGGAAGCCTTTCAGAAGAGTTGACGGCGTCTGGGTACAGTTCGAAGACAACGCAGCTGTAATAATAACTCCAGAGGGTGAAATGAAAGGCTCTGAAATCCGAGGACCAGTTGCAAAGGAGGCTGCCGAAAGATGGCCGAGAATCGCAAGTGCCTCCAGCATAATAGTGTAGATGGAGGGCAACAAACGTGCAAGTGACGAGACCAGTAACAAAGCCCACAAAACAAAGAAAACTGTTGTATCAAGCACCAGATCACATACGCTATAAGCATTTTGCGGCAGGGCTCTCGTCAGAACTAAAAGCTTCGCATGGAATCAACGCCCTTCCGGTAAGGAGTGGCGACACGGTTAAAATCATGCGAGGCGACCACAAAGGATTCGAAGGGAAAATCACGCGTGTCGACAGGCAAAAATACAGAATCTTTGTTGAAGGCTTGACCAGCGAAAAAGTTGATGGTACCACGGTGTTTGTTCCGATTCACCCGTCCAAAGTCATGATCACAAACCTGAATCTTGAAGACAAATGGCGAAAGGCGATTCTACAACGGAAGAAGTTGCCCAAGAAGAGAGAAGTAGTCGAGAAGAAGCCTCCAAAAGTGGCTCCGGAAATCGAGGAAAAGGTCAAGGAAGAGGCAATAGGGGAAAAGCCGACGATCAAAGAGAAGCCAAAAGAAAAGAAACCGAAGGCAAGAAGAAAGAAGAGAACCAAGACAATAGCAGCTGAGAAACCCGCAGAGAAAGAAGTGGAAGGCAAGAAGGAAGAAGCGCCTAAAGTCAAGAAGGTGCGAGCAAAGCGCAAAACAACAAAGAAAACCGAAAAAGTTGAAGGAGGCGCATGAGATTGGGCAGAAAGGGACAATCCAAGGGACTGAAACGTAAACCTGCTCCTAGGTTCTGGCCTATTCATAGGAAAGAATACACATGGGTTGTCAGGCCACTTCCAGGTCCGCACTCGCTCGAAGATTGCCTACCATTAGCCGTGGTCCTACGTGACATCCTAGACTTTGCCAAGACGAGGAAGGAAGCCAAAACAATAGTTTCGCAGGGAAAGATACAGGTAGATGGGAATGTAAGACTCAAAGACGATTTCCCGGTTGGCCTGTTAGATGTTGTCTCAATACCTGATGCTAACAAGGACTTCCGAGTAGTGCCTTCAGGAAAAGGGCTAATTCTTCAGCAAATTGACAAGGAAGAAGCCAAATTCAAGCTCTGCAGAATCGAAGACAAAAAAGTCATCAAAGGCGGTCATGTTCAGATAGCCTTCCATGATGGCTCAAGCCTACTGATCAAGATCGCCGACCCAAAGAACCCCCAAGAAGACATCTACGAGACTCTAGACACAGTCAAAGTAAGTCTTCCCGAGAAGCAGATTCTGGAGCGCATAGCAATCAAAGAGAAAGACTTTGCTATAATAACTGGCGGAAAGAACATAGGAAAATACGGCAAGATAGTCAAGATTGAAAAAGCAGAAGGAAAGAGGCGCAGAAACGCACTCGTAACGGTCGAAGATGCGAACGGCAACCGATACCAGACAATCCTGAACTTCGTCTTCGCCTTGGGCGAGACACAACCGCTCATAGCATTGCCGGAGGTTGCCCAAGTTGTCTGAAGACGAGATCAGGAAGAAGTGGGAAGTAACTCCAATGCTTAAGCCGAGAATCGAAAAAGTTGTTGTCAACCTCTGCGTTGGAAAATCCGGCGAACCTCTAGAAAAGGCTTCAAAAGTCTTGCAAGAACTCACTGGGCAGACCCCAAGCAAGAGAAAAGCCCAGAAGACCATAAGAGATTTTGGGATCAGAGCTGGGGAACCAATATCATGCATCACTACGCTAAGGAAACAGAAGGCAATAGAGTTCTTGCACAAGGTCTTACCAGTGATTGACAAGAAACTCTCTAAGAACTGTTTTGACAAACATGGCAACTTCGCCTTCGGTATCAAGGAACACATAGAAATTCAAGGAGTGAAATACGACCCCGACATAGGCATATTCGGCATGGATGTATGCGTTTCCATGGCACGCCCTGGATATCGAGTGAAAGATCGGCGCAAATCAAAGGCTAAAGTTGGATCAAAACACGTCTTGACACCAGAAGAATCAATGGTATTTGTCAAAGATGCTCTGGGAGCGGAAATCGTATAGAATAGGAGGAAGAATGTCTGGGTAAGCAACAAATCAAGAAAGAACGAAAACACGGCAAAGGAGCAAGACCATGTGCGAGATGCGGCTCCTATGGTCCAGTTATCCGACGTTACAATTTATATCTCTGCCGACAGTGTTTTAGAGAGGTAGCCAAAAAACTTGGTTTCCAGAAATATGAGTAACGAGGACAATAACGATGGACACCTTGGCAAACGGTCTAACGACAATCGTCAACAATGAGATGCGTAACAAGCGCGAATGCGTGATTAGCCCAGCCTCTAAACTCCTGGGCAGAGTTCTAAGGATCATGCAGTTGAATGGCTACATCGGAGAATTTGAGTTTGTGGATGATGGGCGCTCTGGAAAGTTCAAGGTTCAGCTTCTGGGCAGAATAAACAAATGTGGCGCCATCAGACCGCGCTTCTCGGTCAAGGTGGATAAATTGGAAGAATGGGAGAAGAAATTTCTTCCATCAAGAGAAGTAGGTTTGATAGTCATCTCTGCTCCGAAAGGAGTAATATCTCACCGAGAAGCCAGAGAAAAACACGACGGAGGCAAACTGTTAGCATTCGTCTATTGAGAAAGGTGCCATTGAATGCGAGCCGTAGAAGTCTCAAGAACCATTCAAGTTCCGGATGATGTAGAGTTGACGCTGGAAGGAAAGAAAGTGATAGTTAAAGGTGCAAAAGGAGCGCTAACCCGAGACTTCTCACAGACCGCCATTTCAATGGAACTTGGTGGAAAAACCCTCAAAGTATGGGCTGAGTGGCCACGCAAGAAAGAGGCTGCGCTCGTAGGCACAATCTATTCACATATCCAGAACATGATCCTAGGAGTCAAGAAAGGCTTCACTTACAAAATCAAAATAGTCTTTTCGCACTTTCCGATTTCAGTTAAGGTGCAGGGCAACCAGATCTTGATTGAGAACTTCATAGGTGAGCGTAACCCAAGAAAAGCCAAAGTAGTCGGAGACGTCAAGGTCAAGATACAGCCAGAAGACATAATCATCGAAGGCACAGACTTGGAGCATGTAAGCCAAACAGCAGCAAACGTTGAGCAATCCACCAGAATAAAGAGGAAAGACCCTCGTATCTTCTTGGACGGCTTATACGTGTATGAGCGAGTCGAGGGAATGCAAGGATGACTGAGCCAAGCACAATCACGCCGAAAAGAGCGTTAAAAATCAGAAAACGTGTAAAAGACAAGAAACCCAGTTTTGTAAGACCGGAAAGCTGGCGATACGTACGTATAAAGGAAAGCTGGCGCAGCCCAAAAGGTTTGGACCATAAAATGCGCATTGAATATAGAGGGTGGCCAGCATCCGTAAAGGTTGGATATAGAGGTCCAAGAGTAGCCAGAGGGCTTCACCCTTCGGGCTTGAGAGAAGTATTGATACACAATGTCGATGAACTGAAGGAAGTCGACATCAAAACTCAAGCCGCACGGATTGCACATACCGTTGGCAAAAGGAAAAAGGCCAAGATCCTCGCAGAAGCGAGAAAAAGGAAAATCACCATCCTAAACTTGAAAGAAGTCAGAGAAGCGGCTGCAACGGAGAAAGAACTGTCAGAGGGGAAAGAAAAAGAAGACACACCTGAGCAAAAGGAAGAAGATATTGAAGAAGAGACGAAGGAAGCAGAACCTGAAAAGGAACAAGAAAAGGCTAGGAAACGCAAGAGGAGAGCAGAAAAGCGATGACCGACCTAAAAAGTCAAAGGCGTCTGGCAGCACAAATATTGAAGATTGGGCAAAACCGTGTTTGGATAGATCCTGAAAGGACAGACGATGCAGAAGCAGCAATAACACGCGAAGAAATTAGAAAACTAATCCATGAAGGAGTAGTCAAATCACTACCCGAAAAAGGCGTCAGCCGTGCGAGGGCACGAGCGATACACATGAAAAAGAGGCAAGGACGACGAAGTGGACCTGGCAGTAGGACGGGGGCTTCCCGAGCGAAGATTTCTAAGAAAGAGGCTTGGATGAGTAGGATTCGAGCTCAAAGAAAGAGACTTCGTGAACTGAAAACCAAGAAGATAATCATCGAAAGATCCTATCGAGAACTCTACGGCATGGCAGGTAGCGGAAGATTCAGTTCCATTGGCGCCTTGGAACGATATGCGAAGGCGCATGACCTCTGGAGGAAGCGTTGATGGCCAAAGACTCACATTATTGCGTGCCCTACAGGCGCCGCGCTGAGGGCAAAACAGATTACAGGGCAAGAAGGGCATTCGTTGTTTCTGGAAAGCCGCGACTGGTTGTTCGAGGTACACTAAGGAATATGACCGCCCAGATAGTTGTAGCCAAGCCAAAAGGAGATGTGGCTCTGGTTTCTGCCCATAGCAAGGAACTAAGTGATTATGAGTGGAAGGCTTCTGGAGGGAGTATCCCATCAGCGTACTTGACTGGCTTTTTATGCGGTTTGAAAGCCAAGTCCAAGGGCGTGGAGCAGGCAATTCTGGACATTGGATTGCGGTCACCTTCAAAGGGTGCGAGAGTTTTCGCAGCGCTGAAAGGAGTTTTAGACGCTGGAGTAGATGTTCCGCATAGTGAGGAGAAACTGCCTGATGAAGACAGAATCGAGGGCAAACATATCGCGCAGTACGCCGAGAGCTTGGCTTCTACGCCTGAGATATATCAATCAAAGTTCTCAAAATATCTCGAACAGAAACTTTCGCCTGAAAATCTGGCGGAGACTTTTGCCAAGGTCAAAGAGGGGATATCGACCGCATTAGAGAGTGGAGGTAAGAAGAAGTGACATTTGGAGGTAGGAGAAGGGGAAGAGGATCTTCGGATAGACGCAGAAGAAGGGAACCGGCAAGCTCGGAACCTTGGGTTCCACGAACCCGCCTTGGAAAACTCATCCAAGAAGGAAGAATCACATCTATAGAAGAAGTGTTTATGGCTGGCTTGCAAGTGCGTGAGCCACAGATTCTTGATGCACTTATTCCAGATCTGCAGGAAGAGGTCATAAACATAAACTTGGTCCAGAAACAGACAGACGCAGGCGAAAAATCAAGGTTCAAAGCGATAGTAGCGGTAGGAAACAGAGACGGCTACATTGGTTTGGGGTCCGGAAAGGCAAGCCAAGTAAGAAACGCCATAGAGAAGGCTGCTGTAGATGCTCGTCTAAAGATTGTTCCGGTAAGGCGCGGATGCGGAAGCTGGGAGTGTGGCTGCGGAAAGGTTCACTCAATACCCTTCCAAGTTGAGGGAAAGTGTGGTAGCGTGAGGCTGAATGTCATTCCAGGACCCAGAGGTCTGGGTGTGGTCGCCAGCGAGGTTGCAAAAGTAATTCTAGACCTTGCTGGCATAAAGGACTGTTGGACTAGAAGCTTCGGTTCTACGAAAACGGTTCCATCTTTTGCTTTCGCGGTTTTTGATGCCTTGAAAGAGACTTACAAGCTCATAACTCCGGCGGACTGGGTGAGGTAAGTGGCCAAAGAAGCAATAGAATGCAGATGTCTCGTAGCCTTGAGGGTTCGAGGCACAGTGAGCGCAACGCGAGAGGCTAGGGAAACTTTGCAAATGCTTCGATTAATGAGAACAAATCATGCGGTGCTGATCCAAAGCACTCCATCATTTATGGGAATGCTGAAAGCAGTTCAAAACTACGTTACGTGGGGCGAAGTGTCCAAAGAAACTCTGAGTCTCATGATAAAGAGAAAAGGAAGACTTGAGGGCAACAAGAAATTGACTGACGAGTACGCAGAGAGAATCAGCTACAAGTCACTCGAAGAGCTTGCCCAAGCAGTTCTTGAATGCAAGTCGGAATACTGGAAGTTGCCCAACATTCAGCCAGTTTTCAGATTGCGTCCACCCACGAAGGGTTACAAGGGAACGACAAAGAAAGGCTACGGCATGGGCGGCGAGCTAGGGTATCGCGGAGAAAAGATCAACGAACTGATACAACGAATGATCTAAGCTCCTTGTTTTTTGGCATTTTCATTTGCGATATGTTTTATAGCTACTTTTCGAATGCCATAGTGTCTCGGGAGAAGGAAAAGTTGAGTGCAAAGTGGCGCAGGAGTCGGAGAGAACTGGAGCGTTTTGACTTTTTCAAAGCATTCAAGGGGATCAAGGGCAAAGAGGCTCCTCGTGCATTTGGAGCAAAGAAACCAAAAGCTCGAGGAAAGATGTTTCCCCGCAAGTACAGGATTCCAAAGTTTCGTGCAGGAGAAGAATTCGCCGAACCTGAACCTTTGATTGACGTTCTTGAAAGTAGAGATGACATAGTGGTTGTTGCTGAGCTTGCAGGCTTTAGCAGAGAAAGCTTGAGAATCCACTTGAGGAATCAAAAGCTAACGCTGACCGCTAAGGCTTCGGATCGAAAGTACCATAAAAGTTTAAATCTTCCAAAGAGAGTGATTCCAGACAATATAAAGACAACCTATAAGAATGGAGTCCTTGAAATACAGTTAAAGAAAACAGCGGAAGAGAAAGCCATTGACAAAGTAGCTGGTTAGAAAATGCCTCATAGCCTTAGAAAGTGTCGAAAGAAACGCGGTTCAAGAACATGCGGCTACGGCAGAGTAGGTCAACATAGAGATCAGGGTTCGAAAGGATACCGAAAATGCGGACGCCACAAGCACAAGTGGTCATACGTCATAAGATACGAGCCAGACTACTTCGGCAAAAGCGGTTTCACGTCTCCCAAGGGTCTGAAACAGAGAGTACGAGTCATAAATGTCGGAGAACTCGATCAGATGACTGAAAAGATCTCAGCAGAAGAGAAGGAGGGCAAGCTCTTCATAGATTTGCAGAGTCTAGGGTATACTAAACTTCTAGGAGCAGGCAAAGTGACGAAGCCTTTAGCCGTGAAGGTTCCATCATGCTCGGAATCTGCAGGTGAAAAGATAGAGGGAGCTGGCGGAGAAGTCTTGACGGAAGCTGAGGGAAAGGGAGAGTAGCTGCTGACACATGGCTGGTCGATTCTTAGGTCTCTTCAAGCCCGTTGCGAGAATAATACCCGAGATCAAGGCTCCAGAACGTAGAGTTCGATTTAACGAGAAACTTTTCTGGACTGCATTAGTCCTTATCGTCTATTTGGTGATGACTGAGATTCCCCTTTTCGGTATTCAGACAACGGCCTTAGGAGAACTTGCGGCTCTTAGGATAATTTTTGCCTCTAACCGTGGCAGTCTGATGGAACTCGGGATAGGTCCAATAGTCACGGCTGGGCTGATCCTCCAGCTTTTGGTTGGTTCTGCCATGATACAAGCCGATATGTCAAGTTCAGAGGACAGGGGCCTATTTACGACAGCCAGCAAGGTTTTTTCGATAATTCTAACGGGCGTTCAAGCATCAGCCTACATAATAGGCGGAATGTATGGAAGCTTGCCAGGACCAGTAGCAATAATTGTCTTTCTGCAGCTCATGGCCGCAGGAGTCATCGTCATGTTGTTGGATGAGCTAGTTCAAAAGGGCTGGGGTTTTGGCAGTGGAATAAGCCTATTCATAATGGCGGGTGTGGCTCAGCAGATTTTCTGGCAGTCGTTTTCACCTGCTCCTGCCGTAGGTGAGACTAGAGCCTATGGCTTCTTCGTTGCTCTAGGGCAGGTTTTGGGCACAGGAAACCCTATAGGAGTGATGTGGCTGAGAGAAAACCCGTCCAATCCATCACTGCTTGGCCTGATAGCCACAATTGCTGCCTTCATAGTCATAATTTACATGGAAGGTGTAAGAGTAGAGCTTCCTCTATCGTATGCTGGCTATAAGGGATATCGCAGTCGATATCCGATAAAGCTTCTGTACGTTTCAAACCTGCCCGTGATCTTTGCGTCTGCACTATTCGCAAATGTGTACTTCTTCTCTCAGCTTTTCTGGAGCATGAACGGTCAGCCTCAGCCTGGACAGAACTTCTGGCTCGACCTCTTGGGACAATACAGGTGGGTTGGCACATCACCAAACCAAACGCTTGAACCAATAGGCGGGCTCGTCTATTTCGTGACCGCACCCCGTCATCTTGTTAACGTTGTACAATCACCGCTCAGAGCCTTAGTGTATTTGGGGATTTTAATTGCTTTCTGTGTCGTTTTCTCGCTCACTTGGCTAGAAGTAGGTGGCTTGGGGGCCCCGGCCGTGTCCAAGCAACTCGTCGATGCTGGAATGCAGATCCCGGGGTATCGACGTTCTGAGAAAGCTGTTGAATCCATACTGAATCGCTATATCCCTGCAGTCACAGTGTTAGGCGGAATCGTAGTGGCGCTAGTCGCAGGTATTTCCGACTTCTTCGGAGTCTTTGGATCAGGAATGGGCATTCTGCTTTCAGTGGGCATAATCTATCAGTACTATGAGATACTGATGCAAGAAAGAGCGACCGAAATGTATCCAGCCTTCAGACGCGTGTTCGGAGAATAATATATGAACAAGAACGCTTTGAGGTGCTAGCCAGACGTCAATGCTACCTGAATCAATTCCCTCATCTACGCTTTTCATGCTCTTGCTAGCTGCGCTGATCTCATTTCTGACTTCCTTGGCAAACCGACTTCTGACTGATCCTGAAAAATCAAAGGCAATAAGAAAAGAGGTTGCAGAATGGACCGCAGCGCTGCGAAAAGCCCAGAAGGATGACGACAAGAAGACCGTTGAAAAACTCATGAAAAAACAAAAACAGATCATGCAACTTCAGACTAAACTGTCTTGGCAACAAATGAAAGTGACGCTGATTTTCATTATCCCATTATTCATTATTTGGCAGTTTCTAGGCTCTTTCTACTTTGGTAGACCTGTAGCCTATTTTCCAGGCGTAGGCGACGTGCTTCCTTTGCCGATTTTCAACTATTCTCTTATATGGTGGTACTTGTTGTGTTCCATGTTTTTCGGAACGATTTTCTCTCACGTATTCGGAGTCATAGAAATAAGTGATTGAAATGCCTAAACCAAGTAATCGTACAAGAAGTAAGAAGCGAGACCACAAACGCCTACCGGGAGGCAGAGGAAGAACTCATTACAAGCTCGAAGTCGGTGTCGCCACGCTCTGCAAGAATTGCGGACAACAACTCGCTGGAATTCCACGCAATGCGGCGTCAACAGTGCGTAAGCTCAATCGTACTGAGAAGAGGGTATGGCGTCCGTATAGTGGTCAATTATGCCACAATTGTCTCAAGACCGCTTTAAAGGAAGCTGCGAGGGCAATCTAGCTGACCAGTTCTTGAGGAACGTTCAATGGCTAGAGCCAAGAAGAAAAAGGAACCGATTATCATCTGCATCTGTGGAATGGCCGGAAGCGGAAAAAGCACACAGGCCAAAAGACTTGCTGAGAAATATGGTCTCAAGTACTATTCCGGCGGAGACACATTGAAAGCCTTGGCTTTGATCGAGGGCTACAGAAACATAGATCAAGGATGGTGGGAGAGCAGCGAAGGACTCCGCTTCCTTGAGAGAAGAGACAGAGATCCAAAGCTCGATGAGGAAATCGATAAGAAACTTTTGGAACTAGCGCAACAAGGAAATGTAATCTTGGATAGTTGGACGATGCCTTGGCTTCTTGATCATGGTTTTAAGATATGGCTGGAGGCTTCTCCGGAGAAGCGGGCGCAGAGAATAGCGCAAAGAGACAAAATGACCGTTGGAGAAGCCTTAGAGGCGTTGAAGAGCAAAGAGAAACAGACAAAAGCGATCTACAAGAAGCTCTACGGCTTCAGTCTCGGAGAGAATTTCGATCCTTTCCAGTTCATCTTGGACACTGAGAATTTAGGAGCCGATGAAGTGCTCCGAGTATTATGTGCGGTAATAGACAACATGATCCTCAAACCGCACAGACGATAGAAGTTCGCCACGTCCTACCACTCGAGAGAACAGCCGAATTCCCACACAGCAGCAAAGTTACAACACTGTTTTATTTTGAGAAGTAAATACCAAAATTCCTTGATGCTTTATTGGCTGATGTAACCGAAAGTAAAATAAAGACTTCCATGGCCATACGTTCTGCTTCAGAGTCAGGATCGGATCTTATGAGAAAAGCAATGAACACGAGTAACATGCCGACAACTCTTAGGCCTTGCCATATTGCGAAGAACACTCAAGCATTGAAACCGACCCTCCTTCATCTGATAGTGGGTCTCATGATAGCGGTATTTGCATCATATCTTACCGTGATCTTTTTTGGCGTCAATTCTGAATCAACTTTCATGCTCGTATTCTTTAATCTCCTATTTGTTTCTCTAACTTTTTCGTTGAATGGAGGATTAATAGAGAAGTCATTGTTGCTGATATTGGGAAATATCGTTGGCTTTCTATGGAACTACATTCTCCGCTCGATTACTTTCATTGTAGCCGACTGGGGTGATTCTTTCAACACTGTCTACTTGATTCTTAAGCCGTTTGCCAACCTAGTGTGGATTGTTTCGTTTTGGTCCATAAGCCTAGCCGCCCTGTCCAGCAGTTCCAAGAACAGCAAACAGGAGGCTAGTTCGTGTTAGTTGAAACCTTAGAACTGTTTTTCATGATTCTCACTGGTATGATTCTAGCTTATCTTGTCCGCCACTATGTTTTCACTTTGACAGTCATTAAGAATGCCCACAGACAAAAAGGAGTCGACACTTCAGGAGGCGTGTGCTATCAACCAACAGTATCTGTTCTAATCCCTGCACGTAATGAAGGGAACGTGATTGGAACTATCCTGCACAGGATGACGGAGCTTACGTATCCGAAAGACAAGCTGCAAGTCATTGTCATCGACGATGGTTCAAGAGACGACACAGGAAAAGTTGCAGAACAACATGCGAAGGCATTTAATTACATTGACGTCCTAAAGAGAGACCAAAATCATGGAGGACAAGGGAAATCGGCTGCCTTAAACGCTGGTGTCAAACTTGCCAAGAACGATATAATCCTTTGCTTTGATGCAGACTATTACCCTCAAAGAGACATCATTGACAAACTTGTAGCAAAGTTCTCCGACCCAAAGGTTGGAGCGGTGCAGGCAAGAATCACCGTGTTGAATGAGCCAATAAACATGGTGACTAGACTCGTGGCACTGGAGAGAACGGGCGGATATCGAGTTGACCAACAAGCTCGAGAAGAGCTTGGGCTAATACCACAATTTGGAGGAACTGCTGGCGCAGTCAGACGCAGCCTTTTGGAACAACTCGGCGGATGGGACGAATCCATCTTGGCTGAAGATACAGATCTAACCTTCCGCGTTTGTCTCGCGGGCTACAAGGTTCGTTATGTTAACGATGCGGAATGCTATGAAGAAGCGGTTGAAAGCTGGCGGGCTTACTGGAAACAGAGGCACAGGTGGGCTGCGGGCCACATGCAGTGTTTTTTCAAGCACTGGCTTAGAGTTCTGAGGAGCAACAATCTAGGATTCAAAGAAAAAATCGACGGTTTGCTCCTGTTGGGCGTCTATTTTATGCCAGTCTTGGCTTTACTCTCGTGGATTGTTGGCATTTCTCTGTTTTTCCTGAAACCTCTGGACTGGTTCCGCATGCTTTGGGCTCTCATGCCAGTTTCTTTCTACAGCTGTGTCGGCAACTTTGCTCCCTTCTTTGAAGTAGGAATAGGGGTATATCTGGATGGTAGAACTAGGGCGCAGTGGCTCGTCCCATTATTGGTTTTCACGTTCCTGTACAACATACCAATATGTAGCAAGGCTTTCGCTGATTTAATTTCTTCAAAGTTGCTTGGAGCAAGACTCGATTCTTGGAACAAAACAGCGCACTCAGGTAATGGAAACAGTTATATTATGAATTAAGACAAGATAGTGAAAAGACCTACATGAGTACGTATCCGACTCCAACAAACTTTACGATGCTTATCTTTGGAGTCTCAGCCTTCCTCTTCATCATGCTTTTGCCTGCGCTGCTGGAGCTCAAGAAACCCAAGGATGCTGGACCGAGAAGGATACTTGAAGATTCTACCTTGAATCAGCTTGGAATAAAATTGGTTTCTATTGAACGAACGGAAGAGAAGATGGAGTTAGATCTTACTATTGCGAAGAGAATTGCTGAAGTGATGGCTGTCTTGCCAAACATAGAAGCATAAAGGCGCTTTCTTCAGCGTTACCTCATATTGTCTATGGACGTTTTACTGCTGTATTCCAGAGTAGCGCAAAAACACAAACGCAAGCGTTATTTCCTGGTCGATCAGTCTGGCACTTCATTGAGCTTCATCGAGAAGATGTTTATTCGCATCAGATTTATTAGTAGCCCTAGGTTATTCAGTTTTAAAATGCTACCCCAGAATTTCAGAGCCTCGGTACTTGTGCGAACAAGAGGTGTAGAAAGTCTTTTTCAGGAGCTTTTGCGAAGATTATCCCGTCAGACACTTCAGCCTTCTGAGATAGTGGTTGCGGACAATTTTTCATCAAAAGAAAATCTCGAAGCCATGAGAAATATTCTATCATCAGCTAAGAAAAGACTCTTCAACAGTCAGGTTTCGATCAAGCTTGTTCCAATAATGGATTCCGAGTTCTCACATCCATACTCAACAAATGCGGGAGTCTGTGCTGCAAAAGGTGATTTCGTTTGCATAACTAATGGTCATTCCTTGCCTTTGTCAGACAGTTGGCTGGAAGCGGGCGTTCTCCGCTTCAGGGATTCTGGCGTTGCTGGTGTTGGAGGCTACACAGTTTCTCACAAGAACGGAACGATCTGGGAGAAGGTTGGATACGACTGGCTTTGGAAGAAACGCAACGAAGTGAGCAAAGTGCACACTAAAGACGATTTCTTCTCAACCATAAACTGTATTCTCAGAAGATCGTTGTGGGAAGAATATCCTTTTGATGAAAGATTGCCTAGTGAAATCCAATACTCTAAGAAGTACGGCGGAGAGGATTTCGACTGGGCCATGGAGATGGAAGCACGAGGGTACAAGATAGTCGTTGAACCAAAATTCGTTGTCTGTCATTCTCACGGGGAAACGTTTACCCAACTCACTTCAAAATACGTCGTTTGGCAGAAAATCAGAAACGAAATCAGGTCGTTTAAGCGACCGAGAAAGTCCTACACCAAACTGGAGAGAGTTGAACCCTTATATTATGATCTTTGATCTTTCGCCAATGATCAGACGGTACCCTCTCGGCTTGTTTTCATGATCAGTCATTGCTGTTGAAAATGGCCCTATGAGGCTGTCAGTTATTCTTCCATCTATGTTGATTTGACAGTTTTCCATTATAATCGAGTTTTCTATTTCCCCGCGTTCTACAGACACGTTGTCGCTTATGCTTGTATAAGGGCCGATGTATGAACCCTTGCTTATCGTTGTGTTCTTTCCAATCACAACTGGTCCTCTGATTATGGCGCCTTTCTTGACGACGGAATCTTCGCCTACAGATACTCTACCTTGAATTGAGGCAAAATCCTCAACTTTCCCTCTTATCTCAGGCTTAATCTCATCCAGAATCAACCTATTTGACTCTAAAATATCCTCTACGGTGCCTGTGTCCTTCCACCAACCGTCCACAATCTGATAATCAACCTTCTTTCCTCGATCCAGTAATCCCTGAAGGGCTTCTGTTATTTCCAGTTCACCGCGCCAAGATGGCTTCAGATCTTTGATCACCCTGAAAATTGCGGGAGTTAGAAAGTATACTCCAACAAGGGCAAAGTTGCTCGACGGTTTCTTCGGCTTCTCGACAAGTTTGATAAGTTTCTTGTTGTTGTCTAGTTGGGCTACTCCAAAGCGCTGGGGATCGTCGACTGGGCACAGCAAAACCATCGCATCTGAGTCTGATGTCTTGAATACTTCCGCGAAGGGTTTTATTCCCCCTCTTATTAGGTCATCTCCTAGATGGACGACGAACTTTTCATCGCCCACAAAATCCTTGCACAAGCTGGCTGCATGGGCAATTCCCAATGGTTTGCCTTGGTGCAAGTACGTTATCTTCACGCCGAATCTTTTTCCGTTTCCATAATGCTCTTTGACTTTTTCGGGGTAGAAGTCTCCGAGGACTATGGCTATGTCGTCTATTCCTGCGTCTCGGAGGCTTTCTAGAACGTATTGAGAGATCGGTTTGTTTGCTATGGGAATTAGCTGCTTTGGACCTGTGTGCGTGAGGGGGCGCAGTCTAGTGCCGTGGCCTCCGTGTAGTATTACTCCTTTCAAGTTTTTCACGCAACAAATCTCAGTTCGTAGCTGGTTATTATATGTTTTACCAGCTCATATTTCTAGCTTGTATCTTCATCGCCTGCAAACCTGTCTCTGCATCCAAGAGCTTCACATCAAAAGTCTGTTCCGTTTTGCTTGTGTCCAAGCAGCATCGCTTTGGTCTTTGCGCGGCTTGTTTGAATGCTTCGCTTGTCACTGGTCTGATCAAGGTGTTGTCAAATCCGAAGACTCTTGCGATTTTAAGCGTGAAATCGTAACGGTTTAGGCATGATCCTCCGGCAGTGTGATAAATTCCTTGCTTGTCTGACAAGGCCATGGCAAGCAGAACTTCTGCCAGGTTGTCGGCTAACGTTGGTGAGCTGTACTGGTCTGTAACGGTTTTTATTTCCTCTCCAACTCTCAGTTTTCGGAGCGCCCAGATCGCAAAGTTCACGGACTTGCCCGAACTGGACTTCAGTCCGGCGATCTCGCTTGGGTTCCAACCGTAAATGACGCTTGTTCTCGCAATCGCAGAACGTATTCCGGCGTTTTTCACGAGGTTCTCTGCCTCAAGTTTTGTTTCACCATAATAATTGATGGGATTGGGCAGATCTTGTTCGCTGTAGCGTCCTTTCGTCCCATCAAAGACATAGTCCGTTGACAAGAAAATCAGTCTTGCGCCGATTTGCTTGCAAGCGTCAACGACGTTTTTTGTTCCTTCAACGTTTACTTTCCACGCTTCTTGTTTGTTGGTTTCGCAATAGTCCACGTTGTGTTGTGCAGCAGTGTCGATTACCACATCTGGCCTAATTTTCTCAGTCGTTCTCAACGTTTCTTCTCTGTCGCACTTATCTAGTTTTAGCCCAGTTGCGTTTTCAATCTCTGCTGGCCGGTAGTTGTAAGTGAAGAAAGTTTCATGTTTTTTGGCTGCAAGTTCCGTTGTCTTATAACCTAGGAGCCCGCTTCCGCCGATAACTAGCAATTTCATGATTCCAGATGTCTTCAGACAAGGTTTAAATAAATTGCTGGAACATAAGTCGAAACTGGCGATTGGCTTGCTGGAAGGCGTGAAAATCTTCGAATTGAAAAGGATTCCGGACGAAAGGGGGTTTTTCTCAGAGGTGATGCGCCAAGACTGGAAAGAAATCTTGGGAAATGATCAGATTCTGCAGACTAACCTCTCATTTAGTTATCCTGGCATGATACGGGCTTGGCATCGTCATTTGCGTGGGCAGGTTGACTATTTCGTAGTTCTGCAAGGGACTATGAAGATATGCGCGTTTGACGAGAAGACGGGTCAGCTAGAAGAAATAATAGGAAGCGAGCATAGACTGCAAGTCGTTAGAGTGCCAGGGCACTACTGGCATGGAACAAAAGCGGTCGGAGACAAGCCCTCCTTGACTCTTTACTTTACCACGAAGCTCTATGATTACAAGAGTCCAGATGAAGAAAGGCGTCCGTGGAATGACTCTTTGATGACAGATCCGAAGACCCGAGAACCTTATGACTGGAATAAGCCCCCGCATAAGTAGATGATGAGCAATGCGTGTTCTTGTGACTGGTGGGGCTGGTTACATAGGTTCTGTTTTGACAGCTATGCTTTTGGAGAAGGGATACAAAGTAAAATGCCTTGACAGGTTCTTTTTTGGAAAAGAATCCCTAGGAGAAATCAGTTCAAACTCGAACCTCGAACTGATCAAAGATGATATTCGATGGTTTAACCCGGCAATCTTGAAAGATGTTGACGCGGTACTAGACTTGGCTTCTTTGTCTAACGATCCGTCAGGAGAGCTTGATCCGTCAAAAACCTTCGATATAAACTACCTCGGAAGGGTAAGGGTCGCCAAACTCAGCAAGGAACATGGCGTGAAGCGATACGTTCTTGCTTCCACTTGTAGTGTGTATGGGTTTCAGGAAGATCTTCTTAACGAAGATTCGGCAACAAATCCTCTCACAACCTATGCTAAGAGCAACGTTCTGGCCGAAAAAGATGTACTATCGCTTGGAGACGACAAGTTCGTAGTGACTGCAATGAGGCAGGCAACAGTCTATGGGTTGTCGCCTAGAATGAGATTTGATCTTGCAATAAACGGAATGGTTCTTGGAGCCTACAAGAATAGAAAAATTCCAGTCATGAGAGATGGGCGACAATGGAGACCATTTGTTCACGTTAAAGACACGTCAAAAGCCTTCATCGCCGTGCTTGAAAACTCGGAGAAGAAGGTTAACAAACAAATTTTCAACGTCGGCTCAGATGAACAGAACGTCCAAATCCTGCCATTGACCGAACTCGTAAGAGAAGCGGTTGCAGCGCCGATCGAAATTGAATGGTATGGAAGCCCAGACAAGAGATCGTATCGTGTCAGCTTTGACAAGATAAATAGAGCACTAAGGTTCATTCCAAACTACTCGCCAAAAGAGGGGGCAGGAGAGGTTTACGAAGCGTTAGAAAGCGGAAAGGTCACGGACTCATTGAAGACAAAGACCGTTGAATGGTACAAGCATCTGCTGGAAGCCCATAAGCTTATGCAAGATGTTGTCATGAAAGACACAGTTCTGTAAGCTTCAGCTTCTTGTCAACGGTATGATTGAGGGAAACAATGCCTCGTACGTGGAGAAGTTGCTAGGTGAGGGTTCTTCAAGTATCTCGAAATCTCATCAAAGAGGAGTCTTACTGGCTGCAATGCGGAGGATCAGTAGCGTAGGCTGGCATCATTCCCATAAAAGCTTTATACGAATCTGCTTGAGATTAGCGTAACGGACCGACGGTTACATGCCTGCAATGTCAAGTTTCGGAAAAGTGTGCATAACCGGAGGAGCTGGCTTCATAGGAAGCCATCTTGTAACCAAACTATGTGACAACAACGTTGACGTAGTGGTACTTGACAATTTGAGTGCAGGAAAAATTGAAAACGTAGAAACTTTGTTGAAGTCTCCAAACTTCAGGTTCGTGCATGGAGACCTCCTGAATTTTGAAGAAATCCAGAACTCCCTGAGTAATTGCGAAGTGGTTTTTCATCTCGCGGCGAACCCTGAGGTTCGAGTGGGCTCTGAGAATCCCGAGGTGCATTATGAACAAAACATTGCTGCAACGTTCAATCTTTTAGAGGCGGTTCGAAAGGTCGGCAGCGTAAGAGTTTTCGTTTTCTCTTCTTCTTCCACGGTCTATGGTGAACCTGTAGAAATTCCGACCCCTGAGGACTACGCTCCTTTGAAGCCAATTTCCGTTTACGGAGCTTCGAAAATGGCTTCAGAAGCCTTGATAAGTGGTTATGCTCAGACCTATGGTTTTAATGCCATCATTTACAGGCTCGCAAACATCGTGGGGCCTAGATCGCAACATGGTGTCATTTTCGACTTTATGAATAAGCTCACTGAGGATTCTGAAAGGTTGGAGATACTTGGTGATGGAACTCAGACGAAATCCTACCTCGACGTTGAAGACACCATCGACGCCATGTTAACAGGTGTAAGCAAGAGCCAAGGCAAGGTGGAGATATTCAACGTGGGCTCAGAAGACAAGGTGAATGTCAAAGAAATCGCCGACATTGTCTGTGAGGAGATGAGTCTGAGCGGAGTCGAATACGTTTACACTGGAGGGATTGACGGAGGCAGGGGCTGGAAGGGAGATGTGAAGGTTATGTTGCTGAATATTGAAAGAATCAAAAAGCTGGGGTGGAAACCCAAGTTGAACAGCTGCCAAGCAGTGAGAAAAGCTGCAAGGGCACTCCTAAATCAAAGCAAAAAAGAAGCCTCGGCGGACTGATCATTGTCTAAGAATAGTGGATTCTTGCCGAAGGTTTCTGTAATTGTCCCAGTGAAAAATGGGGCTGCAACAATACGTGACCTGCTGGATTCGCTGATGCAGCTTGAATACGATAAAGGCAAGCTGGAAATAGTGGTTGTGGATGGAAACTCGGTAGACAAAACCTGTGAAATCGTTTCACGATATCCTGTCAGGTTGCTGACGGAAGAACGACCTGGACTGAATGCTGCGAGAAATACGGGCATAAAGAACAGCACGGGAGAAATCATAGTATTCACGGACAGCGATTGCGTCGTACCCAGGAATTGGATAGAACGAATAATAGAGAATTTTCAGGATACGGAGGTCGGGTGTGTCGGAGGTAGCACCAAAGGATATTACAGTGATTTTTTGTCAAGATATTCAGATGAAAGCATCATACCAGTGTTGAGGCGGTTTTCGAAGCGAGAGGTGTTAAGTGCTATCAAGCCGCCTCTTAAGTATCCAGCGGGCTGCAATATGGCGATCAGACGAGAAGTGACTGAGAAAGCTGGATTTTTCAATGAGAATATCGTGTATGGTTTCGATGAGGACGAGTTTGTCGAGAGGATCTGTAAAAACGGAAATAAAATGGTGTTAGATCCTGAAGTTATGGTGATGCATAAACATCGCTCAACTATATTGAATCTTTTGAAGCAGAACTTTCGTTATGGGCAGGGCATAGGCTCTTTTCCTAGAACTGTAGGGATTAAGAGTGAGATTTCAAGATGGGGTTTGGCTTGTATCGTCGGCTTCCTAACGTGGATTTCAATAATCTCGTCCCTTGCTGTCCATGCAGTTTTTACATTGTCTCTCATCTCATTAACAGCACTGCTAGCTGTGATTCTTCTTCCGCCAATTGCACTGATTCTTATCTACACGTATCACAACGCACGGAACAACAGAGGAAAAATAGCTGAGATAATGAAATACCCATTCATAGATATTGCCAGGTCTATGGCTTTTCTCGTCGGAGGCCTTTATCAGTTGCTGAAGCCTAAAGCAAGAAAACGTTGACCTGAGAGTCTTAAAAAAGCTGGCAGATCATCTATTCGAGCTGTAATCTATTTTCTTTCGAGGGCAAGCCAGAGATGATCAGAAGCGGGCTTTGGTAAGGCTTGAACAGCTCCGTTTCTCTTCACTATGATGCGGTGTGCTGGGTTTTCCTGAAAGTGGCCGATGACAGAGGCTTGAATTTTTTTCGTTTTCAGTTTCTCAATTATCTCGTCTGCGCAATTGGGTTTGGCCGCTATCAACAAAGCGCCTGAGCTGATTAGGCGTAGTGGGTTGATCTTGAAGAACTTGCAGATTTCAGCAGTTTCAGGGAGAACAGGGATTTTGTCTTCAAGGATTTTGACGCCGAGGTTTGAGGCTTCTGCCATTTCATATACCCCGCCGACAATGCCGCCTTCTGTGGGGTCGTGCATGGCGTTGACGCCGCCTGTCTTGTAAGCCTCTATTGCTTCTTTGACTACGCTTGTTTGTTCGAAGAACTTCCTTGCGCTCTGCAACATTTTTGGGCTCATCGTCTTCTTCAGTTGCTTTTCTCTGTCTGAGGCAAGAATGGCTGTTCCCTCGATTCCTGCGCTCTTCGTCAAAATGAGCTTGTCTTCGGGTCTGGCTCCGCCTGCCGTTACGTAATTCCCCTTTTCTGTCAGGCCCATTACGCAACATACGACTATTGGATTTGTCAGGCCAGGGGTTACTTCGCAATGCCCTCCTACGATGGCTATGCCCAGATTCTTAGAGGCTTCACTCATTTGGGCGCTTATGGTTTCAACAGTTTTTCGGTCAGAACCTTCCGGAAGCATTGTGCACGAAACGATAAATGCGGGTTCAACGCCAAAGGTTGCAACGTCGTTTGCGTTTATGTTTACGGAGAGCCACCCGATTCTTTCTAAGGCGCCGGTGATCGGATCCATGGAAACGACCAGAGAGTGATTTCCTACGTCTATGACTGCGCCGTCAATTCCCGCAGAGGGGCCTAAAGCGACTTCTTTTCGTTCGGCACCCAAGTTTTTGAAGATGACCTGCTTCAGAATGTCTATTGGAATTTTTCCGTGAGCTAGTTTCATTTCGAATCCTTTCTTCTAGAGAACAGTCGTCAGTTTAGCTTTTAAGCTGTGGGAAAACGCGAAGGATGATTCTGACGACGGGTAGAGCAACTACTAGGCCCACAACCAATTGGACGACGTTGAAAGGGACCTCGCCTAGGGCATCGAATGGCACGTAATTAAGGATTACCACTTCATAGATGAAATATCCAGCGACCATTTCCAATCCACCTGCAATGATGGCCACGACGGCCACGGCGCTTGGTTTCTTGCTTATGTGCATCATTTTTCGATACAGGAATCCAACGATGAGTCCTTCAAGGCATTTTATTATTAGCGTTCCGGGGGCGAATTGGGAATAGCCGTTTATTACGTCTGCTAGCCCGGCTCCAACTCCTCCCGCAAAACCTCCGACAAAAGGACCGAACAGAAGTGTCGCTGTGTAGATTACTGTTTCGCCCAGGTTGAAGTATCCATGTGTTGCTGGGATAGGTATGACGAATACTATGGTGGCGACGCAGACAAGTGCTGCAAAAACGGCTGCCAGTGCGAGCTTCAGAACTGTGTCTGAAATGCCCTTGGTTTCATTCACCTCTAGATCCCTCTGCATTATCTTGCTGAAGACAGGTTGCTTATCCTATTTTTGGTCAAACAAGGCCTGAAAGTTGTCATAGAGTATCTTGTTTTTCTTTTTCTGGGGAATTTCTGCGGCTTCGACCACTGCAATTTGCGTGGGGTAACGATAGTACGGAACGTCAGATCCGAACAGTATTCTATCTTCGTCTATGTCTGATGCGAGTTCAATAAAATCAGGCAATGTTCCCGAGGTTTCTACATAAGTGTTTTCACATTCTTTCAAGGCGCTGATAGTCGCCTCTCTGAGGTGGCCCAAGATTATGGGCAGTTTTGGGTATTTTCTGGCGATTTTGGTGATGAGTCCTGGCGAGGAAAAGCCATCAGCCGCGTGAAACAGGGTTGGCAAGCCGAGTTCATTGGTTTTCTGGAAGAACTTGTTGAAGAATGGGTGGTCTGGTCTGAAGCATTCTACGAACGGATGAAGCTTAAGCCCGGCCAAGCCTAGTTTCTTCCTGATACGAATCAACTCTTTTATGGCGTCTTGTCTTCTTGGGTCTACGCGTCCAAATCCGATGAGTCGTTTTGGGTATTTCTTGACGGATTCTGCTATGTAGTCGTTCATTTCAGGGTATTTGTCGCCTATGTTTGGGTTCGGAAAGACAATGGCTCGATCAACATTGTACTTGTCGAAGAGGCGGATCAGGTCGTTCACGTAGATTGTTGGGTCCATGTACGGTTGCCATGGCCCAGATTTTCCAAGATGAACATGCGCATCACAGATTCTCATGATCCTTCACGCCTTCATGGTCTCAGCAGCAATTCATTGATTAATCCATTTTAATGTTTGTGGTGAGAAACAGACTAACGTAGAGCATCTCCTGCTACTCTCTCTTTTTGCTGTGCGAAAGCAAAGTAGATGCTCCCCGAATGAGACTAGTGCAGCGTCAGAAGACTGAAACACTGATTAGCGAAAAGGCTTATGCTGTTTGCCAAGTACTTGAGAAACGAGAGGCAATCGTGGAATCTCAGAATTGCAGGTCTGACATAGCATAGTGGAGATATCTCCCGACAACGGACATCTTACGTCTGATTTCCGCTTTCTCCAACAAATAGATAATTAAACAGTTGTTTAAAAGGAGTGATAGAAGAATCTTCTAACGACCTTTCTCTTCTTTTCGCATGTTAAGAATGAGTTGCTCAATTTTTTCTGCATCTATCTCTACTGATGTATAATTGATAGTGATCTTACTTTCTTTTCTATCTTTGAGTTTTTCATACAGATATTTTGACAAAATACTAACGGCAATAGGGAAGGCTATATGTTCTCCAATATACGCAACAACGTTGAGTATTGTCGGAAGGTCAACGGCATCTCTACCAAAGTAATTCCTGATTCGGATTGAAACACCTTCGACAATAATTTTCTCTTCACCGACTCTCGGTTGAGGTGTTTCAAATAAATCCTTTTCGAGATTTCGGTCATGCTTTTCAATGCTGATTTCTAATTCCATAAGTCCCACACTCACCTTTATAATTTGGTTGATTTACTTTTGCGGTTAAAGTTTTCTGTTTGCACTGGAAGATCATCCTAGAAAAGCTAAATAGCGAATTGAACCATTAGAGAATTGGATTAACATGAATATGGATGAAATAGGCAAATTGCACGACGAAGTTTTCTTTAGTTGCTCTCTCAAATCAGAAGGAATAGAAGACATGTTCGTAAGCGTTCCAAATCCACAAGTTTATGATGCTGAATCAGAAGGCTATGAATTCTGTATCAAGAAGACCCTAGTTAGTGAATCATCTCTTAATTGTCTGAAAACTATCGTGGAAAAGCGTAGTCTGAAAATGACAGAATCAAAAGGGTATTTGGTGATTTACACACCAAGAAAAACCTAGTCTTGGTCTGGTTGCTCTAGCCATTTTTTTCGTTTCTTAGGGTCACGATAAAACTGATTGATTCGTTCCGTTTCTTCTTGACCTTCTTGGCTAACCGTTCTTCGAATTGCTGAATTTGTGTGACGACCTCATTCTGTTTATGTAACAACGGAACAAGTTTTCGATAGTTAGTTTTAAAACACAAACAGATATCTAACAATCATCAGTATGCTGCAATGTGGTTATTGACAATGTCTGCAGGGTCGAAAGAGAATGGTTTTTCGCCAATTATTGTAGAATATATAGCGAAGTGTCGTTCCACAAATACTCACCCAGCAAAGCTTGTCGTCTTGTCAGATTTGCTTGAGAAGCTTTTCCGAGTCAAGCTTGAGGAACTGCTGCCTGGAATAGAAACTAAGCTAGGCAGTAAACTGCTTGGTCTTAGAGGAAGTGTCGATTTACTATTCTCTAATGTTGTCTTTGAAATCAAGATTGACTTAAGACGAGAACTTGAAGATGCTGAGAAGCAGTTGCTGAAGTACTTTCAAGCATTACTTGAAAAAGAGCCTGAGAAGAAACACATTGGCATAGTGACTGACGGCATCGAATTTGTTGCTTATCTGCCAAGAATCAAGGATGGAGTAATCGCTGGTCTAAGCAAGACCAGCTCGTTAGATATGGCTGAAATTTCGCCTTCAGAGAGCATCTTGTGGCTTGACTCATTCGTTTTCGCTAAGCCGAGGATTATTCCTTCAGCAATGGACTTGCGGTGGCGATTCGGCCCCGACAGCCCAACATATTCAGTTTCGGTTGATGTACTGAGGAACTTGTGGGACAAAATCTGCAATGAACGAGATGTTACTTTGAAGTCCGATTTATGGGCAAGGAACATGGAAATTGTGTATGGAAGTAAACCCCAAGTTGCTTCGTTTATCGACCATACCTACCTAGTGACTTTGGTGAAGTTGATTGTCTATTTGCGTCTTAGCGGCAGCAATATTACTGCAAAAGAAAGCCTGAAGAATGCATTGACGGGGGAATATTTCGCTTCCTACGGCATAGCAAACTTGATTGAAGAAGACTTCTTTTCTTGGACATTACATCCGAAAATAGCTGAGGATTTCCTGCAACTTGTTCATGGAATCGCAGGGGAATTGTCACGATATGATTTGTCGCAAATAAATGAGGACTTCTTCAAAGCGATTTATCAGGAGATTGTCAAGCGAAGTGAAAGACATAGGCTAGGCGAATATTATACGCCTGAATGGCTCGTAGAACTGATACTCAACGAGGCTCTGAAACTATTTTATTCCGAGAACAAAGGAATGCCTAGAATTTTAGACCCTGCATGTGGTTCTGGCACGTTTCTCTGTAATGCTGTTCGCATGGTTAGCGATGACATGCTGAAAAGAGGAGATGAACCATCTGCGATTTTGGAAAGCGTTCTCGAAAATATTATTGGAGTAGACATCAATCCACTGGCAGTAGTGATTGCCAAGGCTAACTATGTGATAGCATTAGGTGAACTGCTCAAAGTGGGCGGACGCAAGATTGTTCCGATATATATTGCAGATTCAATAAAGTCCCCAGAAATGACAAGGACAATCTTTGGAAAGGGCAAAACAAAGGTTTATGAGCACAGAGTAGCAGCCCAAGACCATTATGGCAAGTCCAAAAGCTACAGAATTCAAGTTCCAGAAAGTGTTGTCGTCAACAAAGTGGTTTTCAGCCAAATCCTAGACAGTTTCAAGGCTTCGACTAGCTCCTATTACATGCGAAAAAACAGAAAAGAAGCTTTTGAATTGTTCGAGCGAAACTGCGTTCCTTCGCTTTCCGAAGACGAGACTCTAGTTATGAATGATACGTTATCCACACTTCTTAGGCTGATTGACGATGGGAATGATGCCATTTGGGTTTTCATGCTCAGCAACATATATGCTCCTATTACTCTGTCAAAATCCAAGTTCGATATAGTAAGTGGCAACCCTCCTTGGATAGCTATGAGATATATCGACAACCAAGACTATCAGAATTTCCTGAAAAACGAAATATTATCCTACAGTCTGCTGGAAAGCGACCAAGTCCATTTGTTTACGCACATGGAGATGGCAACTCTCTTCTTCTGCAAAGCTGTTGATTTGTATCTAAAAAACAAAGGTCTAATCGCTTTTGTAATGCCACGAAGCGTTTTAACTGGTGCTTTGCATCACATAAAATTCAGGGATTTCAAAAAGCCCAAAGTGAAGCTTATGAAGATTTTTGACTTGGAACAAGTTTCGCCCCTTTTCAATGTACCTTCCTGTGTTATTTTTGCAACAAAGGGAGAAAATACATCGTACCCTGTCACTGCATTGAGGTATTCGGGTGTACTTGAAGAAAAGAATCTCAAATATCCAAACGCCATAACGCAGCTTCAAGTGAATGAGTATTCATACAAATCGCCCTCAGTTCTAATCAAGCGAAGTTGGTATCACGATAGGATGAAAGAAGGCGCAACGCTTGTGCCAAGGAGTGTATGGTTTGTTGATTTTGACGTACATGAAACTCTAGGTGTGGATTTCTCAAGACCATCAGTCAAGACATCAAAGGATGTCGCCCGTGATTCAAAGGAGCCTTGGAGAGGAATAGAACTCAAAGGAAATGTAAACGCTGATTTTGTCTATGCCTCTCTCCTTGGGGGCGACGTCGTCTCATTTGGGTTTTCGAAAATGAGACCAGTAGTTCTTCCAATCAAGCCTACTCATATAGGATACAAGTTAATGGACATAAGAACCTTGAGAAACGATGGATTTGAGCATATGGCGAATTGGCTTGCAATGGCACAGAAACTTTGGGAAGAACGAAGAACAGAAAAATCGGCAAGTCGTTTTCCAAGAATATTGGACAGGCTCGACTACAACGGTTTACTGTCTTCTCAAAACCCGCAAAAGAAATACGTTGTTCTCTACAACTCGAGTGGAACAAATGTCGTTTCTTGTGTAGTAGCTAAAAAGGAGTTACAGGTGTTTTCCAAGGATTTTGCCGTCAAACCAAAGGGTTTTGTCTCCGATGCTAAGACGTGGTTCTACGAAACCAACAATGCCAAGGAAGCCTACTATTTGTGCGGAGTGCTCAATTCGAATGTTGTCAACATGGCAGTGAAGCCTCTCCAAACCAGAGGTCTTTGGGGAGAGAGAGACATACACAGAAGACCCTTAATGATTCCGATACCAAAGTTCGAAGAGAAAAACGCTCAACACTTAGGAATAGCTGAAATAAGTCAATCATGCCATAAAATCTTGGCAAACAAAGACTTTGCAGACAAGAGTGCAGCCTCTGCGAGAAGCGAAGCGAGAACACTAGTTGCTAAAGAGGTCAAGAGAATAGATGAATTAGTTTCAGAATTGCTGACGCTTGAGTAGTTTATTCGATTTCGTCAAGGCTCGTGCTCTCATTTTGTAGTCAAGGGGTGGTGGTGGTTGGGGTAAAGTTTTATCCAACAAACGTTCACTTTTTTGGAAACATGTGTCTCTGTGATGAGAATGCCTTGAAGATAATCTCAAGGATCGCTACCAGAATAAGTAAACTTTCGTCTGCAAGAGCAAACCCGCGATTTTGATGAGTTGAGCAAGGATAGGCAACGCCATCTGCTTGAATGCATGATCCTCTCCTTCCCAAGTGCCCAAAATGCCACTAGCCACCTCCTATATTGATCTCCTTCAAGTATCTCAGACAGCTATCCTCACTGAAAAACGCTTTCAACAGTCCAACTCCGCACAGAGCAAAGCCTTCAACACGCTGATTCCAGCATCGAAAGCTTGACAGCTTCTGCCAAGTCTTCATTATGCTACATGGCAAAGTCTAGCTCAGCTTAGAAGTAGTAGTGCATCAGGTTTTCCCGCACGATGCGCACTACTACTTCCAGAGAAAACCCAAGTTGTCAGAACGCACGTGCATTGAAGTTGTCCTGCAGAAGAGAAAACCTTGAAAGTCACATCTTCTATCAGTCGACCAATACCATCATGCAAGAAATCGCACCCAACCATGCCTGGAAGTAGTAGTCAGAAAATTCTCATCGACTACTACTACTTGTGCGCAGAACTGAAGTATCCTCAAGGCCAAAGACGCTTTGGAATCACCCCAAAAAGGCGCTTATCCATTCCCATGGACCGTTTGAAGAACAACAACGCCAAATCCGTCGCTGTTGTTCTTCCAGCCAGATTCATCGTTTCTTGGCAGACGCCCTCCTTTGTCTTCCCCACACTTCTTGGCAATGATTAGTGCCTGCAATCAGCCATCCAGATATTTCAACGGGTCCGCACTGGCAGACATCCATACCGCTCCGCAATGTACCAAGCAGTCTTGGCCAAACCTATCCCGATTGTGGTAATGAATATGACCCTCAAACAACTGGCCTAATTAGGTACGAAATTGAGTATAATTCTGAAATATCCTTTAATTCCACCAGACTACCTAAAAGTATGCTTGGAACGGTTGGAGGAGGTCAGGTTTCCGAGCTTTTCCTTCTCTCCCTTCTCCTTCGGCTCCTCCAGCCCTCCTCCAACCCCATTCACCTGACCGAAAACCTCGTGAATTTGTCCCCATTTTGACTACGCGACTAATGCAGCTATGTTTCAGTTAACAGGGATTCGGAAGAAACTCTGGTCTAATTCTGAAAAACTCCTTAATAATTCGTCACATTCAGACGTAGAAGACGACTGAAAAGAGGTGAAAAAATGACAGGAATGAAGTGTTGTCCGAAATGCGGTTCCACAGAAATCAATCCCGCCGTCTTTTACCGCCCTTCAATCTGGAGATGCTCGGACTGCGGTTATGAAGGGGCCTTCATAATCGATGACTGCGGTTTTGCAGGGCAAATGCAAGGACGCTTCGGAGGCAGGGGCAACGCCATCAATCTGGTGGCAGGAGAACGTCGCATGGACTATAGGGGTGGCTCTGCTGACAGGTGGCCGAAGACTTGACAGCGTGAAGACTGTCATCACCGCCATCGAAGATGACAACAACGCTGGATTGAGACCGTAACAGAAGTGACAATTTTCTCTTCTTTTTCCTATCTCCTTTCTCCTGACTTGACTGCTTGCTTTGGAACGATTTGCCTTGAGCGTCCCGTTCTGAAATCTCCGAATTTTCCTTTAGGCACGTCATTTGAATCAATGAATTAGCGCGCGTTGCGAACTACTTCAGGGATAGTGTCATCGTTAATATTTGATGCTGAGATAAAGCAGCATTGCCAGCGTCTTAGTTGGCCAGATTTCGGAAAGACTGTGGTCTAATTCTGAAAAATGCATTTATAGACTACAGCATCTCGGGTTAATCCAAACGGGTGAAAGACTTGGGTGCTTTAACAAGAGCTTTCAGGAACATGTCGAGAAGAAAGATGAGGACGGCACTGGTAATTATTGCATTGGGTTTCTCTATGGCAATCATGATCTCCATTCCTGCAGGTATAGTCGCAAATCAGATATCAACGCAAAGCCTAGCCGAGAATTTCGACAGCACGATCACTAACATGCAAGAGGAGATCACCAAAACAGCTACATTAATAGAATGTCAAACCTCATCTGGATCAAACATGTTCCCCGGAAGGCCTCCAGGCATGTCACCGTGGACGCCCGAACAAGAAACTTTCATAAACGAAACAGTCGCCGATGAAATTCGTTCTATTGAAGGCGTCAAGGACGTTGTACCGTTCCTTGAAACATCATCCAACGAGACAATTTCGGAAACCATGACTGGACCGGGCGGAAGGAACTTCACGATTTCTAGACCTCTCTATACAATCACAGGTGTATGTCTGAATTCCTCTTTCATCGACAACTACTCCATACTGCCGACAAACATGACAGCTGGAAGAACTCTGCGCGAAGGGGACAGCGGGGTTCTTCTCATGAGCTCAAACCTCACAGACTACTTTGAAGTGGGCAACGCAACGCGCGCGCACGTTGATGATGAAGTGGAGATCAACGGAAAGTCTTTCACAGTCGTAGGGATCTATGAACAAACGGGTCAAAGCCGCATCGAAACAAGAACGGTTTACATTAACATCTCTGATGCGCAGACGATAGCTGGCCTTGCAGGCGACTCAAGCATGCTTGACGTATATGCAGAGAACACTTCCGATGTGGATGGAATAGCCGAAGTGATAAAAGCAACGTATTCAGAGCTTCGTGTCACCACGTACAAGGATCGCTTAAGCCAGCTTCAAAACATGCAAACAATGTACGACGAAACCCTCACCAATGCTCAGTCAACTCTCACTCAGACCCAGGCAATTGCCACTCAAGAAATCGTCGTCGCAGTCGTCGCCACAAGTCTGATTGTCTTGTTCGTTATGCTATACACCGTGCGTGAAAGAACCAAAGAGATTGGCACACTCAAGGCGATAGGCTTCAGCAACTGGAACGTCATGAGCCAGTTCATGCTCGAAGGGATAATGCTAAGCCTGGTTGCTGGCATAGTTGGCATCGCAATAGGCACAATCGGAGCGCCCATATTGTCGGGGCTGCTACTTCCCCAGATAAACCTGTTTGGTTCACAAGGTTCTTTTCGACCCAACTCTCAATTCGCCAACCCAGAAGTGGCTGGGCTAGGAACTGCCGCAGCCACCGTGGATCCGCAGCTAATGCTGCTGGCACTTGGCGCGTCTGTGTTGCTCGGAGCTTTAGGCAGTCTGTATCCGGCTTGGAGAGCATCAAGAACAAGACCTGCAGAGGCGATGAGATATGAGTGAAATTGTTCTAAAGGCAGAACATGTTTCCAGAGCCTTCACGATGGGCAAACGAGAGATCCAAGCCCTTTCCGATCTTAACTTTCAAGTGAACAAGGGCGAGTTTGTCGCAATCATGGGACCCTCCGGTTCAGGCAAGACAACATTGCTAAATGCTTTGGGCTGCCTTGACAAACCAAGCAATGGAAAAGTGATCCTGGACGGGGTTGATGTCTCAAGATTGCCCGAAAAGGAACTCTACAAGATAAGAAGAGACAAAATCGGGTTCATTTTCCAGACCTTCAATCTTTTGCCATACTTAAACGCTGTTGAAAACGTGGAACTGCCGATGGAAAATACGAAAAGACCCAAAACCGAAAAAAGAAAAAAAGCCCGCGAATTGCTGGAACTAGTTGGATTGGCGGGAAGAGAAGAGCACAGGCCGCAGAAACTGAGCGCCGGCGAGCAGCAAAGGGTGGCAATTGCACGAGCCATGGCAAACGATCCAGCCATTATTCTGGCAGATGAACCAACCGGGAACTTGGACACAAAGAACAAATATGAAATCGTCAGACTACTCGCAAATCTGAACGCTGATCGAGGAACAACGATCGTGATGGTAACGCACGATAGTCATGTGGCTTCACATACTGAGAGAATGCTCCTTCTGGAAGACGGTAAAATCACAAAAGAGAAGCAGGGAACCCACGTAGCAAAGAGGCCTAGTGGAAAAACCAAGCAGAATGGGCAAGAAAATACCGTAACACAAGAGGAACCATAATTGAAGACGAGCCGTGAATCCATGGAGACACACTTTTCACGCGCGACAGGAAAGCATTTGAAGAGATTAGCCACTTTACCGCTGATTATTGTTGTGTTATTTTCAGTTTTTGCTGGCTTCCCCATCGCCGCTTCAGCATCTGAGTCATTCATCCAAGAAACCGTGATCATAAACTACGCCGTTCCACCAATAGACAATTCAATGCTCAACCCGCACTACGCGTTGCTAAGCTATCATTGGCCAACGACAATCGACTACTACGTGAACCCAACCAACGGCTACGGGCTCTCCAGAACAAACATCATAAACACCATCACGGCCTCAGCCAATGCCTGGGATCAAAGAACGTCTTTCAACGTCTTCTCCTACAAGGGCACTACCAGCCGAACAGCCGGAAGACGCGACGGCTACAACACAATATCATGGGGCATCTACTACGCTGACGCAATAGCCGTGACATACATATGGTACAGCGACAATAACATAGTTGAAACCGACTGCCGAATGAACACGTACTACGCTTGGAGCCTCTCAGGCGGATCAGGCAGAATGGATGTTCAAAGCATTATGACACACGAGTTCGGGCACTGGTGCGGGCTCAAAGACTTGTATGACAATGCCTACTATTGGCTGACTATGTATGCATACGCAGACTACGGACAAACCTGGAGAAGATCTCTAGGAATAGGCGACATCAACGGACTGAGAAGAGTCTACGGGTTTTAGACGCACCCGGATATGACTGTTTCCCTCTCGGTTGTCAAAGCCCAGATCTCAATCGACAAGCCCGATCTACTAATCCCGCATTTTTCAACTACATCTGCGATCGTGCGCGCTGGACACATGCTTCCAGAGAAACTCTTAAGCCACTATCACAAGGGCACCAGACCTGGCGCGTTGGTAGTCAAACCCAAGCTCAGATGTCTGCTATGGGAAAACCTAAATGAGAGTTATATGTGATAGATAGCAAGTTACAGGTTGAACGTCATGAGCGAACCGAAAGTGAAGGAAGACCCCGTTAAAATGCATAAGGAAGCAAACGCCCTTTATGACGCTGGAAAATACAGAGAAGCAATGGAGATCTTCCTGAGGACCGCAGAACTGTACCGCAAAGGCCAGAACTACTTCGACTCCACAAGCATGCTTTACAAGGCAGGCGAATGCGCATATGCCCTCAAAGACTATCAAGTGGCTGCTGACCACTTCATGAAGTCCGCTGAACTCTCTTTTCAAAAAGCCTTCGACAGATATGGCGTAAGCGCATTAGAGTACGCCAGAGACTGCTATACAGCGTTGAAGGACAAGGACAAAGTTGAGGAACTGAGCAAGAAAATAAAAGAAACAAAAGCCAAACTGGAAACCTCCTTCTAGACGAGCTTTTTCCCACGTCAACTTCCTTTTCCACACAGATACTGCCGAAACAAACTTATCTTTCAATATCTGCAATTAAGAAAGCTTAGACTGATTTCTTGAAAGGTCAAAGCCATGCAGACTACGTTCAGAGCCTTGACAGAACTCGGCGAGGAACTAGAGGCTACAAAAAAGCGGACTCTAATGATAGCCTACGTCGCAGGCTTCTTGAGAAGCCTGTCGCCTGAAGAAGTTGAGCCAGCAGTATCGATGATTCTCGGAAGACCCTTTCCAAAATGGAGCCAGCAAACGCTAGACGTAAGCTGGGCAACTCTGAGCGAGATCATAAAGCGCATAACGGGCATCGAATGGAAAGTCTTCAATGCAGTCTTCAGCCAATCAGGCGATATTGGCGAGGCGACCAAAACAGTTTTCGAGAACAGCAGAGTCAAGCGGCAAGCAACACTTTTCGAGAGATCGTTGACAATCTTGGAGGTCAGACGCAGCTTCGAGGCTTTGGCTGAGACAACGGGAACAGGGTCAAGAGAGAAGAAGGAACGTTCGGTAGAAGCATTATTGAGTCTTGCTTCGCCCATCGAAGCCAAGTATCTGATCAAGATATTCGTCGGTGAAATGCGAACAGGCTTTCATCAGGGCTTAATGGAACAGGCAGTTGCGAAAGCCTTTGATGTTTCTTTGAAAGATGTGCAGAGAGCCAGCATGACTGCAGGCGACATCGGAGAGGTTGCAGCTATACTCAAGATAGAAGGCAAAGAGGGTCTATCCAAGATAGACTTCACGGTTTTCAGACCAGTCGAATTGATGTTGGCTCAGATGGCGGACAGTGTTGCGGAAGCTCTGGAAGAGCATGGCAGTCAATCAGCCTTTGAGTACAAATACGATGGGGCTAGAATTCAAATCCACAGAGGCGGTGACCAAGTGCGGATATTCAGTCGAAGGCTGACTGACGTCACGCAGAGCCTGCCTGAAATCGTTGAAGCAGTGGCTGAAAACGTCAGAGCAAATGAGGTGGTTCTGGAAGGAGAAGTGGTTGCCGTCGATAGCTCAGGTTTGCCCATTCCTTTTCAGCATTTGATGCGCAGATTCAGAAGAGTCCATGTGATAGAGGACACGGCAGAGAGCGTCCCAGTGAGACTCTACCTGTTTGACGTTCTATACCTTGACGGAAAAAGCCTTGTTTCCGTGCCCTACGCCGAACGAAGAAGAACACTAGCCAGGATCTCAGGGAAAATACCGCTAACCAACCAGTTAATCACCGAGAATGTTGCAATCGCAGAGCAGTTCTTAAAAGAAGCCATGGATGCCGGCCATGAAGGTTTGATGGCAAAGCAGCTTGGCAGCCCCTATACTCCTGGAACTCGGGGAAAAAACTGGCTGAAGATAAAGCCCATTCTTGAACCTTTGGACCTAGTTATCGTTGCTGCTGAATACGGCTATGGCAGAAGGCACGGATGGCTTTCAGATTATCACTTGGCGGCGCGAGACGCTAATACTGGCGAGTTTCTATCTTTAGGTAAGACCTTCAAGGGTTTGACCGACGCGGAAATCATCGAAATGACCAGGCGTCTGAAAGAATTATCCGTGAGAGAAGAGCATGGAAGAGTTGTTGTAGCGCCCAGAATAGTTGTCGAAGTAGCTTACAACGAGATTCAGAAAAGTCCAAAATACAAGTCTGAAATGGCTTTACGATTTGCAAGAATAACTCGCATAAGAGAAGACAAAGCTCCCGAACAAGCAGACACGATCCAGCGAGTCAGAGATATCTATGAAAGGCAGTTTCTGAAAAAAGGTAGATATAAAACGAGTTGACACCAAAGATAAGAATAGTGAAAGCCAACTTGCCCAGACCATCGAAGCCTTCGCTTTATGACGAGTTTTACAGCAGACAAATTGCTTTGAAGGAACTCGGCAGAAAAGGACAAAGAAAACTGGCACAGTCAAGAGTTGCGGTCGTCGGGCTCGGCGGACTCGGCACAATTTCGTCACTCTATCTGGCTCTAGCCGGCGTCGGACATCTGCGTTTGATAGATCAGGATGTTGTTGAGATTCGCAACTTGCACAGGCAGATCTTGTATAGACCAGAGGACAAGGGCTACCCAAAAGTTGAGATGGCCGCGTCAAGGCTTAGCAAGAAGAATCCGCTGATAAGAGTTGAAGCCGTCCCCGAGAATGTGAACGCGAACAACGTGGACAAACTGCTTTCAGGCGTAGACTGTGTCGTCGACGGTCTTGACAACATGCAAACGCGGTACTTGGTCAACCGCGCATGTGCAAAGTCAGAAATCCCATACGTTTTTGGTGCTGCAATAGGTGTTGAAGGTACTCTCTCGGTATTCGCTCCGCCTGAGACCCCATGCTTGGAGTGCTTGTATCCAGATGTTGATGATAGGCAACTGGATTCATGCGAAATTCGAGGAGTGCTCGGCGCGACCCCAGGCATAATCGGCTCGATGCAATCCATTGAAGCCATCAAAGTCCTTACAGGACTTGGCTCGACCTTGAAAGGCAAGCTCATGGTTTGCGACTTCAGCGACATGTATTTCGCCACTGTTGACATCTTCAAAAGAGACGAGTGCCCCGTATGCAAAGGCACGATTCCTTCTGGAGCGAAGGAGAAACTCGTTTGGCTGTGCGGAAGAGATACGGCCAACATAAACCCTGAGAAACCCTTGAAGCTGAGTCTGAACCAAGTCTCCGAATCCATCAGCAAACACTTCAAAATCCGCATAAAGTCCCAATTTGCCGTAATATTCGACTACAGAGACATAGAGATCACGTTGTTCAATGGTGGCCGCATGCTGATAAAGAATGTGAAGGACGAAAAGACCGCCTTAAGCGTCTACAGAGAGGTTCTTCGAAAGCTGGGAACGAGCTAAACAATCTTTATTACGGTCTAGTTTTCTAATGATGCTTGCCGGGGTGGCTGAACGGTTGAAGCGGCGGCCTGCAGAGCCGCTCTATATGGGTTCAACTCCCATCCCCGGCTCTAATGCTGAACCCCTATACTCAATAGCTAATTTCCTATGGGAACTAAAGAAAGAAGGTCTCAAAGAGACCGCGCGCGCGACTTGATATGAAAAATGGGAAGGTTGCTGTTTCTTGGAGTTATGTCAGTCTACAGGACCACGAGTGATCTTTGTGTGTTCAAGTGCTATGTCGAATACTTTTGCTTCGATATCACTTAGGGCTGGATTCTTTTTTAGCCCTGCAACGATTTCTCCTTTCAGGTACGTCTCTACTGAGGCATCATCTTTAAACAGGTAGATTCCACCTGCTGATTTTTCAGCCTCATTCACAAGCCAGATCTTCCATAGAAGTCCCTTGACATCGCCACCCGGACCAAATCTAGGGGCAACCTTCAGAAAGGCTTTCTCAAGCTCGGATCTTGGTACCTTGAACTTAAAATTTATCAGCAGAATCTTCTTCATTTTTCTTTATCCTCAATCTCAGTTGTTTGCTAAAAAGCTGTATTTAACATTTCCCAATACCCCTGAGAGTCAACAGAACAGCCTATGAATCAAGATCAAGTTACATGTTCATCTAGTAACCCACCATAGAACAATGCACTATAGGCGTTTATATTCTGGAAGATACCAATAACAAGGGTGGGTTCAACTTTCCGTTGAAGGGAACCATTAATAACATGGAGCCTAAGCAGTTTGAAGAAATAACATTAAGAATCCCGAAACGATTAATGAGGAAACCCGAACAGCTTAAGGTAGCATCTATTAATGACTATATTATTGAAAGTCTAGAGATCATGTTGGAGATAGATAACCAGAAGTAGAAGAGAATGGAGAAGAAGAATATGGTTGAAGAGAATGATAGGCTCTATATGGGTTCAACTCCCATCCCCGGCTTTTTAGCATGATCGAATCATGCTCATTTGGGAGAATGTTTGCTGTGTTTTGCGAAAGCTTATTTGGTCATAGGCTCTAATTAGTTCAGATTCTGGTTGGAATGTGAGAAAAGATGAATGATCTGTTCAGAAGGGTCTTGACGATTGGAGTTTTAGTGTTGTTGCTTGGATCCACTGGATCAGTATTCTTCAAAGCAAATGTGAGTGTGAGTGTGTTGGCGGCGGGAGGCACAGTCTATGTGGATGACGATAACGTTGCTGGTCCTTGGGATGGAACCGTTTCGCATCCTTATCAGAACATAACGAGCGGACTTGAACACGCTTCAGACGGCGACATAGTGTACGTCTTTGGGGGGATGTATGGTGAAAATGTTGTCGTAAATAAGAGCATAACGTTGAAAGGTGATTCGAAACCGGTCATAAATGGACTTGACGGAATAGGTATAAACATAACGATTTATGAAGATTTTGTGTACGGGGTTGCTGTAGATGGTTTTGACATAACGAATTGCTCGTACGGTATCTATCTTGTTATGGAAAACATTGCGAATGATGTGATTGATCTGTCAGTCACCATTGGAGACGTCATTCTAGACAATAACACAATCAGCTCTAGCTTAGATGGCATCTTTGTCGATGTACATGACGTTGGAGTCAACATGTATGGGAATTCGTCGGTTGTCATTGGAGATTTTCGTGTAGCCAATAATGTTATCACTAGTAGCGGCAAAGGAATTAATGTTGAAGGATTCTACAACATAGGAGTCTACATGCTAGATAGCACTGCTTTTCTAATGGGCAACGTAGAAGTCATAGGCAACGCTGTAAACTCAACTCAACAGGGGATATACCTCCAACAAATTACGGATCTTGGCGAAGAAATGTACGAAGATTCAAGCTTCACGATGGGCAGCATCTTGGTAAACGACAACACTGTAAACAGCGACGACTATGGAATAGCACCTTGGGTTATCCATTACTTTGGAAACGGATTGGTTGATAATTCTTCCTTCACAATGAGCAACATCGAGTTCTGCAGAAACATAGTCAACAGCACCAAAGACGCGATAGGCTTTAGCCAATTCACAGGTTTTGGAACCGACATATACGGTAATTCATCATTTTCGATGGGCAGCGTCCTCGTAAACGACAATATCCTCCACAGCATCATATGGCTTACAGGTTTCGGAAGATTCGGATCCTACTTGTATGAAAACTCGTCATGCACGATGGGCAATGTTGAATTCTGCAGAAACGTGATCAATAGTGTCGGTAAAGCTGAGGATGGAATAACCTTTTATAATCTTCTGCCTTTTGGCTGTGAAATGCACAATTATTCATCATTCATAATGGGCGACTTTTCCGTCAGCAGCAACACAATTGTAGCCGATGGTGATCGTTTTGGAATAGCCTGCACTCAAGGATCTGGAGGGTTTGGCATAAACGTCTACGATAATGCATCCACTCTGACGGGCAATTTCGAATTCGCAGGCAACAACATCAGCTTCACTAATCTTGCCTTTAATCTCTGGATGGTAAAAGACGCAATAATAAGAAACAACACAATATGGAACAGCGCGTACGGGATTTACTTGCCAGAGTCAGCTGGCAACACTATCTACCACAACAACTTCATCAACAACACCATACAAGCAGCCGTTACGTTCAACTACACAAACGCATGGGACAACGGCTACCCCAGCGGTGGCAACTACTGGAGCGATTATACAGACGTAGATAATAGCAAGGGGCAATACCAGAACGAGACTGGAAGCGACGGCATATGGGATCACGCGTATGTAATCGGCGCAAACAACACTGACCGATATCCGTTCGCCAATATGTACGATGGCATATCACCGACAATAGGAATACCCTCGCGGACACCAAGCGGCGACGTTCTACCAAATCAAGAAGTGACGGTCACGGTGAACGTTACTGACAATCTCTCTGGCGTGATGAACGTGACGCTTTACTATTCAATCGACAATGGGCTCAACTGGAACAGCACAGAGATGCTGAAAAATCCGAGTACAGGGCTTTACGAAGCAACCATACCCGGACAAGAATATGGAAAGACTGTGAGATTCAGAATCGAAGCCTTCGACAATGCTGGAAACAACCAGACTAGGGATGGAGCAGAAACATACTGTGTATACCAGATAGTTCCAGAACTTTCAGTGCCCATCGCATTTGTCGCATTCATGATTACGATGCTACTCTTAACAGTCATTCTTAACAAGAAGAAAAGACTCACATAAGCAGCTTAACTCCAACTCTCCTATTTTCTTTCAAAGCGAAAACTAACACCTTCTCTTGTTAAAATCAGCGGAAAACAGAGGACTTGCAGGCATTTTCTCCAATTTAGGGTGGGTTCGACTCCCATCCCCGGCTTTTCAGCACAGACGTATAGACTCAGTTGCGTTTTCGAAACAGCATGACGCTTTCCGTCGTCAAACGTACTCACATGCAGCTTCTATGAGTTCGGTTGCCTTTTTGACGTTTGCAGCTATCTTGCATATGTAGTCATCGTCCTCAGATGTTGCAAGCTGAGTGTAGGTCAGCGTGTTATTGATATTCTTGCAATCTAGAACTTTCATGAGGCGGATGATTTCCCTGTTCTTGCGGCGTTCATTTGTTGTCTTGAGCTATCCGAGAGCAATGTATGTCAAGCTGTTTTCTGATCGCTAAGCGGTTAGAATAGGTTTAAAATACGATCTTGACAAATAGGCAAACATCTCAAGTGTTGGTTCGAAATGGTTGAAAGAGTCTATCTGGATACAAACGTGTATTGCAGACCATTAGACAGCCAAACCAGCAGACGTGTTAAATCAGAGTCGCGTGCCTTCATGGAAATCGTCAACATCGCTCTGCATGGTGACATAGTAATTGTGAGTTCTGACTACATTAGGTTTGAAATCAAGCAGATTCATGGCTCTCTGAAAAGAAAGGACGTCAGAGGCTTTGAAAGAGCTTTGAGTTCTGTGAATGTTGCCAGCAACAAGAGCGTGATAGCACTAGCAAAGGAAATCTCTTCAAAGTGCAGCCTCAATTCCTTGGATGCATTGCACTTGTCAGCAGCTTGCTTCGGAAACGCTGATTATTTCCTGACCTGCGACGACGAGATCTTGACTGAGGAGAGCAGAATAGCAAAGCTTTCAGCTGGGAAAGGGTATAGGTTAAAAGTCAGAAATCCAGTTAACTATATTGAGGAAAGACAGAGGTAAGAGCGATGACGAGTTCGCAAGTGGCAACGGTTGAAGTGCCATTTGAAGCTCTGGCCAAAGAGCTTGGGACAAAAAGGGCTATAGAGTTCATCTGTGAGATCAGAAGGAAGTATGGAGACTCTGTCGTCGAACTCAGAAAGGCCACAGAAAGGCTCACAATAGAACAAATTGAGCGAGAAATCAAGCAGATGAAGAAGTAACAGACAATCTAGTAGAACTGTCAACCAACGTAGCTGCCTCGATTCTTGGTTCTGCAATGTCTTCGGTTGACGGGAGACCTTGAAAGATCGGTTGCTTAAACAACACAAAAGAGAAACCGATCTTCTTCGAGGAGAAAGAATCGATCTCGACGAAAGAAACATCTGCGTCTTAGAGGATCAGGACAAGTCGGAGAAGTCAAATATACGAAACTATTTAACAAACAAACTAATCAACGAAGGAATCGACCCAACTGCAGCCATACGCATGTTTGGCTTCTAACGGAGCGGCCGTCAAACCCTTCCAAACGCACACAAAGCCCGCTCTATATGGGTTCAACTCCCTTCCCCGGCGCCGATTTGCCAGTTACAGCTTGCTTCCAAGTTATTTTGGACAAAGAAGTTCAATCTGAGCGTTGCAGATTAACGTGAAAGGATAGCGTGAAATTGACCTCATGTGCAAAGCGAGCGTCATATATAAGCGGAAATAACTGCTTAGTTTGTGCGTGTCGCTTATGAATAAAAGGAGGGTTCTCGTCGTGGGCGGGACAGGTTTTCTTGGATCAAGACTCGTTCGTTCATTACTCGATAGAGAACACAAGATCAAGATTCTCGATACTAGGCACGGAGAACTCGAAGATATGAAGACCAGCCCGAACTTGGAATTTGTAGGCATAGGAAGTGATGAATTGTGCGGAGGGATGGCAGACAAGCGGGTTGTCAAAGAAGCGGTTGAAGACGTCGACGTCGTCTATCACTTGGCAATCAACTGGGATGGTGCAAGCTGGAAACATGCGCTTCCTTTGGCAGAGTTGTTCGATGCTAACATCAAGGGAACGCTCAACTTACTTGAAGCATCAAAATCTTATGGTGTAGACCATTTTCTCTTTTCGAGTAGTGCGGCAGTTTATGGAGAAACCGAACGAACAATATCCTTGCGACAAGGTGCAACGAAGAGCAGAGTTGTGGACGAAGAAACAGTGTGCTTACCTGAGCTTTGGGATGGTGATCCTGGGCCAGCTTATGCTATAGTCAAACTGGCGACTGAGAAATTGTGTATGATGTACAATTACCATTACGGATTGCCAGTAACCGTCTTCCGGATAGAGTACATTTTTTCAAGTATCAAAGAACTCAGTGATCTTGCGAACATTCATGTTGACGATGTTGTTGAGGCCTTCTTGCTTGCTACGTTGAACGAGAAAGCGTATGGTCAGGTTTTCAACCTTGCTTATCCAGCACCCCATATATCTGTAAAAAAGATAACTGAAGCTATTGGTTGGAAGCCTTTGAAAACCGAGA
>Ga0315279_10001320_pt1 | contig 41852 bp, 31 predicted proteins | sample YL17G06_20_MG_FD_203694 | JGI IMG/M metagenome (GOLD analysis project Ga0315279, IMG submission 203694) | Sediment microbial communities from Yellowstone Lake, YNP, Wyoming, USA - YL17G06_20 | ecosystem: Environmental > Aquatic > Freshwater > Lake > Sediment | place: USA: Wyoming | collected...
AGGGCGGGGGGCCGATCTACCAGACAGGCTCGCAACTCGACGTTGGGCCTCAGCCACGGCCGGCCTCCCCGAAACCCCGAATACCCATCGGAGACTGTTTTCTAACATCGCTGACCAAGATACAAGCCACGGCATGGTCTTTATGCCGTGGGTTCGTAAGGAATGTGAAAAGCCCACGGCACATTAACCGTGCCGTGGCTACTTACTGGCCCTGTCGACGGGAGGCGCGTTCATCGGAGGCGTGTAGCGCAGACCTGCTCTACAGGTCTGCGGCTTTTTTGCTGAAAGAACCGCGGACCTACAAATCAGGTCCGCGCTACCAGGACTCCAGCGGGGCGGTGTGGGACACGCTGCGCCTAACCACAGCGATCGCGCGGCGCGCTTTTTACGCTCGCGTGCATCGCATGGTTAGGCCATTCAAAACGCCGGTTCGTCACGTGCGCCGTGCCAGACGTGGAGAATCTCGACACTGAGGGACTCCTCGCTGACGTCGTAGAAGATGCGGTAAGAACGAAAGACGATCTCCCGCAATGTTCCTCTCGCGCCGCGCGGATAGGTGGGGCCAATGAATGGAAAAGACGCTAGGATGCGAACGTGGTCGAGTATGCCCCGCCCGATCCGGCCGGCTGCCTGCGGGTCATGCTGGGCGACGTAAGAGCAGATGTCTTGGAGATCCGCAATCGCCGCGTTTGACCAGATTATCTTGAAGTCCATGCCGTGGCCCAAGACTCAAGCAAACGTTCTGCTTCCTCCTGGGTCTTGGTGCGGCCTGCGGCAATGTCTGCCCGTCCCCGCCGGATGGACGCCATGATGCGCAACTCCTCGGTGATTTCCTCGAGCGAGGCGTCCTCCGGGAGCCGCTGGAGAGCGTCTATCACGGCCTGCTTATCCGTCATGGGCTAGATACTACCGCTTCATAACGCCCGTTGCAAGAGGCGCGTTCATCGGAGTTGAGGCATTTAGCGGGCGTCCGAGCCCGCTGCCGAAATCCCGAGCGAAGCCGAAGGATCAACGCCGTACCGGGCAGAGAGATCAACGCGACGCTACCACGATTCCCGCGGAGCGGCGTGGGACACGCTGCGCCTAACGCGCGAAACTCGCCCGCTGCGCTCGCGAGGCCGCAGCGCCCCCTCTGCATGGCGTGTTAGACCCACGGGTTGCTCCCCACTTTGCCTACCCGTTCAGTAGCCCGCTCCTCAGTGCTCGGAAGAGTGCGGCCAGCGTGAATGCGTCTTTGATCTGTCCTGATGTTGCGTCGGTCAACGCCTTGCTCGAAGAAACCCACCGAAATTCACTGATTTCGGCCGGATCGGTAGGGGAAGATGGGACCGCGTCATCGTACAAGGCAGCGAACAGAAAGACTGTAGTTGCAAGCACTCCCGAATTCGGATGTATGGGGCCAAGATTCTTCAGCCTGGGCGCGGGCAAACCCGTCTCCTCATGGAGCTCACGGAGCGCGTTGGCCTCCGCGTCATCCGAGTCACAGAATCCCCGAGGAATCTCCCAAACTTCCTGATCCACCGGATAGCGATACTGCCGGACTAGACCCACCAGAGATCCCGCGATTGGGAGGACTGCTACACCAGTGTTGCTCTCAACTTCGACGACTCGGTTGTAGCGCCCCAAACGACCATTGGGCCAACGAACACGGTCAAAGTACAAACGTACCCAGGGATTTTGCTGATCGGAGTAGACCAGCACTTCTTCACATCGCTCAATCTTGGTCGTCATAATTGGTCCTCTTTCGAGCGATCTCGATAATTCGTTGACAGATGTCTTGTGTCTTGCGCGCAGCCGTGTATCGTTCGTAAAGGTACATGATGGTGTAGTGGGCAGCCCCCTTGGCTGCCCCTACCGCGCCAACTGACAGGACTGACAGGGCGGAAGTTATCGGATCAGCACCGGTGGCGAGGGCAAGCATGGCGCGATATCCGATCCGCACCGGTACCGGAACGACAGCGACTCGGCCGAGCTCACGAATGTCAAAGTGAGGCCGGTGGGAATAAGCAAGGTCGATGAACGGAGAGATGGCCCGCTTGAGTGACTCGGTATCGCCCGTTGCCCACCATGTTTCTAGGTACTGGCCGTTGTTCTTTATCAAAGCGCGGTAGTGATTAGACTCTAGCCGCCCAAGACCTTCGATTACCCCAGCAGGAAGTTCAGCACACAACTTACTACGAACTTCCAATTCCGGTACGTCTCTACGCAGCATAAGCACTTGGAGGTCTTTCCCCATAGGGTCAAACGGCATCAGGTTTTGATAGATTGACTCGTAGTTGGACAGGCACCCATGCTGTTCGGCGAGACCCTGATTATAGGCGGCGTTGTACCACCTTACAATCTGCCATCGATCATGAGCCTCATCGTCGTCCTTAGGTGCCCAATCATCAAGCTGGAGGAATGTTGTACTTCGTAATGTAGGCTGGTTCCAAAGGCGCCAAATGTGGTCCTCGCAACGCTGCGGGCTGCGTAGAAGCTCCCGGAGGTCATTTGCCTCGCCTAGATCGAGTTTCGGCGACCCATGCCACGGAACGACGTGAAGGACGTTACGCCGACCCAAGTTCAGCAACTCCGTCCATGCCTTCGCGAGTCGCTCCGCTTCGGTCGGATCTAAGCCGTATTTACGCAGAAGGCCAGGAATTTGATTCCACCGCGTCACCTTTGAAGAAGGAGTCTCTGCCAATCGGTTCGCGAGCTCACTCCGGATTGCCGAATCGGCCACTGATGAGAATTGGAAGCCGACAAGAGTGTCTCGCGGCTGAAGCCCCTTAACGAGCCCAAGCAAAGCACGGTTTAGTTGATCACACCGAGACCGAACCTCGATCGGCAACGCGTCATCGCTCTCGTCGCGCTTTAGGCTATCGACCAAGTGGTCTTTGTCGACGTCAATGAAGAAGGCACCATCGAGTAATTGCGCGTCCGTTAGAACAACGGTCCGCGACAGCAACGAGTCAAGCCTCAGGCGTCCAATAAAAGCGGCTTGACGAGCGTCACGAGATCCCAGAAACGTTGGATAGGCGCGCTGGGATACCGAATCGTACAGGTCTGAAAAAAACCGCGTCTTTGCTCCGAGCTTCATTGGATCTCTCCAGGTATTTCTCTCCTCGAGAGAGACAAATCAGCGTGGGTCTAACTCTTGTTTAGGCCGATCCGCCTAAACCGCCATGGCGTGCGGCCGAAGACCAAGCACGCCCACGATTGCGGTGGGGATAAGTTCTCATTATAAGCCCACTTATGATCTATCATGCATTTTGCCTCCATCTTCTTAGGCCGGCCGGTGGCCTCGCCTAATCCTCCGTGTCTCGCCTGATACGGGCACCACCCGGTCCTATAGCCCCGGAGCCGGGCGGCCAGGGAAGAGTCCCAACGGTGACCGACTGTCACGGGAGGAGTTGTTCATAACGCCAGGCCGGGACTCTCGGCAGGACGAACCCACTTCTCTCGTAGCACGGCCGTCCCGGCCGTGGATTCTGGATACATGTCCCCACGGGCGAGACGCCCGTGCTACACAGCCAATTTTCCCACACCATAGACCCCGTCTCAACCGCCGAAGTGTGGCCACTGTAACGCCGCTCTGTGAGCGGCGAAATCATTGATAATCAACGCCGGCGGTCATAGACCGCCGCTACAGCAGGCGGTTATCACACAGACTCTAGGGCCCCGCAGAAGCCGAACACTGGTTCCGCCCGAGTGAGGTAGCGCACACCTGCACTTCAGGTCTACGGCTTTCTCGGTGAGCGAACCGCGGACCTACAAATCAGGTCCGCGCTACACACTTTCTGAGCAGCGGGGCGCCACTGGGCCGGATAACGCCCTACTCGTAGAAGTGCAACCCCTGACTCCCCCGAAGTCCGAATCTGGGAAACCGGCGACGATCTTCAAACTGACCCACTACCCATGCATTGCCGAGCAGAGATTTCCCCCCAGGCTGGGGGGGGGCCGTGGAGACGGCCCACCGGGCTGTCTCTTCAGATCCGGGGAGTATTTGTCTTCTTGACGCCAGGGGTTTATTGCGAGACATTCCAACATTGGTTTCCCCGCGGAAGCGGGGTTCGTAGGGGCGGAGGGTGTCCGCGCAGGTCCTGCCTGTAGGCGGGGCGCATGGCCATGCGTCCCTACGAATGTTGAAAGGAGAATTCCCATGCCAGCATCGCGTCGAAGATTCATCCAGAGCGCTGCGGCGGGCCTCAGCCTGGCCTGGAGCGGATTGCGGATCTTTGCGGGGCCGGGGAAGGCGGTCGGGGCGGCAAGCTCGCCGCCAACGCGCACCATGCAATTTTTCTACGGCACACAATTCTTCCGCCCGCCCAATCCGCCGCGGGCGATGCGGCGCGAGATGCTCAAGACCATTGCCGAGGAATACAAGTTCAACATCATCCGCATCTGGCCGAACTGGGATTACGTGAATCCCGAGCCGGACAAGTGGATCTTCGACGAAGTCGAAGAGGTAATGGACTACTGCGACGAATTCGGGCTGAAGGTGATGGCGGGCCTGATGTTCGAGCTGGCGCCCTGGTGGCTGGAGCAGAAGTATCCCGGCGCGCGCTTCACGGATGCTCGAGGGCAGCCGGTGCGTATCCAGGGCAGTCCAAACAACGTCACGGGCGGCTGGCCGGGGCTGTGCGTCGATTGGGAGCCGGTGCGGGAGGCGGGGGCGCGCTACATCCAGGAACTGGTCAAAGTCGTGGCGCCGCACCAAGCGCTTTACGGCTACGACTGCTGGAACGAGCCGCACATCGAGCCTGCCTGGGCGCGGAACATCTGGGCCGAGCCGCAGGAACTGCTGTTCTGCTACTGCCAGAAGACCATCGAGGCGTTTCAGAAGTGGCTCGAGCAGAAGTACGGCTCGCTCGACGGCCTGAACGAGGCGTGGACGCGGCGCTATCCGAACTGGCAGGCCATCGACCCGCCGCGCGCCCTGGGCACTTACGCCGACTGGGTGGATTGGCGGCGCTTCATGATCGAGCGCAGCACGCGGGAGATGAAGTTCCGCGTGGAGACGGCGCGGGCGGCTGACCCTCACCACATTATGGAAAGCCACGCCGCGCACCACCCGCCCGTGGACGGCTGTGTCACCACGGGCACCAACGCCTGGCGGCTAGCGGAACTGCTGGACGTGTGGGGCATGTCGCTCTTCCCCCGCTGGCAGTTCCCCCTCATCTATCACGGCGCCGCCAAATATGAGATCACCCGGTCGAACGCCGCCGGCAAGGATTTCTATCTGACGGAATTGCAGGGCGGCCACGGGAACGAAGGTTTGTGGCGCAGCCCCAAGATGCGGGCGAGGGACATTCGCATCTACAACTGGCTGGCGGTGGCAACGGGCGCCAAGGGCATCATCTACTGGAACTACCAGGCGGAAGGGACGGGGCGTGAAGCGACGGGATACGGTTTGGTCGCGCGCAGCGGCAGTTCGACCGAGCGCTCCAAGGAAGCGGCCAAGAACCATCGCCTCATCCAGGAGCACTGGGACATCATCAAGGATCACCGGCCCAGACCCGAGGTGGCCATCCTCACCGACCAGGATAACGCTCTGCTGACTTATGCCGCGGCGGGCGACGAAAACCCCTCGACGTCGTCTTTCCAGGGTTACTACAAGGCGGTCTGGAACATGGATCTTTGGGCCGACTTCATCGAGCCGGCCAGCCTGGGTAAGACTGATTATAAGGTCATCATCGCGCCCTGGCACTTAGTCGGAAAGAAGCAGACTTGCGAGCAGTTGCGGCGGTTTGTCGAAGAAGGTGGGACGCTCATTACCGAAACGGGCTTCGGGTTGTTTGACGAGAAGTTTTACTACAACCCCGTCGTGCCGCCCTTTGGGCTCGACCAGGTATTTGGCTATCGGGAAGGAGAAAGCTTCTGGGTGAACCAGCAGAAGCCACCGAAGGATGTGCCTGCTTCCGACCGCCTTTACTACCAGCCGGAGATTGTCTTCAGCGCGCCGATTGCGGCGCGGGTGAAAGGACATACGTACCTCACGCCGCTCGAAATCACTTCTGCCACCCCCATCGGTAAATACCAGGAGATGACCGTGGCGGCGATGAAGAAGGTGGGCAAAGGGCAGGTCTATTACTTCGGCACGAACCTGGGCGCCAGCATCGTCGCGGGGAGTGACGGTGGCATCGAGCTGCTGCGCGCCATCATCACTAAGGTCGTGAAGCCGCCCCTCAGCGCAGGCAAGGTACGGCCACGGTTGGTGGAAGGCGAAAAGCGCAGTCTGCTCGTGATCTTCAACGACACGCCGCAGGATCAGTCCGCCAGCATCAAGCTGCCGACGCGTTACCAGAAGGCTACCGACCTCCATAGCCAAGCCCACCGGCCCGTCGTGAACAACGCCGTGCAGCTCACCGTGCCGTACCAGGATGCGGTGGTCTTGCTGCTGGAGTAGCGGCCGCCTTTAGGTGGGCATTTTCTATAGCGGCGGTCTAGGAGCGTCGGCTTTCCGTTGCCGAGGCTGGGGATTCGAGGTCAGGGGTCTGGGCACGAAAAAAATTCGCAGGGGCGGTTCGCGAGCCGCCCCTGCAAGCTCCCCGAAATGGCGCAACGTTACAGGGCGAACGTCGCGTTACAAAGGACGCCGCTGCATCCGGGGGTCAAGTGGTCTGAATTTCCCGGCAGGTGTTGAACTTGAGTTTTTCCGCGGGTGGGGTGCGCACATCGCGGCTCAACCCAACGGCTTTCAGCAAGCGGATAAACCCATAGGAAAGATCGATCTCCCAGGGCCTCAGCCCGTGCCGCGCGGAAGTGGGAAAGGCGTGGTGGTTATTGTGCCAGCCTTCGCCATAGGACAGGAGAGCCACCCACCAGCAATTGGTGGAGAGGTCGTCGAGGTCAAAGTTCTTGTAGCCGAAGGTGTGGGCGGCGGAGTTTACCAGCCAGGTGCAGTGATAAGTGAGAACCAGGCGCACGAAGATGCCCCACACCAGGAAAGCCCAGCCTCCCAGCGCATAGAGAAGTGCACCCAGAACAATGGTGGGGAAGACGTAAAGGTGGTCCAGAAAGCGGTAGAAGGGCTGGCGAAGCAAGTCCGGAGCGTAGCGCTCGCGGAGTTCCCGCATGCCTTCCCGCGAGGGTATCCTGGACATCCACAGCATGTGACTCCACCAGAAACCCCGGCGGGCGTTATGGGGATCTCCCGCTTCGTCGGGAAACTGGTGGTGCTTGCGATGCTGAGCCACCCAATCGGTGGGTTTGCCTTGCAGGGAAAATGACCCGAGGAGAGCCAGAGTGTATTCGATCCACGGCGGGCACTTGAACGAACGGTGAGTGAGCAGGCGATGATAGCCCACGCAGATGCCTAGGCCGCCGAACACCGCGTGCAAGAGGAGGCAGACCCCCACCGCCCACCAGTTCGTATGCCAGACAGCGGCGAGCGCAGCCAAGTGAACGCCGATCAGGAAAGACATTTCCCCGTAGGCAAATTGGTCGCGCGCGCCAACCCGCGGCTCGGAACCGAGCAAAACTGTGCTATCTGCCATCGGCGCTTCCAGCTAAGGAGAGTGCAGCGGGTGTTGCGTTCCTCCCAGACGGAGACTGAAGTCAGCGCTAAATGGAACCTTAGCCTCGAAACCAGGATCTCTTCCTGCCTCCCCGGTGTCGTGTCAGAAAGACCGACTTACTGGACTTGGGCGTGAGCCTTGGCCCGCCGCCGGCGGGCCGCGGGCTTCTTCTTGGGAGCCTCGCCCTCGGCCACTTCGAAGATGGCGATGGAAGTAAGAAACTTCTTCAGCCCCGCGTTGTCAAAATCCACCGTGGTGCGCTCGTCGTCGCGTTCCACAATCGTGCCACAGCCGTATTTGGTGTGGCGAATGTATTGCCCGGCTTTCAGTTTCATGGTTTACCTCTCGATTAAGTAGTCCCGGCCAAAAGCGCCATCGAAGTGACCGCGCCAAAGGCCACGTGAAAACATCGAAACCATTGAGAGCATTGTCAGCAATGCCTTACGGACGACGGCCCACAGAGAGTCTTCAAGCTGTTTCATCCTCCAAGTGAGGGCGGCCCTTGCGGGCCGCCCCCTCCAATTACACACGTTCGACGTTTTCCGCTTGCAAGCCCTTGGGGCCCTTGCGGACGTCAAAGCTGACTCGGGCGCCCTCATCCAGGGAGCGGTATCCGTCACCCTGGATGGCCGAGAAATGCACGAACACGTCGTCACCGCTTTCGCGCTGGATAAACCCGTAGCCCTTGGCGGCGTTGAACCACTTTACTGTTCCTTGTTCCTTCATTTTGAAACAACATCCTTCTTTGTTGATTTAGCAATTTGTGGGGACGGTAGCGGCGGGGGAAGCCCGACGATCCGCTGTAAAGCCGCGGGTCGCAAAAGCGAACAGAGACCAGGATTGGCGCTCTTGTGGCTGATGGTGAACTCGTCGGATCACAACTACAAATTGCAGAGGTAGTATAGCACATTTTGGTGCCGGGTGGGTTTCAAAAAGGCAAATTCATCTCCCTGGCGCCGGGCCGGGGGTCTGGCAGCCGCCGCGTGACCTGCGTTGCTCAGCACCCTCGGCGAAGGCCAATTGGCAAGCTCAGCGGCCTTTCAGGCCGTCCAGGGAGGTCTAAAAGCCTTTCGTCGGAGGTAACAAAGGCGGCGGGGCACGATGACCAACCCAAAGCCGCGGAGTTCGAGGAGAACTCCGCCTTGTCCGCAAGCCAAGAACCGGGGATAAACTGTCCCTCCCATTTTGGCGGTCCAGATGCCTGGGCAGACGCCGCCGGAATGAGCGTATCGCCTTGCGCACCTTGTGGCCGCCCGGCCAGAATCGTGGCTCCGCAACATTTATATCTTGTCGGTCTATTGCGGGATTGGTAATTTCACGATGGCTGGGTCCGCCTTGCATTCGTATGCAAAGAAGACTACACTCCCGACCGATGAAGAACCGCCGGCAGGTACCCCGCTACCTCTTTGGTGTGAAGGCTCACCTGTCGCAGGCAGCGACAGGGGTTGCTTCAGAAGTCATCGTCGTCAACATCAGCGTCAGCGGCTGCTGCGCGGAGAGCCCGATTACTCCGAAAGTTGAGGAGACCTGCGATGTGAAGATCGAATGGCGGGGCGGAGAGATCCGAGCTCAAGCGAAAGTGCTCTGGAAAAGCAAAGAGGGTCGTGCCGGGCTCAGATTCCTCACTATTGACCAGGAGAGCCAGGACCGCTTGAGAGAGCTTTGCGCCACTTTACGACTTGCGCCCCTGACGGACATCTCCCATCAACCCTAAGAACATTAGCAGCCGACGATTTCACTCCCTGGGTCTGGCAGCGTCCAGGCGAACCCGTGCGAAAACTGGAAGGCGCGCTAACAGTGTAAGAACAGCGACATTCGTCGATCCGTGCTTCACCACGTTCCCCGACTGGAAACAGCTTGGGGCAGGCTCTTCGATGCTCGCTTGATTGCTGACGACGGCGGGCCTCGCCTGGGGGCACTCAAGGTCCTTCGCAACCTGATGATAAGCGGGTGCTCCAGAACCCCGGCGCTACCGCCCGCCAGAAGTTCCAGGCCACACAGAAACTCGGTGAGGTTTGGAAGAATACGCTCTTCACGCCGGAACAAATCGAACTGGTGCGCCGCCACATGCCCGAACTGGATGAGCTGCTGCCCGCGCAGAAATAGTCGCCCCGTTCCCTCCCAACGCCAGGCGGGAGTCCGAAATGCTACACGCCTCCCCTCAAACAAAAAAGGCCGCCCTTGCGGACGGCCCGTCTCGATATCTTCAGGCGTGGCAGATCAGGCGGTAACCTTCTCCTCGGCTGGCTTGTCGGTAAGACCACCAATCTGGACCAATTCCGCCTTGGGCTTCCTGAGCACCAGCTCTTCGTAGAGCTGGCGAGCCTGTTGCGCTTCCCAGGCGGCCTTGCGGCGCGCCTTTTCTTCTTCCGCGGCAGTGATCGGGATGTCGTGCTCCACCTTGCGGACCCGGGCAGCATCCTGAGCGTTTACAAACAGAGAATGCCGGGTGGTGTCCAGAGCAACCTCTTTGCCCTTGGCGTAGATCTCGTGTTTGCCGTGCGTCCTGTACCACTCGGCGACGGTGGCGTTCTTGTGCATGTTCTCGATGATCTTCCGCCAGCCGATGCCGGTGTTGTAAGCGCAGAAGGAGATTTCACCCTGCTGCGTGGCGTAAGGGATGATGCACATCTCGGTGCGCCGGAAGTCGTAGTTGAACAGGTCCTGGAACCACATGCCGGCGATGAAGAGGAAGTTCCAGGGATCCGAGCGGCGTTTGAGGGCGTCCTCATAAGTGCGCTCGGGACCCGAGGCGCCGTACTTCTGCTTGGCCTTCGCCTCGCCCGTCAGCGCGAAGGACTTGTCGAACTTCTTCAGCAGGTCGATCAAGGCCAGGCTCTTGGGAGCTTTCATGGGTTTGTAGTTCTTCAGCAGCGCCAGTCCCATCAGGAAGTTGGAAAACCACTTGCCTCGCCCGGCGTCGGTGATTCCCTGCATGTCTTTCACAAGCTGAGGAACATCCAGGAACTGGGGCACCGGCGCCCACTCCCTGGTCTCTTTGTTGATCATGAGGGCGGTGCCCACCCCGCAGTTGGGGTGGCAGCCGCAGCTCACCTGGCCCCACTGGGCATCCGGACCGTGCACCACGTCCGCGAAGTCGGCAAAGGCGCCCATCAGCGAGATGGGGAACCAGTCGCGCGTAGGTTCCGTGATGCCCGTCTGCCTCTGCACGTCTCGCGCCAGGTGCGAAAGCGTGTAGCGCTGGCGGAGTCGGCGCTGCGGGGTGATGTCTTCATCGCGCCCGGTAAAGGAGACCGGCTGGAAGGCGACGAAGGCGATCTTCTTGGGATTCTCGCGCGCAAAGTTGACGATGGGCCCTACTTGGTCGTTGTTCAGGTGGTTGACGATGGTGATAACCAGGATGATCTCAATGCCCGCCTCATGCATGTTCTCGATGGCGCGCAGCTTCACGTCGAACAGGTTGCCCACCTGGCGGTGGCTGTTCGCGTCGTTGCCGATGCCGTCGAACTGCAGGTAGGCGTAGCGCAGGCCCGCCGCGAAGGCGCGCCGGCAGAACTCCTTGCTCTTGGCAAACTCAATGCCGTTGGTGGCCGCCTGCACGCTGTTAAATCCCAGCTTGCGCGCGTAGCGGATGGCGTCAATGAAATAAGGCGACACGGTCGGCTCGCCGCCCGAGAACTGCACGGACATCTGCCGCCGCGGCTTGATCTTGATAGCGTTATCGAGGATTTCTTTGATGTCTTCCCAGCTCAGTTCGTGGACGAAACCCACCTGGTTGGCGTCCATAAAGCAGGGGTCGCACATCATATTGCAGCGGTTGGTGAGGTCCACGGTGAGGACCGACCCCCGGCCGTGCTGGATGGAGCTGGAACCGTGGTCGTGCAGACCCTCATCGTTGTGGGCGCGAATATCGCGGCCCGGAAAGTTCTTCTCGATCCACGCCAGGAACTTGGCGTCAACGGCCATCATATCTTCGCAGTGGCCATGCCGCGGGCAGTCTTTCACCATCCAGACCTGCCCGTCCCGTTCAATGATGTTGGCCTTGATCTCGCCCACCTTCTCCGTTAAGAGCGTCTGCCAATCCTGCGCGGCGCTGATAATCTTCTCGCGCGCTTCCTTGACGCATTCCGGGCAGAGCGAGTCGGTCTGGCGTGGCCACCCCAGTGGCGGCTTGGTCTTTTGCCAGGACTTCAAGAGCGGCTTGTCCGACCACTTGGGAGTGAACGTGGGACGCGGATTATATTTGTTGAAGAACTGGATGGCATGGAAGGCGACGCTCGCCGTGGATGAGACCGCCTGATCCACGTACTTCATGAGCCGCTGGCCTCGGATTCTCGGCATGGTTATTCTTCCTCTCTTCCGGCGTTATTGCGAACCACCGCGTCATTCAGGGCGATGAGGGTTCCCTTCTTGACGCGCAACCAACCTTCAAATGACAGGACGCAACAGCGCGTTACTGCCCCTTGAGATTCGCGGGAAGATGGTAAGGGGCAGCGCGCGCGGGGTTAAGGACTTTCCGGCGAAATGTCGCTTTTGTGGGCTATAAGGTACAAAATGTCGGTTAAACGGGATCGGAAACGTGCTTAGAAATCAATGCGTTATGAGATCCATTGATGGTCGTTAGACCACATACATGATTGCTGCAAGTCAGGCCTATGGCATACCTCAGTTTTTCACCCCGCCCCTGCGGGGATGGGCACCCATGGGGGTTACTCGCTTGGCGTGGCTGCCTTGGTCCCCCCCACCAAGGCAGCCAATTCCCTCATCCGCTTCTCACTCACACACTTCAGTTCCACAGGGGGGATACGATGTACCTTTCCAATTCCACGCAACGCGCGCGGATTGACACCCTCAGTCCAGGCGCATAGAATCCCTCTCTTAGGGCCAAGCAGAGATCCAGACCATCGGCTTTCGAAGGTCCTGGATTTCCCAGGCGCTGAGCGCTTGTAGCCATGGCCGCGCCACCGGGTGGGCCGCGGCTGTATCTCTGCCGGGCAGGGTAAGCCTGGGGGAATTGGTAAACTGAACTTGAGCATCCCTCCCGCATCAGACTCTGAGCATCGTCCATCACCCGGCGGGAAACGCCGGCGCGGCGCCCGTCCCCTCCTTGCTTTAGCGGTGGTCCTGGCGTTGGGCGTCGCGGCTCGCGCAGACTTAGCGGCTGCACAGGCGATTGGCCCCGAGCAAGGCGACAGCCTGGAAGGCGCCTACACCTTCCTCAAAGATTCCGACGGCAAACCGGCGCCCGAGAACGTCAAAATCATGCTGACGTTTTCCGCTGGCAGCGCCGTGCTGGTTTCCACTCCCCCCCAACCGCTTTACACCGACAGCGGCACCTATGAGTATCAGGCGGGAACACTCAAGCGTTTCGTCTTGCCGCGCCTGGGGAAGTTCGTTGCCAACGGAAAGGTCGAATTCGGGAGCGATGCGGTCACCCTGCCGTTCAAGCTGCTCAGCAGCGGGCCGGGGACTTCCTCGTGGCTGGCGCCCAAAAAAGTGAACCGAGCTTCCGAGTCCATTCAGCCCTTGATTGACCAGATCCTGAAGGAGGCAGAACGGGAGATTCCCCCCAAAGTCCGCAGCATCCTTCAGCGGTCCATAACTCCGCGTGAGGACGAGGCGGAGCAATATTTGCGGGTGGGAACGTCCGTGAATGCGGCCGGGCACATCCCGGAGGCTATCTGGGCGCTGGCTCATTCCGCCAAAATTTCCGAAGACCCACAAGCCCTGAATAACCTGGCCCACGCGCTGAGCCTGGACGCTGAGTACGCCAATGCGCGCCAACTGCTGCTGGCGGCGCGCGCCTCGGCTCCGGGCAACCCGATCATCCTCAACAACCTTGCCTACACCAATTATCAGATGGGGAAACTGGATGAAGCCGAGCTGGCCGAGCGGCTGGCGGTGGCGGCCGATCCCCAGCCGGAGTACTTGTGGAGCCTGTGCAAGATTCTTCATGCCCAGAAGCGCGCGGGGGAAGCAAGGCCATTCTGTGACCAGGCCATGGAGAAAGGTATTCTGGCCATCCTGCATCCCGGGTCCGGGAAGAGCGGGGGAGACAAAGAGGGCCCAGGACCCAAGCCGGAAGGACCGCCTGGTCCAGAGGGCCCACCCCCGCCGGATGAACCCAATGGGCCGGAAATCAAGCCTCCGAAAGGCAACGAGGACGAGGGGATGGAAAACGCCCCTGAGGCCGACCCCGATTCTTCCATCATCGGCCAGATCGGCAAGCGCGATCGCGCCAATGACCAAAAGCCGCCCAAGCCTTACGAGTTTCCTTCCAATCCCAAGCCATTGAGAGAGGTGAGCCGCAACGCCGCGGAGTGGGTTGGCCACTGGGAAGGATACAAGGCGACGGGCTGCATTCACCGCACCCGCAAATTCGGTGAAGGTCTTTCGATGACGCAGGTGAAGGAAAACATCTGCCACTATGCCCAGAAGCTCAGCTTGGACGTCGGCGAGGACGGACGAATCCATGGCGAAGGCGAAGCCCTCTATGTCTTTTACGGCAAGGCGGACAATTATGCGGCCATGATGTTGCCCCTGCCCCTGCCGCCCGGGGGCTTTTTCGCCACCTTCCCGGGGGGATATCGAACTCGCAAATTCAAGGTGGAAGGCGTCGTCACGCCCAGCGGCACCGTGTACATTGGGGGGAGACCCGAGAAGCCCATGTACCTGTTGAACGTGTACATGTTTCAGAAGATTTACGGGTGGAACGTCTTTCCTCCGCCCGTCAACGACCCCGCCAAGCCCGGCATCCTGCAGATCGGGAAGAAAGGCAGCTACTGGACCATGGAAGGCGGCAACACCAATGCTTTCAGCGGCATGAAGTACGAAACCCTGATTTACAAGACCAACACCAAGTTCGAAATGGTGAAAGGGTGCAAAATCTATTGCCAGGAGAAGCCCGTGGAGGTGAAGCCCACCGCCAAACTGGATGAGGTCAAGTGCAACCTCAGCGCTGGCCCCGTCAAGGTGGAGGGAAACGGCCAGGACGTCTCACTCCAGGTGGATGCCGGACCGGTGCAAGTGGGAGCGGACAAGGAAGGAGTCAGCAGCGTAGGGGTCAAGGCGGGAGGGGCGTCGGTCTCCGTGAGCCGCACCGAGGCAAGCGTGGGGATGGATTTGGGGATGCTCGGTTTCACTGCCGGCGCCAACTACGGCAAGCCGGGAGAACTCCAGAAGATGATGCAGCTCGAAGCCAAATCCGGCTGCGCCACGGGATTTGAAACCGAGGTCGGCAAGATGAGCGCAGGAATGAGCGCCGGGATGCTGGGATTCTCCAACGAGCGCAATCCCATCAGTGGTGATGAGACTTTTACCTTCAGCGTCGGCGCCAGCGCCAAAGGGCCGGGAGGAAAACTGGGCGCCCTCGCCGCCAAGAGCGGACTCGAGCCCTCCCTGAAGCTCATGGTCAATAGCCGCTGCGGAATCGGCATGCGCTTCTCGGTTATGGGCAAAGGGAGCGCGGAGGCTTCGGGAAGTCACGAAGTCGATGGAATGAAAGTGGGAGGTGGTTGCTCCAAGGGAGGCAAGGCTGGCGTGACCACCACCGTCTGGGCAGCCAGCAATATCACGGATTGATTAACCTGTACTCGAGCGGAAATTTCGCGGAAACACGGGAGGCATCGAAATGCGATTAACTCATCGAATCTCCAGCAGCCTCGTTTTGGTCCTGGCTCTGGCGGGCTCAGGAATGGCCAAAGAGAAGAAGCCCGCGGCGCCGAGCGCTCCCACCCCCACCTATAGCGTGGGCCTGCTGCCGTTTCAGGACATGAGTGGCGGCGAATACGGCGGGCAATTGAAGGATGTCCTGGCCAAGCAGTTACAGGCCGCCATGCTCAACGGCAGCAGCCTCACGCCCCGCATGATGAAGCTGGGCGGCGACAATCCCGACCAGACCGAAGTCGACATCCCCTATGCCGTGAAGCTCGGGAAGTACTACAAGAGCGACCTGGCGGTCATGGGGTCGGTGCTCCAGGCGGACGTCGAGGAAAAGGACAGCGGCTTCAGCGGGCCCAGCTTCGGCGGGGTAAGCGTCAGCAGCCAGAGTCGCAGCCAGGATGCCACCGTGGTCTTGCAGGCGGATATCGTGGACGTAGGCCGTGGCCAGAAGCTGGCTTCCCTGCGGGTGACCGGCAAAGACCACGAAGGAAAAATCTCTCCCAACCTCAGCACCAGCTACGGCTCGATGGACATGGGCAGCGCGGACTTCTCGAAGACCGCGCTCGGCAAAGCCACCCAGCGCGCTCTCACCGACCTGGTGGCGCGCCTCGTGGAGACCGCCGGCAAGTTCTCGCCCGCCGGGGGAGCCCCCTCCTCCGAGTCGAGTTCCTCCTCGGCTCCCTCAGCATCAGGCGAAGCTCAACCTGCCGGACAGACCGGCGGCGCCAGCTCTTCCTGCCATGTCCTGCTTCGTGTCTTGCTCAACTCCAGCATGACACCCCTCAAAGATTACACCGTGGCCGTGGCAGGCGAAGACCATTCGAATGAGGTGAAAGACGGCGTCCTTCAGATCAACAACCCCGCCGCGCAATTCGTGTTGCAAGTCACTGTGAAGAACCCCCCTGAGGACGCGCAGGTCCAGCCCGTGTACGCGGGCACAGTTGACTGCAAGTGCGATAAACCCGAGAAGGTGCTGGTGCTGGAGATCGACTCGAAAGGCAACGGCAAGTTTAATTGGTGGCAGTGAACCTTTCCGGTCTGTAGGGGCGAGGCAAGCCTCGCCCCTGGTCAGGCCACTCCCTCTAGCTGCTTTCCTCTTTTGCTCACTGGTCTTTACTCGCGTATCAGGCCGCGGTCCCGCCCTGACTCCCGTGAGGGCGAGGCAAGCCTCGCCCCTACCACACCGGTCGCGCTATGATGTCCGGCGTGAACCTCGCGGCGGCTGTCAAGCAGAAGGCGCTCGAAATCGGCTTTGACCTGGTCGGGATCGCTCCGCTGGGAGTCTGGGAAGACCTCAAATTCTCGCGGCAGTGGGTGGAACGAGGCTACGGCGGGGAAATGCGCTACCTCCGGAACCCCAAGCGCGACGACCCCCGAAGCCTCCTGCCTTCTGCGAAGTCCGTCATCTGTGTGGGGCTGGTCTACAACACCGCCTATCCATACTCAACCCAGGCTGCTCAAGAAGGCAGTAGGCAGAAGGCAGTAGGCAGTAAGCAGAAGCCAGAACGCAGGCAGGGAGAGGAGGCGCCTCGGCCAGTTTCGAGTTTTGAATTTCGACTTTCGGCCGCGGACGATAGTCCACGGGCCTGGATTTCCCGTTACGCCTGGGGGCAGGATTACCACGGGCTGCTGCGCGCCAAACTCGAACAACTTCGAGCGGCCGTCGAAAACCTGGGGCCGAGAGTGGAGACGCGCGCCTATGTGGACACCGGACCCGTCGTGGAGTGTGCCTTCGCGCGCCATTCGGGCATGGGCTGGATGGGCAAGAACACCTGCATCATTAACGAAGGGAAGGGCTCCTGGTTTTTCCTTGGCGTCATGCTGGTCAATCTCGAGCTTGCTCCGGACCTGCCTGCTCCCGACCGCTGCGGCTCCTGCACGCGCTGCCTGGAAGCCTGTCCCACGGGAGCGCTGGTCGAGCCCTACGTGATGAACGCCTCTCGCTGCATCTCCTATTTCACTATCGAGCTGAGCGGGTCCATCCCCGAGGAGTTTCGTTCGCGCATCGGCGCGAACGTTTTCGGTTGCGACATCTGCCAGGACGTTTGCCCGTGGAATTCGAGGGAAAGGTTTCAGGTGTCAGGTGACAGGGGTCAGGAAAAAACCCCCAGCGGTCCCTTACAGCACAAAGAGGTCAACGAAGTGGCGCAGGCGCATAGCCTTGGTCCGAGTGTAAACGAAGCGGGTTTCCCTTCTCGACCCTCGCCCCCTGTGGGGGAGACGGTGCCCCGACTCGTCGGGGCGGGTGAGGGGGTCGCACCCGACAAAGGCACGACCAACAATCGCCGCCCAGCCGCGACTACGTTGCTTCCGCAATTCCAGCCACTCGTGATTGGGATGCCCTCCACTGAACATCCATCACAACTGACAACTCGCGACGGACAACCGACGACTGAAACCTTATTCCATCCTCCCCTCGAAGCACTCGCTGCGCTTACGGAAGACGATTTCCACCGCCTCTTTGCTCGCTCCCCCATTAAGCGCACCAAGTACCGCGGCTGGCTGCGCAATCTTTGCGTGGTAATGGCGAATTCCGGCGACCGCAGGTTTGTGCCCTGGCTGGAACGCGCCGCCCGGCATCCCGACCCCATCATTCGCGAGCACGCTGCCTGGGCGCTTGAGCATCTGCACAGGACGTAGCGGTGGCCTTCATGTCGACCTTCCGTGGTCACTGTCCTCGTTCTTCAACGGACCACCAAAAGAAAAGCCCGGCGCCAAGGCCGGGCCTTTCGCCCCTGCCAACCCAACTTCAGGGCCCAAATTCCAACTCGGCAATTCCTTCACTTACTTGCCGGAGTTGAAGCGCTTCTCCGCCTCGTTCCAGTTCACCACGTTGTACCACGCGGCAATGTATTCCGCGCGCCGGTTCTGGTACTTGAGATAGTAGGCGTGCTCCCAGACGTCGAGCAACATCACCGGATACTTGCCCTCACTCAGAGGGGTGTCCTGGTTGGCCGTGGAGGTGATCTCGAGCTTGCCCGCCTGGCTCACCAGCCAGGCCCATCCTGAGCCGAAGCGGCCCAGGGCGGCAGCGGTGAATTTCTCTTTGAACTGGTCGAAGCCGCCGAAGTTGCTCTTGATAGCTTCGGCAAGTTTTCCCGTGGGCTGACCGCCGGCCTTTGGCCCCATGACCTGCCAGAACAGGTTGTGATTGATAACGCCGCCGCCGTTGTTGCGAACTGCCGTCCGGATATTCTCCGGAACGACGGCCAAATTGTTGGCCAGCAGTTCCTCGAGGCTCTTCCCGGCCAGTTGCGGCGCCGCTTCCAGCGCTTTGTTCAGGTTTGTTACATAGGTGGCGTGATGCTTGCCGTGGTGAACCTCCATCGTCATCTTATCGACGTAGGGTTCCAACGCATCGAAGGCGTACGGCAAGGGTGGAAGTGTAAACGGCATAGACTCTCCCTTCATGGTTTCTGAATTCAGCAGGCGCGCCACGATCGGAATCCCTCCCACGGTAGAAAGGAAGCTCCGGCGGGACGTCGCCCCGCGATTCGTTCGATTCTTGTCCATTTCAAGCCCTTCCCAAATAGGAGGATTCCAGATTAAACCAAGGTCTGCGAGTCTGTCAAATATCGCAAGGCGATGCAACTTTACAGATACAACATATCCCCTGTGGTTGGGACGTGGGGACGCGCAGGACAGCGGAGTTGTACGGGTGGAAGTTCGACCCTAAGTTTTCGGCCCACTCCCGCCCGGCGGGTCCCACGACCACTTGTCGAGCATGACGGTGCGGGTGGGAAAAGGCATCACGATTCCTTCCTTCTCGAAACGCGCCAGGATGCGCTTGCGCAATTCGCTCTGCACCAGGTACTGATCCTCAAATCGACGAACGTGGAGGTTAAGCGAAAAATCCAGCGAAGAATCCCCAAAGCCGGGAATCAGCCGGACGGTCGGCGCCGGCTCCGAAAGCAAACCCTCCAGCCCCTCGCGCGCGGCCTCCTGAGCCACCTCCAGCAGAACCTTTTCCACGCGCGCCGGCTGGGTGCCATAGGCAACTCGGACGGGAACGCTCAGGGACACGCGCAGTTCGGGCAGCGAGTAATTGGTGATGACGGATTTCGCGAGGGTAGCGTTCGGCACAAACACGATGTTATTGGACTGGCTGCGCAAGGTGGTCGAACGCCACCCCAGCCGCACCACAAAACCTTCCTGGCCCGAATCCAACTTGATGTAGTCGCCGGGACTGATGGGGCGATCGGCCATGAGATAAATACCCGCAAAAAAGTTGCTGAGGGTTTCTTGCAAGGCCAGGGCCACGGCCACGCTGCCCACCCCCAGCGTGGTCCACACCGCGGTGAGAGAAATCCCCAGGTTCTCCAGGACGATGATGACCGCCAGCAGGGCGAACAACGCCCGGATGAGAAAGACGGCGGGTTGGGTCACCCGCTCCAGGCCCGGCCCCCGCTGCCCCACACGACGGAGAAAGAGGATCAGCACTTTCGCGGGAAAATAGAAAATCACCAGGATCACCAGGGCGAAGAGCAGCTTGGAGCCGATCCGCTCGTACTCCCGCGGCAGGGTGAGCAATTCCATCCCGGCGTAGAGCGCTGCCAGAAAAAGCAAGGGCAGCGGGAGCGACTCCAGCAGCGCAAAAATCATCTCTCTCCAACCGTTCTTAAACTCCTTGCTCCAGTGGTGGAGAAGCCGGTTCAGGACAAAACCCAGGATTAGTGCGCTGAGCAGCAACAAGGCGATGGCGATGGTGTAGAACACCGACGGGGAAAGGTGAAGTGTTCGAGCTAGATCCTGGAGCATCTTCCGGGTCTCCTGATGCGAGCCTGCCGGTGGTCAAGATACCTTGCCGCGGCTCCCGCACGCAATTGGAAAACTCCTGCTAGAATCTTCTGTGTCAGGGACCACCGCATGGATTTCCTCCTTCGCCCGCTCACACGTTGGGTCGACCGTTTCAAGATCTTCTTAAACGGCAAGGCGCCGAGCGTGTCGCACGCGCCCTACACGCGCGACATGGGCCACATCATCTCCGAGGAGTTCTTGCAGGATCCCGAGCTTTTCTACTTACGCCCTGACCCCGTCAGGGACGTTCGCGTCTTGAGCGAGCGTCGCCTGCGCGGCCGGCGCCTCGCCGAGATCGCTTTCCCCAGCCCCGTTCACACGCCCTGGCCGGAGAACAACACCTGCTACGCTTATCACCTGCGCTTGAATGACGGCCGGCAACATCCCGCCTTGCTCATCCTTCACGGTTGGGGACGAAGGTCTCTGGCCGTGGAATTCCGGCGTATCGGGCTCCGCTTCGCCCGCTACGGCATTGAAACCCTCTTCCTGGTTATGCCTTACCACCTCCGGCGCGCTCCCCCCGGCAGTTGGAGCGGCGAGTACATGGTTTCCGGCGACGTGGTGCGCACTGCCGAGAGCTTCCAGCAAACTGTCGTCGAGGCGCGAGCCATCCTCCCCTGGCTTCGACAATTCTCTCCGCAGGTGGGCTTCTTCGGCATGAGTTTGGGGGGCATCATCGGCCACCTGGCGATGATGGTGGAGCCCTTCCCCGCCGGAATTACCATGCTCGCCAGCGGCAACAGCGCCGGCGTCACCTGGGAAGGACGGATGACTCGCTACGTCAGAGCCGACATCGAGCGCGCCGGGATCGATCGCCCGCAACTGGAGAAAATTTGGGCAGTCACCAACCCCACCTTGCTGGCGCGTCATAATAAGGTGAAAAACCTGCTCATGATGGCGGGCCTGTACGATGAAATCGTTCTCCCCAAGTTCACCCTGGAACTCTGGGAAGCGCTGGGCCGCCCGCCCATTCGCTGGTATCCCTGCGCCCACTACAGCTCCTTCTTCTTCCTGGGCGCCATGGTTGACGAAGCCGCGCGGTTCTTCCTGGCGCAGGTTCACGCATAGAACCGCCCTGCTCTTTGTCGCGGTCCTCTCCTTAGCCTGGGAAGGGCTACACATGCCGATGCACCATTCACCCTCGCCACCGCATCTAAAGCAAATGGCGGGGCCCAGGGCGCGTCAGGGCGGCTGGGACAAATTCTCCCTGCACGCGAAAGGGCTCGCCAAAAAAAGCTCACGCTGACTGCTGCGTGTTAGAATGCCACCGGTGGTGCCTGCGGGCACATTCACCGGATGCGCCTACCCTGGGTTGGAACGTTGAACGTGAGGTAACGGGGCGATGCCCACTAAACAAAGAAAGACCACCGAGTTCACCGAGCTGCCTATTCTGCCGGTGCGCGACACGGTTTTATTCCCCAATGCCATCTTGCCCTTAACCGTGGGGCGCGAGAGCTCTCTGAAACTCATTACCGACCTTCCGGAAGAGGAGAAGTTCATTGGCGTGGTGGCCCAGCGCGACCCGCGGGTGGATAACCCTCAGCCCGTCGATCTCTACCAGATCGGGACCATCGCCTTCGTCCACAAGATCATCAAACTTCCCAGCCAGAGCCTCTTTATTTTCGTGGAGGGCTTGCAGCGCTTTGCTTTGCAAGAAGCGGTGCAGATGGAGCCTTACCTGCGCGCCAAGGTCCGGCCGCTCCAGGACGGCCTGCCCAAGGAAAAGGATCCGGGTTTTGAGGCGCTGGTGCGCAGCGTGACCTCCCTTTTCCAGCAGGTGGTGCAGCTCTCGCCCACCCTCTCGGACGACCTCCAGACGGTGGTGATGAACATCGACGATCCGGGGCGTCTGGGGGACTTTATCGCCGCCAACTTGCCCTCTCTCTCCACCACCGAGAAGCAGGAACTCCTCGAGAGCCTGGAGTTAAAGACGCGCCTCGAACGTTTGAACCGGCAACTCGCCCGGGAAGTGGAAGTGCTCCAGCTCCGTTCCAAAATCCAGTCCGACGTTCAGGACCAGGTGACGCAGAACCAGCGCGAATATTACCTGCGCGAGCAGATGAAGGCGATTCAGAAGGAACTGGGCGAGGTCGACGAGCAGCAGGAGATCGAAGAACTGCGCAAGAAGATCGAAGCCGCCGGCATGACGGAAGAAGCCCGCAAGGAAGCCACGCGCGAACTGAACCGCCTCGCCAAGATGTCCCCCGCCGCCGCCGACTACCACGTCACCCGCACCTATCTCGAATGGCTCACTGTGCTGCCCTGGAACAAGGTCAGTGACTTCAAGGTGGACCTGCGCAAGGCCAAGGAGATTCTGGACGAGGACCACTACGACCTGGAAAAGATCAAGGAACGCATCCTGGACTACCTGGCCGTCCTCCAGTTGAAGCCGTCACTGAAAGGCCCCATCCTCTGTTTTGTCGGCCCTCCGGGTGTGGGCAAGACTTCCCTGGGCAAATCCATTGCCCGCGCGCTCGACCGCAAGTTCGTGCGCATGTCCCTGGGCGGCATCCACGACGAAGCGGAAATCCGCGGCCACCGCCGCACTTACATCGGGGCCTTGCCGGGCCAGATCATCCAGGGCATCCGCCGCGCTGAGACCCGCGACCCCATCTTCATGCTCGATGAGGTGGACAAGATTGGCCGCGACTTCCGCGGTGACCCCTCTTCCGCCCTGCTGGAGGTGCTCGACCCCGAGCAGAACTCCCACTTCCGCGACAATTACCTCGATGTGCAGTTCGACCTTTCCAGGGTCCTCTTCATCTGCACCGCCAATGTTCTGGACACCGTCCCCCCTGCGCTCCTCGACCGCATGGAGGTGCTGGAGCTCCAGGGATATAGCGAAGAGGAAAAAATCCAGATTGCTATTCGCCACCTCATCCCCAAACAGACGGAAGAGAACGGGGTGAAGACCCCGGAGCAGATTGAGTTCACCCGCGATGCCCTGGCCCACTTGATCCGGAACTACACGCGGGAAGCGGGCGTGCGCAATGTCGAGCGCGAGGTGGCCACGGTTTGCCGCAAGCAGGCGCGCAAGATCGCCGAGGGCTCCACCGAGAAGTTGACCGTCACCGCGGAAAACCTCACCGATTACCTGGGCATCCCCCGTTTCCGCCTGGACACCGAAATCGTCGAACGCACCCGTCAGCCTGGTGTGGCCATCGGCCTCGCCTGGACGCCCACCGGCGGCGACGTGCTGTTTGTGGAAGCGAACACCATGAAGGGCGGAAAAGGCTTCACCATGACCGGCCACGTCGGCCAGGTGATGCAGGAGTCAATGCAGGCCGCCCTCGCCTGGGTCCGCACTCACGCCGCCGACTACGGCATTGACCCGGACTTCTTCCAGTCCAGCGACATCCACATGCACGTGCCTGCCGGCGCCATCCCCAAGGACGGGCCCTCGGCAGGCGTCACCATGGTGACCACCCTGGTCTCCGCGCTCACCCGCCGTCCCGTCCGCGAACGTGTGGCCATGACCGGAGAAATCACTTTGAGCGGCCAGGTCCTGCCGGTGGGCGGCATCAAGGAGAAGGTTCTGGCGGCCAAGCGCGCCGGAGTGCGCGAGATTCTTCTGCCTGCCGACAACGAGCCCAACGTCCACGAGGATCTGAACAAGGAGATGCTGGAAGGCCTGGAGCTTCAGTACGTCAAGACCATCCAAAAACTTGTGGACTTGGCGCTGGAAAAGGAGCCTGTGTCCGTCCAGCCCAGAGCCCCGGCGCGCGACGTGGCCTTCGCCGAGCAGACCGCCGGCCCGCCCAATTAGCCAACTTCGGATGGCACCGACCCTGCGCCCCTCAGCACAAGCCGGCGCCCACCGGTGCAGGAGGGCCCTTCCGCGCCCTTCCACCCCACAAAACCTGTTTACTTTTGCCCTTCGCATCATTATAAATAGCCCAGTCGCCAGATCCGCTTCTTGATTTCACGAGGCACTTCTTATGTATTGTCGAAACTGCGCCTACCAAATCGCTGACAATGCCCAGTTCTGCGTCTCCTGCGGCCAGCGCCCTCTGCTCGGCACGCGCTTCTGCCAGTCCTGTGGGGTGGAGGTGGTTCCGAACGCCGAAGTCTGCGTCAAGTGCGGTGTAAGGCTCGCTCGCAGTGGCGAGAAGGATTGGCTGACCGCGCTGTTGCTGTCACTCTTCCTGGGCGGCCTCGGTGTGGACCGCTTCTATCTCGGGTATACAGGTCTCGGCATCCTGAAGCTCGTCACCCTGGGCGGGTGCGGCATCTGGGCCTTGATCGACCTTATCTTGATTATCCTGAACAAGCTGCCGGACGCTCAAGGCAACCCCTTACGGCAGCGCTGAGCTATGCCGGTGTTTTGTAGGGGCGACCGGCCGGGTCGCCCCTGCGGGTTGATCTGACTCAGTAGAGGCATTCGCTACCGATGTTCTCGAGCGGAATAGCACGGTTGCCCGTCCTCCTGCTCACCTTGGCGCTTTTCTGTCTAATCCCGCCGGAGAATCTAGCGCACGGCCCTGATCTTTGTTTGTGGCGGCATCTGTTCCATCTGGCGGCGTGCCCTGCCTGCGGAACCACCCGCGCCCTCGCCGCTTTCTTTCATGGTCAGTTCACACAGGCTCTCAGCTTCAACCTCAATGTGCTGATTACCGCGCCTGCCCTGCTGAGCTTGCTGGCCGCCGACCTGCTACATTTCTTGCGAAGATGTCGCAGCCTCTGACCGCCATCCGAGCTCGCCGCTCTCGCCTGAGCCGGCGCCGGATTCATCCGCATGAGCGGCAGAGGCATGAACCTCCGCTGGCGCCTTCGGGCTTGAATTCCCCCTGCGAATTGAATACAGTTTTGAAATCTTCGTGACCCAGCTGCGTGACCTCGTCGGATCGGCGTGCGCGGAACTCCCGGCAGCGACTCTCGCCCGCTGGGCTTCCATCTTCTTCACCCTGTCCGTCCTGACCTTTCTCATCTCCCTTGCCGCTTCGCAAGCATTGCTGGTGGCCTCCGCACTGGTTTATGCGGTTCATCTGCTCCGCCAAAGGCCGGCGGTCCATTTCCCGCCCGTCAAGCTACCTCTGGCTCTCTTCTGTTTGTTCTCAATTCTCTCCGTGTTCTGGGCGGCAAATCGCACCGTCGGTTGGTTTGCGGTCCGCAAGCTTATACTTTTCCTGATCCTGCTGGGGGTGGTGAACTTGGTGATAAGCGCGCGGCACCTCGAAATGCTTTATAGGCTCCTGTTCCTGCAATCCCTGCTGGCGGGACTGGTGGCGATAGGTCAATTCGTGATTCAATATCGTGCGGTTCGTGCTCTTCATCCCAGCCGTATCTACTATTACATGACGCTCACGCGCATCCATGGTTTCATGGGGCACTGGATGAATTTCGGCGGACAGCAAATGCTGGTGTTTGCCGCGTTGCTGGCCTTTCTGCTTCTTGCCCCTCGCGTAGCGCCGGGCTTTAGCCCGGCACAAGGTGAAGGCAATTCCGCCCTCCGCCACGGCGGACAGGTTCCGGGCGGCGCTACGGACCGCCGCGGAGGAAGAATCTGGTGGGTAGTGCTGGGGACCGTAGCAGTATCCATTGTGCTGAACTTTACCCGTGGAGTCTGGCTGGGCTGCTTCGTCGCGACCCTTTATCTGGTGGCGCGCTGGAAGCCGCGCTGGCTCTGGGCGCTCCCGGTCTTCCTGGGCCTTGGGTATCTCGCCGCGCCCTCGCTGATCCGCGAACGCGTGAATCTGGCGCTCCATCCTTCCGCCGACCCGGCCCTTTCGATTCGCTTTGAGATGTGGCGCGTTGCTTTGCGCATGATTCACGAGCACCCCTGGGTTGGGGTCGGCCCCAACAACATCGAGCAGGTTTACGCGCTCTACCTGCCGCCCGGAAAGTCGCCGGAACCGGGCTACCACAGTCATCTTCACAACAACTTTCTTCAATTCGCCGCCGAGCGAGGCTTGCCTTGCCTGGCGGCGTGGGTGTGGCTGATGGCAGCGCTCGTCTGGCATTTCTGGAGGATACGCCGGCGGATTACCCAGGGGCAATGGATCGTCGATGCCGCGATCGCCGCCTGGCTGGCCATGCTCGCAGAAGGTTTTTTTGAATTTAATTTCGGAACTTCGCCCGTGCTGATGGTTTTCCTCTTTGTGATGTCCACGCCCTTTGTGGCGGAACGGCTGGGAAATTCAGTGGCGGGTGATCCCGCATAGCGGGAATGAGTGACGAGAAGAAGCGGCTTTCCCACTGCTTGGTTCGTTGTTGCTTGTCACTTATCACTCGTCACTCGTCACTTGTCACTGCACTTTTGACTTTCGACTGTCAACTCTTAACGGGTCCCAATGCCCTCAAAACGGCAGATGCTTCGGAGCTCGATGGTGGTGGGATTCTTCTCCCTCCTGGGCGGGCTCACGGGCATCCTGGTGGAAACCAGCATCGCCGCGCACCTGGGCCTCTCGAGGAGTTCGGATACTTTTTACGTCGCCTTTACCATTCCTTACATCATCACCAATCTGCTTTCCGCCACGGGCCAGTTCTCGCTGGTTCCCTTCTTTGCCTCCTTGGATGCCAGGCATTCCGCCGAGGAGATGTGGCAAGGCTTCAGCTATGCCGTCAATGTAGCCTTCTTGGGCTTGGGGGCGATCGCCGTGGTGGGCGCGGCGGCGGCTCCCGTGGTGATCCGCGGAATCGCTCCCGGTTTCACCCGCCCCCAGACCGAACTCGCCATCCAGCTCAGCCAGTGGCTCTTCCTCATCCTCCTTCCCGCGGGCGTTGCGGAGGTCTTCCGTTCTTTTCTCCTCAGCCGGCAGCGCTTTGCGCTTCCCTCTGCGGCGGGCTTCTTCCGCAACGCCCTGGTGATCTTGAGCGTCCTTCTCACCTTCAACCGCTACGGCCTGTACAGCATCGTCCTGGGATACTTGGCGGGATATTTTCTCCAGCTTGGAATCCTGGGGGCTCAGATTCTGATTTCATTTCCGGTTCGCTACACCCTGACGCTCGCGGGCAGCGGCGAGGCTTTCCGAAACCTGCGTGGAGCCGGCGCATCGCAATTGGCGACCGCCCTGGCGTGGCAGGTCGTGGTGGTGGTGGAAAGGATCATCGCCTCCTTCCTCCCGGCCGGAACGCTGACGGCTTTGGGTTACGGCTTCAAGATTCTCTCCACGATTGCAGAGCTCCTGGCGGGCAGCGTGGGCACCGCCGCTTTGCCGTCTCTCTCGCGAGCGGTGGTCCGGCAGGAACAAACCGTAGAACAGAAGTCTTTCCACGCCGCGCTGGAAATCAGCCTGGCTCTGGTTTCTCCCATGGTGGTGTTCTGCCTGATGTTGGACCGTAACATCATTCGACTGGTCTTCGAGCGCGGCAACTTTACGATCGAGGCCACCGCCTTGATGTCGATGGTCTTTTTCTATTACAGCCTCAGCCTATTGTCCTTTTCCTTTATCCGGCTACTCACTTTCTACCTTTTCGCGCGCAATGAAGTTCTGGCATTCTTCCGTCTCGCTTTGCTGATGTACGGCCTGGTCGTGGCCTTCGACCTGCTTTTCGTCGGCGTCCTGCGGATGGGGGCCAAAGGGATTCCGCTGGGCCTCCTCACCGGTTCACTGGTGACCTGCGTTCTGGTCTTCCACCGGAACATCGCCAACCTGACGGGGACGCTCGACGGGGGACTCACCATCTTCACCGCCAAGAGCGCTCTGGGAGCCGCGCTGGCGGCGCTGGCGGTGTGGGCGTTGCGTCTCTGGGTCAGGCCGCCCTTGACCGGCGCTGAGAACTTCGTTTACCTGTGTAAGCTCTGCGGCGCGGGGAGCGGGGTCTTCCTGGCCACGCTGCTGGCCTCGCGCGCCTTTCCGGTTCCTCACCTGGCCTCCCTCTGGCAACGCTCCGCGGATTCCTGAACCCCGCCTGCGTTCCCCCCTCAGATTCACGGTTTGCGTTGGCGGGAGAATGGTCGGCCGGTGTGAGGAGTTATCCCGGCCTCGTGAGAGATAATGTTAGAATAGCCGGAGTCCAATACTCTTGTGAAAGCAGAGAACTTCTCCTTGAGTTCAACCAAGCCCGCGACGCCAGCGACTTATGAAAAGGAATCGTGGGTGGCCCGCAATCGCAGGCTCCTTGTCCAAAACCCGCGGCTGTTTTTCCAGAAGCTGGCCACTTGGCTGCGACCCATGCGCGCGGACTACCGCCGGCGGTGGAGTCGCGGTCTGCGCCGATGGCTGATCCGCTACCACAGAGATGTCCTCTTTGACAAGGTTTCCTGGATGGGTTTGACCGCGCGCAAGATGGTTCTGGACGCCTGGGTGTATCAGCAAATCATCCACGCAACGCGCCCGGAGATCATCATCGAGATCGGGAACGCGCAGGGGGGCAGTACCAGGTTTCTGGCGAACATGCTGGACCTGCTCGGCCAGGGCGACGTGATCGCCGTGGATATCGACCACTCCATCTTTCAGGGGCACCATCCGCGCATCCACCTCGTCACCGGTGACAGTTCCGCCCCGGAGACCCTGGCACGTGTGGAAGAACTGGCAGGCGGCCGCCGGGGTTTGGTGATTCACGATGGCGACCACAGTCGCGCGCACGTGTTGGCGGACCTGAGGGCCTACGCCAGATTCGTCCGCGTGGGAGGCTATTTCATTGTTGAGGACACTGTCATCGATCTGTTCCGCGCCGGCGACGGCCTGGGAAGCGTCAATGGACCGCTGGGCGCCGTCGAGCAGTTTGTCCGGGAAGATCCTCGCTTTCAAATCGATTCGGACCGCGAATACTTCGTCTTGACCTTCAATCCTCGCGGCTATCTGAAGCGCGTGGCATGAAGAGCAGTGACGAGTGACGAGTGAAGAGTGACAAGTTGAAGGTCGAAAGTTGAAAGTCAAAAGCAAGCGTATGTGGTTACGTCTTTGTCCTTCTTTCGACTTTTGACTTTCGACTGGCGACTTTAAACTGCTCCTCACTAGTCACTCGTCACTGGTCACCGGTCGCTGCGATGCCTACCTACCGCGTCCTCGTGGTCACCAACCTTTGGCCCACGGAAGCTGACCCGGGCTATGGCAGCTTCGTCCAGGCCCAAATGGAATCTCTGCGTCTCCTGGGTGTGGAGTTCGATGTCCTGTTCATCAATGGGCGAGAGTCGCGGTGGAACTACCTGCGCGCCATCGGCGAGATGCGTCGAAAGTTGAAGACCACTTGCTACGACCTCATCCACGCCCACTTCGGCCTGTCGGGCCTCGTGGCCCGCTGCCAGCTTCGGACCCCGGTGGTGGTCTCGTTCATGGGCGATGATGTGCTGGGCCGCCCCCGACGCGATGGGAGCATCACGTTTTACGGCCGCTTGCTTCAGGTCTCGAGTTTCGTGCTGGCGCGGCTGGTGCGAGCGGTTATTGTCAAGAGCCACCAGATAAAGTCCAGACTTCGGCTGAAAACAGCCTGCGTCATCCCCAACGGCATCGACCTCCAGCTCTTTCGTCCCATGAACCCGCAGGAAGCGCGGCGTATCCTGGGCCTGGATCCTCAAAAGAAATTCGTCCTGTTCCCTTACGACTCCGCGGAGGAACGGAAACGCTTTGACCTGATTGAAGCCGCGGTCTCGAAGGCCCGCGAACGTCTCCCCGAGCTTGAAATCTTGCAGGTGCGCGGCGCGCCTCACGAGCGCATGCCGCTCTATATGAATGCCGCTGATGTGCTGGTGCTGGCTTCCATATTTGAAGGCTCGCCTAATGCCGTCAAGGAGGCCATGGCGGTGAACCTGCCCGTGATTACCGTCGATGTCGGCGACGCCGCCGACCTGATCGGGCCCACCGAGGGTTGCCACCTCGCGCCGCGCGAAGCCGCAGCGATGGCCGCCAGGATTGTGGAAGTCTGCTCGCGCGGGACCCGCACGCAGGGCCGGAAGTGGATCGCGCGGCTCTCCATGCCCGGCGTTGCCAAACAGATCGTCGAGGTCTACGCCCGCGCCGCGGGCTCGTAGCGTCCCTCATCGCATCAGGTCATCTTCACCAACGATGAAACGTATCGTACCCCCTTCAGAGGCTTCAAGAGCCCATCGCGTTTTTGCCCTTCACAAACAAAGCTGGTGGGCCTAGAATTTGCCCTGTTTGGAGACGGTGGTCTTCGCACCGCCGAAAAAGACCAGCCGCTGGGAGGAGTAGTCATGTGCCGCTCGCATGTCCCTGCCATCCTCAAAGGTCCGATGCTCTTCATCTGTTCGCTCGCCCTGGTGAGCGTCACGTCAAATCTCTGGAGTGCCCTGGTCTCCCAGGAAACCAAGAGGCCGCGCGTGGCGGGGCAGATCGCCTGGGACAAGGTTCCCGTAGAGAGCAAAGCCTGCCTGAAGTGTCACGTCGATAAGGGCATCACCGGCAGCGCCGTCCGCGACTGGCAGTTAAGCAAGCACTTCTCCAACGGTGTTGGCTGCGCCGATTGCCACCTACCCACCAAGGAGGCCGTGCCGGCCATCACGGGTTCGGCCACGAGCTGCGAAGACAAACGCGTGCGCCGCGGGGTCTCACCGCGCAACTGCGCCGTCTGCCACGCCGAACAGTTCCAGCAGTTCTCTCAGGGAAAGCACGCGGCGGCCTGGGTGGCGATGACCGCCATGCCCACCACCGCCCAGCAGCCTCGCGCCATCATCGAAGGCGAGAAAGGATGCGGCGGCTGCCACCGCATTGGCCGCGACGAAGGCAAGTGCGACTCCTGCCACCTCTTCAGCGCGGCCGAGGCGCGGCGCCCCGAGGCCTGCATGACTTGCCATATGGGTTTCGACCACCCACAGTGGGAAATGTATTCCACCTCGAAGCACGGTTCGATATATGCCCTGGAAGGCGGGCACTGGAATTGGAATACCAAGCTCGCCAATTGGTTCAAGAACCCTGAACAGGCTTCTTCCACCCGCCCCCGCTCTCCCGTCTGTTCCACCTGCCATATGCCCAATGGCGACCATGCCGTGCGCACCGCCTGGGGTTTCCTCGCCCTGCGTCTGCCCGAGAAAGACCCCGAGTGGCTACAGTACCGCCAGAAGATTCTCATTGGACTTGGAGTGCTCACGCCTGACGGGAAACCGACGCCGCGGCTGGAAGTGGTGAAGGTGGGCAAGGTCGCCCGGCTCAGCGCGGAGGAATGGCAGGCAGAACGCGATCGCATGCTCGGCGTCTGCGCGCAGTGCCACGCGCGTAGCTTCGCCCAGCAGAACCTCGAAACTGCGGATTCCGTGATCAAGGAATCCGACAAGCTGGTGGCCGAAGCTATCGACATCGTGGAGGGCCTTTACAACGATGGGGTCCTCGAGAGACCCAAGGACCGGCCCCCGGTACCGGATCTGCTGCGCTTCTACGAAGTGAAATACCCCATCGAACAGAAGCTCTACACCATGTTCCTGGAACACCGCATGAGGAGCTTCCAGGGCGCGTTCCATATGAACCCCGACTACCAGCACTGGTACGGCTGGGCCGAGTTGAAACGCGACCTGGCGGAAATCAAGGATGAGGCCAGCCGGCTTCGCGCCGAGCATGGCAAAGGCACAAGCGGCGGCCGATAGAGCTTTCTCAAGGCGACATGGTAGGGGCGACCCGGCGGGTCGCCCTTACAACCGGCGGGCGAGCAGCGTGTGTCCCTGCCCTCTAATTCCCTACGCAAAACCCGCGCTTTCGATTAAACTCACCCATTGAAATGCCCACGCGCCAAGAACTTCTTAGCAGCGCGCAACGCCTGCACGCGCACCTCACGCGCCGCCATTATTCGGCCGGATTGGTTCACGGCCCTGACGCAGGAGTCCGCTTCAACCTGCGCGCCGGGCGTTTTCTGAAAAGCGCCCTGGATTTTGTTCCCTGGCGGGATGATTACGTTTTCATGCAGACACAGGGATACTGGATCCTCGCCAACTGGATGCTGCACGCGGCCTCGGGCGAGCAACGCTATCGAGAATTAGCGCTGGAAAGCACCGAGGCGACGCTCAAACTCCAAACCCCGGAGGGCTTCTGGGCCTATCCCTTGCCCGCACGCAGGCACCTTATCGCCACCGTCGAGGGTGACTGGGGCGCCATCGGATTGCTTGCGACTTACGCCAGGGAACCTCGCGGAAAACTTCTTGACGCGGCAGTTCGCTGGTACGATTTCCTCGTGAATCGCGTGGGCTTCCAGGCCCACGCACCCGGCAAGGCCATCAACTATTTCGACAAGCCGCGCGGTAAAGTCCCCAACAATTCCGTCGAGGCGGCCTGGATTTTCCTGCGCCTTTGGAAAGCCACCGGAGATGGCCGGTTCCTCAAGCACGTGGACGCGCTGCTGGATTTCATCGGCGCGGTCCAACTGCCTACCGGCGAATTGCCGTACATCGTCGCAAGCCCTTACGAGCGCGGCCGCGAGCATTATCTCTGCTTCCAATACAATGCTTTTCAGTTTCTCAAGCTGGTGTGGTCCGACGATTTGCGACCGGGGTCGCGCGCCAGTGCCATTCTGCCCCGACACGCGCGGTTTCTCGAAAAAGGCGCCACCTCCAGCGGGGCGAGCGCCGCAGATTGTTCTAACGTTACGCCGGAAATGGATTACTACACAGCGGTGCTGGCGGCAGCCCTGCACGAGGCCGCCGGGCGAGGTTGGGTGGAATCGTTCGAGTTGAGCGAGCGTTGCTTCGCCCGCGTGCTCGCACGGCAAAGACCAGACGGAAGTTATGGCTACTCGACAGGCGATTGCGGCTTCCTGCGCGACCGCCGCTCCTATCCCCGCCCGCAGGTGATGACGTTGTTCCACCTGCTTTACCCTTATTGTGGCAATGGCTTTCCGAGAGTGTAGTAGGGGCGGGTTTCGAACCCGCCCCTACGTGGTGATCGCGTCTGCGAGGTCTTCGGTTTGCTTGACCTGACACCTGGCCCCGGACACCTGTAACCTGCATTTCATGTGCGGAATCTGCGGACTCTTCAACTTCCGAACACAAACGCCGGTGGAGCCGGCGGCGTTGCAGCGCTCGACCGCCGCGATGGTCCATCGCGGCCCCGATGACGAGGGTTTCCACCTGGACGGCGAGCTGGGCCTCGGCAATCGCCGCTTGAGCATCATCGACCTGCCGGGCGGCCACCAACCCCTTTCCAATGAGGACCAGACCGTCTGGATCACTTTCAACGGTGAGATTTACAACTACCGCGACCTGCGCGCTGACCTCATCTCGAGCGGCCATCAGTTCCGCACTTCCAGTGACACCGAAACCATCGTGCACCTTTACGAAGAAGAAGGCCTGGCGAGCCTCGATCGCCTGCGCGGCATGTTCGCGTTTGCCCTGTGGGACAGCCGCCAGCGCCGGTTGCTCCTGGCGCGCGACCGATTGGGTATCAAACCGCTTTTCTTTCGCCTCGAACCCAACCGACTGGTCTTTGCCTCGGAGCTACGCTCGCTGCGCCAGCTTTGTGAGCAGCCCCTGCAAGTCGACCCGCAGGCGGTCTACGACTTCTTCGGATTCCGCTACATTCCCGCCCCCAACACCTTCTATCGCGGCGTGCAGAAACTTCTGCCTGGCCATTATCTCGTTGCGGATTCGAGCGGCGTGCGGACACAAGCTTACTGGGACATTCCCGCCGAGGAAGAGAGCATTCGCTCCACCGAGGACATCGCGGAGGAGGTGCTGGAGCGTCTGAGGGAATCGGTCCGGTTGCGGCTGATTGCCGACGTCCCGCTCGGCGTGTTCTTGAGCGGCGGAACGGATTCCAGCGCCGTCGTGGCGCTCATGGCCGAGCTGGGAGCGCGGCCGCTCCGCACCTTCTCGGTCGGCTTCGAAGAGCCGCAATTCAACGAGCTGCCCTTCGCTCGCCGTGTTGCCCAGCGTTACGCCACCGAGCATCACGAGCTGGTGGTTCGGCCCGAACATCTGAGCGAGGAGTTGGTCCGCCTGGTGGGATTCCGCGACGAGCCCATTGCCGAGCCCACCGACGTGGCCCTTTACCTGGTGGCGCGGCTCGCCTCCCAGAGTGTGAAGGTGGTCCTGGCAGGAGAAGGCGGGGACGAACTGTTTGCCGGCTACCCCAAGTATGCCGCCGATCGCCTGGCGGGATTGGTCTCCGCGCTTCCCCAGGAGGTGACGCGGGCACTGGCGCGCTGGCTGCCCTATCGACAACGCCGGGCGAAACTCGCGCTTGAAGCGCTTTCCATCCGCGACGAGGCGGAACGTTCCGCCACCTGGTTCGCCTCCTTTTCCCGCATGGAGCGCGAAGAGCTGTTCTCGCCGGACTTTCTCGCCCAGGTTGACCCGGCTCACCCCGCCCGCGTCTTCGAGGGTTACCTGGAGAGAGTCCGCGACCGCTCGCCGCTCAAGCGTATGCTCTACGCGGACCTCAAAATCTGGCTGCCGGACAATCTCCTGCTTCGAGGAGACCAGATGACTATGGCTGCTTCCATCGAAGAGCGTGTACCTTTCCTGGATCACAAGCTGGTGGAACTGGCCGCCCGTGTCCCGACTCGGCTCTTGACCCGGGGATTTCGGACGAAGGTTTTGTTGAAGCGGGCGCTTCGGCCTTACCTGCCGCCGGAAACTTTGCGCCGGCGCAAAGTAGGATTTACCGTGCCCGTGGGCGACTGGTTCAGGAAATCGCTGAAATCTCTGGTGGCGGACCTGGTGTTGTCGCCGGAGGCCAAAACGCGCGGCTACTTCCATGCCGCCAGCATGGAGCGGTTTGTGCGCGAACACTTCGACGGCGTGCGCGACCGGCAGAAACAGCTCTGGGCTCTGGTAAACTTTGAACTGTGGTGTCGCTCGCGAGTCAAAAGTTGAAAGTCAACAGTTGACAATAAGAACCGGTTGCGATCCCTGAGTGTGAACTGTTGGCTGGCTTAAAGACATTTATTAGGCATGCCCCAGAAGCCCATCGCTGTTTGCATCATCGTCGAGAATCTCCCCGTGCCCTTCGACCGGCGCGTCTGGCAAGAGGCGCAGGCGCTCAGCGAGGCGGGATACCGGGTCTCCGTCATCTGCCCCAAGGGAGAGGGCTTCGAGCAAAGCCGCGAGACGCGCGAGGGTATTGAGATTTACCGTCACCGGCTTTGGGAAGCTTCCGGACCACTTGGCTATCTCGTCGAATACGGTTGGGCGCTGGCGGCGGAATTCTTTCTGGCGCTCAAAGTCTATGTGCGAACCCGCTTTCGCGTCCTGCACGCCTGCAACCCACCTGATACCATCTTTGTCATCGGCCTGCTCTTTAAGCTCTTCGGCGCGCGCTTCATTTTCGACCACCACGATCTGAACCCGGAACTTTTTGAGGCCAAGTTCAATCGCAAAGGCTTCTTCTACCGGCTGGCTTGCCTCGCGGAGCGCCTGACGTTTCGCACCGCGAATGTTTCAATCGCCACGAACGAATCCTACCGTAACGTCGCCATCATCCGCGGAAGAATGCGGCCCGAGCGCGTATTCATTGTGGAAAGCTGCCCTGACCTCAAGCATATCCACCGCCAGCCGGCCCAATCCGAACTTAAGCAGGGCAAGTCCTACCTCGTGGTTTATCTCGGGGTCATGGGGCCGCAGGAGGGACTGGATCTATTGCTGGAATCCGCAGAACTCATCATCAGGCAGCGAAACCGTCAGGACGCGCTTTTTGCCTTTATCGGCGGAGGTACAGAACTCTCACACCTGAAAGCCTTGGCCGGGCAAAAAGGTCTGGAGGATGTGGTGAGATTTACAGGACGAATCCCAGACGCGGACCTCGCCGCCTACCTCTCGACTGCCGATGTCTGCGTGGCGCCTGACCCCAAGAACCCGATGAACGACAAATCCACGATGAATAAGATCCTGGAATACATGGCTTACGGCTGCCCGGTCGTGCTCTTTGATCTCACCGAAGGCCACCGCTCAGCCGGCGATGCGGCGCTCTATGCCCGCCCCAACGACCCCGTGGATTTCGCCGAGCAGATTTTGAAGCTCCTGGACTCCGAACCCCTGCGCCGCCAGCTCGGCGACTGCGGCCGCAGGCGCATCGAGGAAAGATTGAACTGGGAGGTTGAAAAGAGAGCGCTGCTGGAAGCGTATGAGACAGTGCTGAGGTAGCAGCGCGTGGGCTATACTCACCGCGGCGAGTGCAACGAATTGATGACCATTGTGAGCTGCGGGTAAAAGCGGCCCATCGAGCCCGTGGAGGTGAACCGCGATGAATTGTGCACCAAGGTTTTCCCGAAGGGAGTTTGTTTCTATGGCGGCGAGATCGTTGGCGGCGGGCAGCACGGCGGCCGTCGCAAGCGGACTCGGTTCTCAGAGTGTCGGCGGGGGGAGCAACTCGGCCTTTGAGGCATCGCGAAGCGCCGGCTCGCCCCGGCAGCCCGATTTGCCGCCTGCGCCCAGCGATTTGAAGATCACGGACGTGAAGGTCCTAAAGCTAAGAAATGACCCTGAGGAAGACCTTTGGGCCTGGCTCTCGGAATCGCTGGTAGCGAACCCCATGTCCATCTATCCAAAGTACCGGGAGAAGCGCTCCAGTTGGATGTCAGATTTCGGTTCGGTTTACGTCGAAATCCAGACCGACAAGGGAGTATATGGTCATGGAGAAGGCGGTGGCGGAGACGCCGCGGCGATCATCGTTGAAAAACACTTCAAGAGACTCCTGGTGGGCGAAGACCCCTTCGATGTGGAGCGGCTCTGGGACATCCTGTTTCGTGCCTCTCTCCCCTACGGGCGGAAGGGCCTGGCCATCATGGCGCTCAGCGGGGTGGATCTGGCGCTTTGGGATATTCGCGGGAAAGCGCTGGGGCTCCCGGTTTACAAGCTACTGGGTGGAAAAACCAAGGAAAAAATCTTTGCTTATGCCACGGGCAACGATGCGGAGTGGTTTGTGCGGCAGGGGTTTCGCGCTGTCAAGCTGGCCATGCCGCACGGGCCCGCGGACGGCCGTGAGGGCATGCGGAAGAATGTTGAGTTGGTGCGACGCACGCGCGAGATAGTTGGTCCCGATGCGGATGTCATGTTGGACTGCTACATGGCGTGGGATGTCGAGTACACCTTGCGCATGGCGGAGCTGTTGGAACCTTACAAAGTCCGTTGGATCGAAGAAGCGCTTCTGCCGGATGACTATGAAGGCTTTGGAAAGCTGAACGCGCAGATTCACTCGACCCTGATTGCGACCGGAGAGCATGAGTTCACACGCTTTGGTTTTGAGGAACTGCTTCACCACAAGGGAGCCAGCATCCTCCAGCCCGATATCACCTGGTGCGGAGGCCTTACGGAAATCCGCAAAATCGCGGACCTGGCAGCCGCCCAGGGCTTGCCGGTGATCCCTCATGCCGGCGGGACGGTTTGGGGTTTGCATTTCATCGCCGCAACTCCGAACGCCCCGTGGGCGGAAACCATCGGGCCCTCCAGGGAACTGGAGCGTGAAAGGAAATCCCGCATTCGCCGCTTCTTTCCCCTTCCAGAGAAGGGCTTTCTGTGGCCCGCAGACGACCCGGGTTTTGGGATCGATCTAAGGAAGTTCATCTGAGATTGGCAAGCGGCCCTTGGAACCTCAGCCTCACCAACTCGGCGAATGCGCCCGCAAACGCATTGAGGAAAGACTGAACTGGGAAATCGAGAGGAAGTCGTTGCTGGAGGCTTACGAGACGGCTCTGAAGTAGCGCCAGCTTGGCCACAGCAGGCCCGGCGGGTTTATTCGCACGGGATCGCGCAGACCTTTGCGGTCTGCGAGCCACGGAGACCCACAGATATAAAGGCCAGTGGCAGCCCCCCCGGCGATGCTGGCCAGCGGGCGGCGCTACGTGGGCTTAGCTTGCCCCGCGGCCGAGGAGGACGACGGGGATAGTTTTGAGCAGGATTTTCCAGTCGAGGGTCATGGACCAGTTATCGATGTATTCCAGGTCGAGTTGCATCCAGCGTTGAAAACTGAGCTTACTGCGGCCTTCGAGCGCCCACAGGCAGGTGAGGCCCGGCTGCATGCGCAGACGGCGCCGCTGCCAGCGCTCGTACCTCTCCACTTCCTCGGGCAGGGGCGGGCGCGGCCCCACAAAGGACATATCACCCTTGAGAATATTGATCAATTGCGGGAGTTCATCGAGACTGAACTTGCGCATGAAGCGCCCGATGGGCGTGCAGCGCGGGTCATCCGTGATCTTGAAGACCGGCCCATCCATCTCGTTCAGCGCAGCCAATTCCTCGCGTTGGAGGTCGGCGCCGGCGTGCATGGAACGGAATTTCACCAGCGTGAATTTCCTCCCTCCCAGGCCGCAGCGTGTTTGCCGGTAAAAGACGGCACCTTGCGAGGTCAGCTTGATGAGCAGGGCTAACACCAGCAAGAGCGGAGAGAGGATGACCAGAAGCGCCAGAGCCATCAGGAAATCCACCACGCGCTTCATCAGCAGAAGATACTCGTTTTCGGGGGTGGTGGAGAAGGTGAGCAGTGGCATCTCGCGCAGGCGCTCCAAATAGACTTTGGAAATCACGTGTGGGAAGAAGCTAAGCAGGACGCGCGTCTTGACGCCCTCCTCTTCGCAAAGCAGGAACGTTTCTTCGAGCCTATCGAGGTGCTCCTTCGAGACCGCAAAGATAACTTCATCGATGACCTGCCCGCGGAGAAGCTCGGGGAGTTGGTTCAAGGCGTAAACCGGATACGCGCGATGCAAGCCCGACTGGTCCACCTGTGTTTCGGGTTTAGTTCCGGAGTCAACAACCGCAAAACCAAAGAGCCGGATGCCGCGACTCTCATTGGCCTCCAGGGTGCGCGCAATCTCCAGTGCATCGGGAGTGTTGCCCACCAGAAGGAAGTGTCGGAACCCCGCAAACGCCCGGCGCATCGGGTCGGCGAAGAGGTGGGCCAGCAGGCGGAACAGGACCATGGCCCCCAGGTCGATGAGAGCATAGAAACCCAGCAGCAGGCGGCTGATGTAATCGAGCTTGAAGGCGAAGGTGATGGCGAAGAGCAGCGTGGTGGAGATGAGTCCGACTTTGAGCGGGTCTGCAAAGGCGCGGCGCAGCTCTTCCTCGTGGATTTCGCGGTAGATCCCCAGGGCAAGACCCACGGCAATCCAGATCCCGACCCCCAGAGGCACGACCCAGGGATAATTGGAGAGGGGATAGAGCGGCCGCGGGCTGACGAGGTGGGAACGAACCCAGTGGGCCAGCAAGAAGCTGGCGAATGCCAGGAGCGCGTCCGCCAGCAGGTAGAGGACGTCGCTCAGGCGATTATGGCGTGAAAACATCGGCTGGCACCTCGCTCCCCGTAGGGCATTGCGCCCCACCTATCCTATCAGAAAATGCGCGTGCCTCCCCCTGGATCGCTCGCCCGAAGCGCTTGAAGGTAACGACCGGTGAAATGAGCCTCAGCTTACTTCCGGTATGAGGGAATGGCAGTGCCGGCAGAGGTCGGTGAATGGGTGCGTGGTCAAGAAGGGCTTTGAAACGGAGAGGCGTTTGGGATAGAGTAAGCAGACCGCCGGGATCAAATCTTACGGGCTACATTGTGTTGGAGAGCTTTAAGCGCAGGGCCCGCTTTTGGCACGGCGGAAGAGTCTTAGGAGGAAACCCATGGGTACACCGCCCACACCCCCCGCTGCTCCGGGGCCCGCTGCGCCTGCCCAGGCCGCTCCCGCGCCGATGCTTCCCACCCCGGTCATCCTGGGGGCCATGCTGCGCGCCACCAAGCAAGTGAGCGATTTGATCTTTTCGCCCGGGCGCCTGCCCCAGGTGGAGCAGAGCGGGCTACTAGTGCCGGTGAAAATCCAAGGAGTGCCGGTGCTGAGCGCCGAGGACACGGCGCGCATCGCCGCCCACCTGATCGGCACCAACAAGCAGGCGATGGAGAAGCTCCGGGCGGATGGCTCCTGCGATATTTCTTACAGCCTGCCGCGGGTGGCGCGCTTCCGGGTGAATATCTTCACCCAGCGCGGCACGTGCGCCATCGTGATGCGGGTGATCCCCAACACCATTCCCAGCTTCGAGACTCTCCACCTGCCCCCGCAACTGGCGGAGATTGTGAATTTGAAGAACGGCGTTGTGCTGGTGACGGGCCCCACGGGCTCAGGGAAGTCTTCCACGCTGGCGGCCATTCTCGACAAGATCAACGAAGAGAAGTCCTACCACATCATCACCATCGAGGATCCCATCGAATTTCTTCATCCCCATAAGAAGGCCACCATCCACCAGCGGGAGTTGCACAGCGACACTCCCACCTTTGCGCTGGCGTTGCGGGCAGCCCTGCGGCAGGCGCCCAAGGTGATTCTGGTGGGGGAGATGCGCGACCGAGAGACCATTGAAATCGCTCTGGAAGCGGCGGAGACCGGCCACCTGGTCTTCTCCACTCTGCACACCATCGACGCCGCGAAGACGGTGGAGCGTATCATCGGAGTCTTTCCACTGGGCGACCAGCAAGCCATTCGCAACCGCTTCGCGAAGTCATTCCGCTACGTTATTTCGCAGCGGCTGATCCCGCGCAAAGACGGCAGCGGGCGCCTGGCGGCGATCGAGATCCTGAGATCCACCATGCGCACCCGCGAGTACCTGGAGAAAGGGGAAGAGGAAGGAAGGAGCCTGGTGGACGCGATGCGCGACGGGGAGCTCGAAGGCATGCAGCATTTCGACGGGGAGATCGAGAAGCTGATCCGCAGCGGGGTCATCGACATGGAGACCGGGCTCGCTTACTCCACCAACCCCGGCAACTTGCGCCTGCAAATGGCGGATTTTGCGGAAGGGTTTCCGCCCGCGTCCACGACAGCCTGAAACAAATCCCTGAAGGCGCCACGCCTGAAGGCGAACGTAACTCCTGCCGCGTTCTGTCTGCCCGCCGCAGCGCACGAAGATCCCACCACTTTGAGCCCTTGGAGGGGCTCTCCGAAAACTGAAAATGCCGCACGGTCATCGGCCGGACGTTCAAAAGTTGAACGTCCGAAGGTGGAGTTCCCTCGATCCGCGCCTGGTACGATCGCCGACATTCGACTAGACCGCGCGTCGATAGTACCGCCCCTTCCAGGGAACGCCGCGCCCCAACACGCTCGCCCACCCTGAGTAGAGCGCCACACGGAAATAGAAAACCCCGGCGAAGGGCATCGTGAAGACATAAAGGGGGGGCGACACGAAAAAAGGACAGGGTGGGCAGATAGACCAGAGCGCTCAAACTGCCAACTCTCCCCTCTCATCTCATGGGTAATGCTCTGGAACTTCCTGGTTGCGGGCTTCAGACACCGCCTCGAATGGGGGGGCGCGCATTACGAATTGCGGTTAGCTACGGAGGTGCGGGTGCTCCGGCGGGATGCTAGCTGACGCGAACCTGCCAGCTCAATGGCCTTTGCGGGGTGGTCTGGTCTTGTGGCGGGAGATGTAGCGAGCGGAAGGCGCGCTCTTTTTCTTCCTGGCTGGCCGGTCGGGCTCATCGGCTGGTTCAACCGCCGGCTCAGCCGTGGGAGAGACTTTGGAGAGAACCTGGTCAAACAACGAGGCGCGGGCGCTGGGGAGTTTCTTCTTTTTTGCTCCCTCGCCATGCAGAAAGGGATGCTCGCTGAGACAAGTCTGGCAGATCACCTTAACGACTTTCCCCTCGAAAAAACTCGCGATGGCATGGTTTAGGAGCAGCTTGCAGCGAGGACAATAGTCGTCAATCAGGTCGCCCAGCCGTTTCTCAGGCTCAGACATGTCCGCCACCTCGCGCGGATTACTCGTTCGCGTAACTCTACACCATCACCCGCGTCAATGCTAGGCCGAACCCATGTCAAAGCTCTTTAGAAATGTCCCCTTTCTTAGCTCATTAGAAGTGTCCCCTCTGAAACTGTTTGGTTGTTGCTGTTGGTGTTTCTTTCGGGTTCCGGCCGGAGCGGAGCCCTGCGGAGCCCGAAGGGCGGAGCGTTTAGGGCGGAGCGCAGGCCGGAACCCGAAAGAAGTTGGCCGCGGACGGCCTGCCGCCATGGGTGGTTGGCTAGCGGCACCCACTTCCGCTTCGCCATCGGCGTGGCCGGAGTGGCCTGGCTGACTCCCCGCTCGCCAGGTTGCATGGCCTCCTGGGCACGCGGCCTCGCCGGTGGCGGGATCTCCTGCCACGGCACGGC
>Ga0315279_10001321_pt1 | contig 41823 bp, 3 predicted proteins | sample YL17G06_20_MG_FD_203694 | JGI IMG/M metagenome (GOLD analysis project Ga0315279, IMG submission 203694) | Sediment microbial communities from Yellowstone Lake, YNP, Wyoming, USA - YL17G06_20 | ecosystem: Environmental > Aquatic > Freshwater > Lake > Sediment | place: USA: Wyoming | collected...
GATGCTAACGCAGAGATAAGTAGCGGCCTTGATTCCGGCGGAGCAAGCATCAAAAACGTCTCCAAGCTTGTAAAATTATGCGCTGATGTACAACTCAACAGGCAATATATTCCTGAGGCAGTGATTCAGAAAGCAAAGGTGATTGCTCAAGGAAAGTCCTTGTTTAATAAAGGCGCTGATGTCAGATTAGCTATATTCATCAGAGATTTATCTGACCTATACAGAGAACACACTATTTTAAGAGATGGCGCAAAACGTAAAGAGCAGCGTAAAGTCTCTAAAGTTGTGGAGGGAGATATAATTATTGTCGCAAGCGATATTGACAGCGATAATCCCGACTTCCTCAAAGTCTTACATCGCCGCGATGGCTATGCCAGTGGTATGGTTATTGTGGGAGAGGTAAAAGAGGATAACAAACTCCTGGCCACGGCCAGGCAATTCAGGCTGCCTACTATGGTGGTAAGAGAGGACTTATTCGCTAAATTAAAGGATGAGGAAGAATATACCTTTGATTTCCAGCGCGGGCTCATCTGTAAAACCGAAAACATCAGCTTTGATATTCAACCCTTGGTGGATGATACTGCTTATACCACCATTGATGCTGCGGCAAAACCAAGAGAGATATCTTTGGCCACGGTAAAGACAGACGATATCTACCAAGAGATTGGCATTCATCCTTTGGCCTTGGTCCTCTATGCCTATGAAAAAGGTGAGATTCCCAATCCGGTTGTGGAGACCATCAGAGACAAAGACGGTCAGATAGTCAAGATCATCACCAAGCGGGATTTGCTCTTCTCTCAGCATAAGATTCCTCTGCCTAAAGAGAGGTTACCTGAAGTCTATAAAGATGTAGAAGATAAATTAAAAGAATATAGGGTGAATTCGGTTAAAGAGTTAATCCGCAAATTGTTCTTAGCTAAGATTGAGAAGGTAAATAGGATTCTCGATAAAGATACCATTCTTGCCTTAGAGACTTCTCAGGCAGATGCCTGGTTCTTTGAGAAGCTTAAATGGGGCAAGCGTGAGACTGAACTTGAGCTAAATGTCTTTAATGTGCCTATAGACTTAAGAGGCCTCTTAAAGACCATCTCTATTGGCTATGGCGATTTATTTAATATCTTGCTTGAGCTAATTAAAGAGCAGCGCGAGCAGGGAAATAACATTGCCATTCAGCTCAGTTATGTCCAGGATACCGAGAAGCTGGATTTGGCCTTAGAGTTCCTTAAATACTATGGCTTGACCTCAAATATTGGTATGGAAGTAGCAACATCCCATAACTTCATCCGCGCAGACGATTACTTTATAAAACAAAGAGGGATAGAGTTTATCAGCTTCACTGACGACCTACTACTAATGAATATTGCCCTCGCCAATTTAGACGAGCATACTGATGTTCAACTCTCGACCGGCCAGATGATTCCTCTAATTAATAAGAATGAAGAGGGATTCCAGGAGGCATTAAATGTTGCCAAGGCAATGGTTAAGACTGCAATGGTAAAAAATAATATTCCCCTGGCTATACCTGTAGAGTCACCAGAGGAGGATCATGCGCCCCTTACGAAACAAGGAGAGGATGATGAGCGCAGCGACGGGGGAGTAGAAGATTATTATGTTAAGCCGCAAGGCTCAAATAAAACATCTACCATGGCGGGTGTTGTGAGTTTGGGAACAACTGCGGCTTCAAATGTTGTAACTAAGGGGCTTCTGGCAGAAAAACAAGTTGTTCGGACTGCCGTAGCCCTGGTTACGACAAAGGAGGTAGTGAAATGTTTGAACAATTATTGGGAAAATTGGAAATCGAATCTATCGAACCGGTTAAAGACGGCTATTTGCTTTATGCTAAATGGCCCGAGAGGCTTATCCGGTTTAAGTTTTTCATCAATGAAGAGCAGGGCGTGCGGGGATTCTCTTCAAACCAATGGCTTGGTCTTACCGAAGAGGCCCAAAGGTCCATCCTCTGTAAATTCAGGGCGTATTATTCTTGTGCTTCGTAAGCCCGGCGGTTTATTATTTTTCCCCTCGGAGAAAACGGTTTCATTACGTTATTCTCCGTCCGGCAATAATACAGACGGCGGGCAAAAGTCCATACTCGATGAATATACAACAGCTTCAAAACCCGAGTCGTATTTGCCGTTATCAATCATAGTCGTTAGAACTCAACACATACTTCCCTTCCGTACAAAATTCAGAAGTGAATTAGAAAAGAAAAATTGGGAGGAAGGGCTAAACGAAAAAGAAAAGGTATGGTGGGTAGAGTTTAGTATTATTGATACACAAAAAAGGCCTATGGCATATGTAAAGGCAGTTCCCTATATAAAAGTAGACCCGCTTATCAGCGAAAAAATTGAAGATTTCTGGAAGAATTATGATTATGACGCAATAGTATTCATCCGAATCAATCCAAGTTTATCGGACTCAAGCGAACTGTCCGGTCTTAAGAAAGAGTTGATGGAGCTGGATTTATTTAGCGCTTTGCCAGAGAAAATTCGCGGGGTTTTGACAAGAGATGAGCTCTTTGGTTGGTTAAGGAAAGGCAAGAAAATAAAATATGTAATTGATGGCAGATTTGCTGAATTAGATTGCAGCGGCAAATTGAATGAATCGGATTACCCGGAAGCAGAGAATGAGCCTCAATTTATAAATTTACCTTTATGGCTTAGGATTATTATGCTTTTGAAGATGCATATTTTAGGAAAACAGGACATTAAGAATTGCAGATTAAAAGAAATATTTTATTTTAAGAGATGGAAAAGCAGGACAGAGACAATCGAAGGTAGTGGGTGCTTCGAACTTTTTATACCAAATGAGTTTATGGCAGAAATTGGATCAGCATTTGAGAAAGGGTGCATACCATACTGGGTAGCTATTGTCGATAGAAAGGGCAATATACTCGATTCAAAACTTGGTTTAGGGTTTAAAAATAGTCCTAAAAGCGACGGCGGCTTATTTAGTTTAGAGTTAATAATTCATAATTCAAAGAGTAATTCATCTGCCCCAGTCTTTTTTTATTCCAGAGATGGAGGAAAAGTGCTCTATTCGGAAGGAGGAGCCAATAAACTTCAGGATCTAATAACATCATTGTCGGGCCAAATTGAGGTGATTGTGTTTGACGCGGCAGGAGTGTTTTTAGGAAATGACAGAGAAGAGGTGGTGGGAAAATGGAAAAAGTTGTTTGATAGCCGCTCAAGCTTTCCTATCGGGGAAAGGTGGATTGGAGAGTGGTTCTTTGGCGGAAGAGAAGCCGTTAAATTGCGCCAACCGTTGCCGTTGCCGGTCGAAAGATTTTTGCGCTGGTCGAATGAGGAGGAGTTTGTGAGAAAAAGATTTGATATACACGTGACATTCGCAGATTTTCTGAAGATAGTTGGTGATGAAAATAGCGCTCACCCCATACCAGAAATGCAAAATTTTGTCAGCCGTCTCGTAGAAGAACGGCCGAACATAAAACGAGTAGTATTTTCTAACTTCTTTAAGTCCGAAGATCCCAAAATAGATTTACGCAAGCATAGAGAGCAGGCTATCTTACGGAATTATGGAGATGTATTTTCTAAAATATATATAACTCCTGATTCATCCTTACCAAGCTCTAAACCGCAGATATTTAAAGAACTGCTTCCTATTTTGAAGAAAGACCTCGCTCTGCCTGAACTTAGGGTTGATCGGATTCTTGTTGTTGACGATCAAGCAATTAATACCGATGAGGCATATAAATGGGGTTTTAAGGTATTTCTCTACCACGGCGTCAGCGCAGACGGCGGTAATTCTTTAATTCCGGAGAATGGCTATCAAAATAGGCTAGAGATTTTAAGTGGCGTGGTTGTGGAGCGGGCTCCTCCTGTGCTGACCTTTAGTGAAACCGCCTCTATTTCTCAAGTATTTACCCCAGCCGTAATTATAAATCTAGTTGATTTTAAAACTTTTTCCTCTCAATCTTTTAACATAACTAATTATTTGGATTATGAGCCGTCGCAGGCCCTATCTACCGTGGCAGGTATGGGAACAAAGCTTGTGGCGGCTTTTGTATTTGTTAAGGCCCTGACTTTGTCTTTCTTGCTTTTACCTCTCCGTGGCTGGTGGGGAAGCAAGGATTTAAAAGGCAAAGCCAGGGCTTTATTTAATGCCGGCGGTGTTCAGCTTACAGCTCACAGCTTACAGCTTACAGCCGGCCGCACCGACGGCGGAAATAAGAAACAAGCCGAGGTCATTATCTCCGAAACACGCAGTCGAGTAAGCAAAACAGGAACAATAGGATTAGGCGTGGATTTGATGCGCGTTTCAGAAGAATTTCGCGAAGCCTGGTTAAAGGCAAATTTAGTAATCTTTATCGGTCAAGGCAACTATCTTACAGTGCAAAAATACGGTCTTACTAAGGACTGCGTCTTTATATTAAAAGTTAAATGGGATGAAGAAGTCTATCTGAGATTTAAAAATGGCGATTATGTTCTGGAATATCTTCCTGCATCAGTGTCAGAGCAATTTGATGGCGGAGCAGAGAGTAATCAAAATGACAAACTGACTTTAATTAAAACAGCAGAAAGGCTTGAGTCAATAGCAGAAAAACGCAATTATGCAGAAGAGAGAGCGATTCAAACTAAGAAAAATGAACTAAAGAAATTGTACGCCTCCATAGAGGATAAAGAACTCAAAGAGTTCATTAAGGATATGTGCGCAAGGATAGCAAAACTTTTCGTTGATTTAGAGCGTCTGAGAGCTTACCGCACAGAAATTACCTGGAATGATGATTTCCTCCTTGGAGGTCAACCCACAGCCTATAATCCTATCATTCCCAAAGAAAGACCTCAGATAATCCAGGGACAAAAGACAAGAAAAGATTGGTTAGATAGAAAGATAAAGGGCTTACTCTTGAGTAACGAAGTTAAAGAAGAACTCTATGATGATTTGTTCAGTCCCGTTGTTTATATAAAGAGAAATGTCGCCGAGGCTTTAAATAATAATTTAGTCGAAGGCCAGCCTCAAATAGAAGACTTAGACCATCCTTTAGTTTTAAACCACACTGTGTTGGCTATCATTGCAGGCAGGGTAACTACACAAAAGGTTATTGAGGATTTTGTAAAGAAGGTCTTAGTTCCAGAAAGATATATTACTCCACAGCAGATTCGCTATCTGTGTTATTTATCAGAACCTGAATCCAGATTGGAATTTTTCTTAGATTTAGCAGGAGCATTCAGAACAGATGTAGCTTTTGATATTGCTAGAGTGGAGAATTTGCCGTGGGTGATGGATAAAACCCGGCAGTTATCCCGCCGGCGCGATGCTCAAGGATGGTTAGAGTTTAGCCAATTCCAGATTAGAGATATGGTCACAGCTGACAATCCGAATGAGGTAATTGATTTTATGGTGAATAAGTTTGCGCATATCGTAGATGATGAGGGAAAAGAGCCTACCCCTCGGCAAAAAATAGACTTGGCACTCAGTTCTGAACCCTGGGGAAAGCTGCACCTTGCCCTGCAGGTGCGTAAGATAGAACTGGAAGGTAAAAAGCTATTCAGCTGGAGGCAGTCAGTTGACCATAGCCTTTGTTCCTATCGCAGCTGGCAGGCAAGCACAGAAAGAGCACAAGAATATATGGGTAAAGGTTATTCTCCGGCAGTAGCTACCTTTATCGCTGTTTCAGAGAAACCCGAGCAGACAGCAAAGAAGATAGAAGAATTATGTGCAAAAATAGGCGGTAAACAGATATTCACTCCTTATATGGCAATAGAGGTGCTCAGGTCAGGAAAACCCAGCCTTATTATAGGGCTGACCCTTAACTTCGTAGATGAAGGATTCCAGCCCAGGCAGGCCTTGGATATAAGTTTGAGAATAAGATATGATGAAACGATAAAACAAAGGATTTTGAGTTTATCAGAGAAATTAGGTTTGACTGTGCCCCAGGCAGCCCAGATTGAAACCGCGCATCATTGGCAGGAGAAAGAAAGAATTGTGGCGATTTTAAGAGAGAAGGGCTATGACGGTAATTTAGCCACCGCAGTAGCATTATGCAATGACTGGGAGGCAGTGGAGAATACCGCAGAAAAACTTCTAAGAAGGGAGACCGCAGGAGAAAAAGAATTTAACCAGTCCCAGATTAGCAGAATCATCGGATTGGGTCGGGCAAATGCAAGGTTAAATTTCTTATTCTCTTTAAGACAGGATAAGGTTGAGCTGGAGAAGGGTGTATTCGAAATAGTTGCTCCGGGGCCGGCAATAAGATTGGTCTCTGCTTCGGTTTTTGAATTAAGTAAAAAGGTTTTTTGGGAAGTAAGAAGGACGAAGGATATTAAAGGCCAGAGGTTTACTCAATGGCAGGCTTCTGCAATAGCCTGCAGCCGTTATCCGCTGATAAGCCGCGACATTGCCCTGGGGTTATTAGCAGGCGGGGCGAGCCGGCATAAAGCCGTAAAAGAAGCCACTTCCAGAAAATTAATCGCAGGGGCTCTTCAGCCCGCTTTTAACAGCCAAAATAAAACCGACGGCGGAAAAATTATGGCCAGAGAAATAAATTGGGATAATTTGCCTCTTGCTATCCGCCGGGAAATGATCGAAAAGCCGACAGAAGAATTGCGGATAATAGAGGCCTATTATTATGACCCTACCGAATCCAAGAAATTAGACTCGGTGTACTTGAGGTTTAGAAACGGAAAAAAAGACGGCGTAGTCTGGGAAGGGAAATTAAGAACACTTAAAGAAATAGCCGCGCTTTTCAATGAGTTCATCAGCGAAATCAGCGAGATTAGGAAAAAAGGTTTACAGCAGAGAGAAAAGCCGTTTATGACAGAAGCGACAGCAATGGAACTAGACGAGAAGAGGCACATTTTGCATATAAAGGCGGTTCTTGCCGGCTATGCTTTGGGAAAAGTGCCTTATGAGGTACACCAGGTTATCTTGGCCCAGGCAGAAAGCTTAGAATCTGCTTTTGGTCTTTCAACTAAAGAAAGCACCAGGCTGCCAAGATGGATAAAACACTGGGTTGAGGATAACTATGAGATTTCTGATTCCCATCAATGTGTAGAACAGGCTTATGGTATTTTCCAAGAGAAAATCGCGAAGCAATTCCCGCAGATAAAGATGATCTTCGGCCATGTCTATACCCTTACATTCCATACGAACTGGAAACTCGAAGCTTTTGAGCCGTATGTGACCGTTCCCAAAGAGTGGCATTCTAAAGTGAAAAGATTTATCAGCGAATATATAGCAGACACTTTATCGATAGCGGTGGTTATTTCGGAATTCAAACATGTTTCAGGCGACTACCATAATCCGGATTATGCCCCTATGGGCTTTGATCCTTTTGCTCCGGATATACAGATGCAAACATTGGTTTCATCCATAAAAAAGCTTGAACAAAAGTGCAAAATCAAGATTACAGAGCAAGCTTTAGAAGCAATAATTAAAGAAACAATAAAGGGTAATTTAAGCGCCGAAGAGCTCAGGAGCCTGATAGTGGTGGATTATGTTAAGAAAGGAGACAGTTATACTGAAGACTGTGGCAGCAAGCCAGACCAAGAACCCCAAGAGGTTGATAGTTTATTGCAAGATTTAGATGACTTTTCAGCGGATAAGCGCTGGAAGGCGGCTTTAAGACTAGGAAAACTCAAAGAAGAAAGAGCTGTGAATAAATTAATCTTCTGCTTGAAAGATCCGGAATGGCGGGTGCGTTTATATGCTGCGGAAGCGCTGGGCAAGATAGGTGATAAAGAAGCGATTCCTGCGTTAGTAGAGGCCTTTAGAGTTGAACCGGACCATATTACCTGGGCAAGCATGTCTTATGCTTTAGCAAAATTAGGCATGTCCAGGGAGCAGAGAGACGAACTTTTTGTTATTTGGTATAAACAGTTTGATGCCCGCCAGAAAGAACTGATACGTCAGAAGAATGCTAAGCCAAAAGATTCCGGAAAGAACGCAGAAGGATACGTCAGGCGCTGCGACGGAGGAACAGCAGATGCAGTAAAAATAATATCACTTTCCTTGGCAAGGGCGATAGGCGCATTTTATCTGACACTCCATTTATTATACCCCGCAGAACCTGTGGCATTAGAATCTGAATTCATCGCGCTTCCTGAATACGGCGGCAAGAATAGAGACGGCGGAGAGAAATCTACTGAGATAGTTAACGCGGCAATCGCCGAAGTTATGGCCGGCAGGGCTCCGAGATGGATGGCCGAAGATTACGTCCCCGGTTATTTGTTAATAAAAGATGCTCCTTTAACCGGCGGAGATTCCAGAGAGGGCAAGATTAAACAGGCCAAAGACCACCTCTACAAGGCAACTATTGATCCGGCTATACGAAAAAAGGTCGAGTTCTTGCTTGAGATATTAAAAAACCATCCCAAAGCAGGGGATTTAAGCCTGCTGCAGTATGAAGGAATAGCCCACCGTTTAGTTAAAGCCTATTCCGGGAATCAGAATGCGTATAAAGATTATAAGGAGCGCCTGGATAATGCATTTTTTGGAATTTATGAAACTCTGCGCAATGAGATTACCCGGATTAAGGATAAAGAACGGCGTTTATTTACATGCTTCTGTTACGCCGGTATAGGCAATCTTATCGACCCTTCGCATCCAGTTGCCTTAAAAAAGATAGCGCAGGATTTAGATTTAAAAATCGATCTTACAAAAGAGGTTTTTTCCTCCGAAGATTTGCTCAAGTTAGTCAAAGGCATATATCAGAGAATCAAAAAAGAAAAATTAATCATCGGCAAGGAGGACTTTAAGCTTTTTGTTGAGCAGCTGAAGAATAATCCGCAAGGCATCGTTCTATACTTTTTGGACAATCACGGCGAGATTATCCTTGACCAGTTGGCGATTGAGGAATTGCTTAATCAGGGATACAGGGTGTGCGTTATTGCCAGGGGAGAAACAGCGCGGGACGATGTTACCGTGGATGAGGCGCAAGCGATTATGGGCGCAAATACACATTTAAAGAGGTTTATCAAAAAGGGTAGACTCTCTATTCTTACCGATGGATCTTATTTATTGGGAGCAGATTTAACTCAGGCGGATAAACATCCCGAATTTATCAGTGCCTGGCGCAAGGCGACAGCGTATATTGCCAAAGGCGCGGGCAATTTCCATACCTTATTAGGCCAAAAGCTTTCCCGGCCAGGCTTTCATATCAGAATGATGAAGGCTTCTGCGAATGCCTATGAAAGGCTAAGCACAATAAAGGGTAAGGAGTTTAGTAGTCGCTCAGATTATGATATGGCTTTTGTATTCCAGAAAGAAGGCAGCCGTGCCGACGGCGGGGAAATCAGGATTACTGGCAGAGATAAGATTATTTGGGAATACTTGAATGACGGATGCCGTAGGTGTCGCAAGAATGCAATAAAAAAACTGGAGGAATTAAGCGGCGAAGAGGCAGTTAAAGCCTGGGTTTTAATTTTAGATTGCAAGTATAAAGATGTAAGAGATTCCGCCGCCAGGGCGCTGATAAAGATAGGCAGTCCTGCGGTCAAAGCTTTGATTAGCGATATGAAGAAGTTTAATTCATTGGGCAGGGAAAGGGCTGTTTGGGTTTTGGGAGAAATCGGAGATGTCTATGCTATCGGAGCATTGGAAGAGTTCCTTTCTTTAGAAAATAACGGTTCTTTTGTCAAAGAGGCAATAGTCAAAGCGCTGGAAAAACTTAAGAAAAATATTGTTCAAAACGACGACGTTTTTGGTTCTGATTACAATCAGCGCCGCGCCGACGGCGGCAAGCAGAGAGAACAGGCAAATGTTGCTTCTGTTGTGACAGAAAAACACATGCGGTCACCCTCACTGGTTATTAAACTGGCTAAAATTTTTGTAGGAACATACCTTCTTATACTTGTCTATTTGGGTTTTACGCTCGGCCTTAATACGGCGATTTTTATATCAGCATTTATGTATACCACAGGAGTTTTGCTTTTATTATGGGTGTCGAAAAAGGTATTGTGGCATACAGCCAAGGTTCTCTTTATTCTTAAAAATAGAAAATTGATCTGTGAGATAAAAATAGAATATCCATTCCTTTTTGATAAGAAGGGAATGGCCGATAAGCGGTATTTAGAAAAGACAAAGGCGCTTATCCAAGAACTTCCCGGCCCGAAAGATATTGTTGTAGGTTTTGAATATGAAAGAGAAAAGTTGATAAAAGTGTATTTCATGGCAGTTCTGGCGGTATTTCAGCAACGTTTTGCCTTGCTGACGCCGCTTAAGCACCGTCGGCTTCAAGATAAGATTTTGTCTTATGCGGGTTTAAACAATGCTACCTTCTGGGATGTCATAGCTCCCTACAAAATCTTTCGATTGGATCCTATTCTTCTGCGTCGATCATCAAAGGAAGAATTTGTCGCGGCATTAACGAGGATAGTTAGCTATAGCGCTTGTCCTTATCCTGTAAATGAGGTCGCCAGAGAATTAGTGCTTTATTTAGGAATGTTAAGCTTTTCCGAGGAAATGTGCTGGAGAAAACAGGTAACAGAGATTCTTAACTCAATTAAAAGAAATGTCCGCTCGGAAGATAATAAAGAAAAGGTCAAAACAAAAGGCCATATTCTTAGAATCTTTGCTCCCGGATATACGATTAATGAATGGCAGGAAGAAATTCGCGGGATTGGGATTTATGAAATGAGACAGGTTATCAATGTGAAACGCTTATTAGCTATGGTCTTTTTAACGAGCATGGAAGAAGTTTACTCTCAACACGGATATTCTTTAGTGTGGAGCGAATTATTCAGGCTGGCCGTGGAAATCTTAAAGAAAAACCAACGGATAAGTTTTTATGAATTTGGCAATAAGCTGATAAACTCCTATGTCGCAGACTTTGACGGCGGCATCCGCGCCGACGGCGGCGCGGCAGTGGAATTTATTTCAATGACCTCGCAGATGATGTTTGAAGCAGCCCAGCATTATAACAATAAAGAAAGCTGGTTCATCGCAAGAAGATTCGAACAGTTAGCCACTGCATTAAAAACTTTGGAATTATACGTTCAGCAAATGCCTGTGGCCTTAAAGGCAGGGGAAGAGGTTGTTTATAATATAGCTCCAGAGGTTAGATTGGTTATCCTGCAAGAAAAAGGTTTTACCAATACAGCCATTGAACTCATTGAGAAGTGCATCGGGCGTTTCCTAGAGCAACCAAGTGAAATGGACGGAATAAGTGCTTTGGCAAAACTCTTCCAAGAACAATATGGGATACTGTCCCAGGTTATTGCAATGGAATGTTTACAAAGATGTAGTAGCAGAAGAAGCAGCAGAGACTTAGACAATTGCATTAACAGTTGTGCCATTTCCAGAGATGGAGGCATCCGCACGGACGGCGGCACTCAACTATCAGCTGTCAGCTATCAGCCTTCAGTTGACAATCGCGCAGACGGCGGAGAAAAAAGACAAAACAGGCCTCTTTTGTTTAGCAAGGGAGGAAAAGCAGTCCAGCTGATTTTGGCCGCCGGACCGGCAGGCATTTTACTTTTATGGGGATTATCGGAATATTTACCCGTAATCTATCCTTTAATCCTGGTTTCTACGGCGCTTTTTATGGCCATTAATGTAATCGGAGTAGCGATTATATTTCTTGCCGCCACATCTAATTTGCGGTTAAGCAAAACCCAGAAACAGAAATTGCTTCTCGTATCTTTGCCGTTTTCCATCCTCTTCGAGCTTGTGTTTATATTTTTAGGGCTTTCGGTTAATACCTATGAATTGGGACTGTTAAAAATCGGCTGTGTGCTATTGCTGGGAACTTGCTGTGCGGAATTCTTGTACCCCAAGCTTAAGATTTCCGGTTATATGGAAAAAGTGCCGTATAAATTGTTCGGGATTGTTCCCTTGGCATTCCCTTTAATCGCCGGTCCGGGAGTCTTGGGGATAACGCCTGTTTTAGTAGCCCAGCATGGAACAGGCATAACCTTAGCCGCATTTCTTATCAATTGGGCGGTTTTATTTGCCGGGCTTAACCTGTGCATATCCGTAGATTCCGCGTTACTTAAGGACAATGCGCTCTATAAAAGTCTTGCGAATTGGATGAGTAAATTGACTACCGTAGGGATATTGGTCTATCTTTTTGCTTCTGGATTGAACGATTTGGGGTTGTTCAAGTTAGATTTTCGTATGGTAGTGGCATTGGCGCTAGTTTTGGGAGCGGCATTTGTCTTTATCGTTGGAAGGCGCAATGAGCAAAAGGAAAAACAGGCGGCGAGCAGCGGTTATCGGGAAAACAGCGGGCTTGAAGAGGGTGATTCTGGCCGCGCTAGCCGCAAAGACGGCGGCCAGGTGACGGCGGGGCACTTTGTTTTTAAACCGGATTCAAAGGAGCCTTCTTTAATCAGGGCGCAACCAAAGAATGCGGATAAATTTATTAATCCGGAAGCGGTTAAAGAAAACGAGCTGGCATTTATCAGCGGTCCTTTGCAGGAATTTTTTAATAAGGCAGAGCCAGTCGCAATCAGGACCCGTGTGTGGCCTGGATACTGTGTTTTTGCCGCCCGGACTTTTGACAGCAAAGGCAATTTTGTCCTTATGCTGGCAAACACTTCCTGTAAAGATATCAGGAAGAATACCGAGGCGGTGTTGGGTTGCCTTATTGCATTAGATCAGCGCAGGATAATTTTTATTGAGGATGAGCTGATAAATACCGAAATAATATTTATGTCTGGAAAATCCGGACAGCCATCGGTAAGTTCGGTTGATCGACTTAATCGCGGCGGCCTTGAGTGTGCCTCTTCAACCGAATTTGATTTCTTGGTCTCCGTAGACGGATTAAAAATAATAAAGAAAGATGAAAGAACCGCTTTGGAACAATCGCTAAAAAAGTTATCGCATCAACTAGGCGAACAAGGAAACATAAAGATCAGAGCAATGGTGATATTGGGCGGAAACGAGGCCTTTCAACCCTGGCTAGATTTAACTGCAAAGATAAGCTTGGAAGACAAATATTCCGTAACGGGTAATTTACCCAGCTGCTATAAAGAAAAGCTGGAAGGCGCATTGAACAGGCGTTTGCAATTAATTAAACAATCCCAAGCCAATGCTCCTCCGGAAATTTCAAATGTGCTTTATATTAAGAAGGTAGATTTTGTCTTTACTACTCTTTTACCGCCGGGTTCGTTCAAAGTAAATCTAGACCAGTCAATTGACAAACAATTCCCCGAAGACACGATATTCGCCTCCCTCCTGATATTAAGTTATCCGCCTGAGATTTTAGCTGATTTTTGGCACTTTGCTTTAGCATTGCTTTTAACCCACTCCGAAGATAAAGCAGGCGAGATATTAACTACCTATTATCAAATCTTTAGAAATGAATTATTGGACCTTATAGAAGCAATCAGAATTACGGGCTTCGTATTATTCTCTGATAAATATGAGCAATCCTTAATAAGTGTTGCCTTAGAAAAACTTTTCCAGTCTCTGGCCTTACCCAGCGATGTAACCGCAGGAACGCTCTTTGGGGTAGGGTTAAGGGTTAAGGATTTAGAGGTTAGAGATAATAGTGTATGTTTACCCCTAAAGAAATTTTTGGAGTTTATTGCCCAACATTATTCCCCTCAGATTTACGCTGCTAATTTCAGCGGGACGCCTGTTCATGAAATACGCATTATCTTAGGGGAAACTGGTTTAGGAGGAAGGCACGCGATTATTTTTACAAAAGCTGATGACGGCCTTTGGAAGTTTCATGTTACAGTGGTTGAAGTGGTGCGCCCGCCTTCTTTAGGAAAGGTGACATTGCCTGAGGCGATTGAGAAGATTCCTGAAAAAGAATTGCTCGGTTTTGGGGAATACCAGGCCCCCGCCAAAGACGGCGGAAATTCATTATGCCTCAGCCGCGCCGACGGCGGCTTCCATGATCTAAATAGTAAAACGGATAAAAAGATTGATGACCAGCAGTATTTTGAGACTTTAATTGAAAAATTAAATAATAGGGGATGCGGTTATTGCCGGAAAAATGCAGCAGACAAATTAGGCCAGATAAGTAACCCAAGAGCAATCAAACCTTTGATTGAGGCAATACAAAGAGAAGATAGTTGGGGCAGCCGCCGCGCTGAAGCAGAAGCCTTAGTTAAAATAGGAGCCTTAGCGTTTGAACCGTTAATTGCAATATTAAAGGATGAGAAAGGACAAACGCGGGAGGCGGCGGTTTGGGCTTTGGGGCAAATGGGTAACCCTGAAGCCATTGAGCCGATAAAGATACTTTTGCAAGATAAGGACTGGGATGTTTTTCACGCAGTAATTAATGCCTTGGAAAAGCTGGGTGTTTCCCAAAATCAATTAGAAGAAGAAATATTAAATGCTTACATTATGTTTTTACAGAATGAAAACTGGCTTGTGCGCGAAGCAGCGGCTAAAGCCTTAGGCAGATTTAACAATCCTAAAGCGATTGAGGCCTTATCGCTTGCTTTGCAGGATACAGTCCCGTATGTGCGCCAGGCTTGCGGCAAAGCGCTCAATAAGGTTCAAGGACAGCAAGTAGATAAAAATTCTGACGGAGGAAAAGAACTGGATGTTTCAGGGAGGGTTTCCCGAGGGGACACTTCTGCTTTGGCTCGAGAACCGCCCCTGAGCTTGCCGCTGCTGGTGACGATTGCAGCGCGCGACGGGGGAAAGGTAACGGCTTTAAATCCTGATCAGAGACAAGTCTTAAGGTGCATATACGATAATCAAGCGGAAATACACACGCGTTATGAAATATATGAACTGCCGCGGCCCATCGCCCAGGCCCAAACTAAAGCCATAGTAGGGTTTCTTATAAAGAATGGGTATGTGAAATGGTCCACCGATAAAGCAGGCAATTTGAGCCTGATTTTCCCGGAAAATATAGAGGAATTAATACAAGACCCGGAAATTACCGCGGAACAGAGAATGGTTTTTGCATCTGTCTGGAAAAATTTAACTGATGAAGAGCAAATAATATTGGCAATAATCGCGCATAAACTGGAGGGCTATTTTATCAGGAATGATATCATAGCAATAAGCAGTCAGGCTTGGGTTATAATTATAAAAAAGCAGCAGCAGAGCTTCATCAGCGACCTTAAAAATGAATTAAGCAAAAAAAGCGAGATGCGCTTGATGTGGTATGACAAGGCTAAAGACAAATACTTCTTAGACACAGGCTTCAGGAATTATATTAAGGAAGTAATAAAAGATAATCCTCTGGATAAAGAAATTACCGTTAAAGAACTGAAAGAACAATTAAGAACATGCATTCTGGAGGAAAGAGACAACGGGGTCCACCATGTATCGTTAGAGATGTTTCGTAGGTGGAATAAAAAACTTGCAGAGGCCTTCGAAGCACTACAAGGCAGAAGAATGTTAGGTACTTGGAAAGAATTCAGTTCTTCTTTAGCCGGATCAACTTTAAATAATAGTGGTATAAATAATAGGGACGGTTCTATTTTTGATAACATTCACGCCGACGGCGGGGTGAGCATTATCATGGGAAGATTGGACAGGAAATTATCGCGAAGATTAGATAAAATTCGCACGATAAGAAATTTAGCGCATTCAGGTAAGGTTGAAATAGCACTGGTAGCTGCACGTTCCATTGATGATATCGGAAATCAGGCCAGCGCACTATCTTGGGTAGCCAAGGAATTGCGCAGATGCGGCAGGGATGATGAGGCAGAGGCAATTGAGAAAGAAATCAAGGTGTTAAGAGGACTAAATAAGGGCGGTGGCAAGGTGGCACTTAGGGGAATGTCTCCTGTTATAAGCCAAGACCTAAGAAATCCAGGTGACTATCATACCCAGGTATGCCATCCCTATGGAGAAACTGAGCAGAAGATGGCCGAATCTAGTAAGAAAATCTGGTTTGATGGAGGTAAGGAGGATACAGAAAAAATAGAAGCAGAGAGAATCCCTGATGGAAGGAAAGAGCCAGATACAGAGAAGAAAGAGTTGGTGCAGGATATAATGGGCCGTATTAAAGAGCTCTGGGATAAGCGGCAGAGTTTGGCTAGCAGGAAATTTAGATTTCTACATAGAAAAGAGATACAAAAAGAGATACATAAGATGGATATAGAAATTATTAAACTATGTGGTGGAATTGGATTAAAAGAAGAGACTGTAGAGATTGGTAAAGTTGTTGAAAATTCATTAGAAAAATTTGAGCCTTGGAGAGTTAATCCCCAACAACTAAAGATTATTAAAGGTTGGGCATCTGAAGATTTTAAGAATTGGATTAATAAGCAGGCGAGAGAAAATATAGATGTAGATACGTTCTTAAGAGGAATATCGGAATCAATTAGATACATTCAATGGAAGACGATTGGGTATCTATACGAAACAAAAGGCTGGAAATATAAGGGGATGCCAATAACAATAATCTCACCCCCACTGGAAGTTGCTTACCGGCTCTTTGTATTTGGAATTGTTCTTGATATAGTCAGAAGTGGTTGGAGCGTGAGTAGTAATCTTTATGAACGGCAAAAGGCAGAGGAGTGTTTGCCAGCACAGAGCCGACTCATCCTTGCAGTTGCTCGTCAAAAGTGTGTTGTAGAACAATGGGCATTAGGAGTTTGGGGAGGGGCGATTATGGGTGAACAAACGGGAGAGGTAATATCGCTCAATCAAGATGGGATAATGAAATATACTGAGAGACGTGATTGGATAAGGGATATTGTTGAGGAAACCCATCACTTTAGTGCACCTGAAGAATATACGAAGGAGCTTTATAGAGGCTTGAGGAAGGATATGATATCTCAAACGGTTACAGATATAATTGAGGCACAAGAACAAGAAAGGAAAATGGGCGTAAAGAAAGAAGCAGAAGAAATCACAGATTACCTTCTTAGGAGATATGGCTATGATGGATTATTTGCTTCGCTTCAAAAATGCTTGAAGTCAATAGAGAAATCAGAAGAACCAGTTGCAGAGCTACTTAAGAAAGGGACAGCAATAGAACGAAAGCTTCCCGAGGAATACAAACCCACCGAAGGTGAAAAATTCTACTCGCATTTTGAAGACATAGTATTTGCATCAGAGAAGTTGTCTCAGGAAAAAGGTTATCACTATGTTCCAAAAGAGATAGTAAAAGAGGTCTCTCCTCCATTTATCGATTTATTACAAAATGTAATTTATGAAGGGCAAAAGATGTATATTACCAGACAAATGAGCCTTTCAGAACAGAGAATTTTAGGTTGTCTTACAAGCATATGTGCTGAAATTATGTATGATAAGGACCCAAATTCTGTGTTTATTTTGAACCAAACCAGTCTTGGAAAGGTATCTTCGCCGGGAATTGAATTGGAGAGAGGCACAATTGAAGTTAGAGGTGATGCATGGAGGCCAGGAGATTATCAGAAGGGAGGCACTATAATAGTTAAAGGCGATGCCACAAGAAGCGTTAATATTGGACAGACAGGTGGAACCACCACTATTACAGGTAAGGCTTACCTCAATGTAGGTGATGGTAAGAAAGGAGGACTGACAATTATTGAAGATGGCGCTGGCCATATGATTGGAAATAATATGACCGGCGGTAAGATTATTATTAACCGCATTGCCGGTATAATACAGAATGTAAAAGGCGGAGAAATAGTTGTCGAAGAAGAAGCTTGGTATCTTTGGGGAATCAAGGGTGGAAAGATTTCCGCAGATAAGATAAGGGAACTTAAAAATATGCAAGGCGGTGAAGTTCATGCCACATTGATAGAAAAAATTGAAAATGCCTCTGGCGGAGAGATTTACGCTGAAGAAATAAAGGAGTTTACTGGTGTTATAAAAGCCAAAATTATCACAAGAAAGAAAGATTTAAAAGACGGCGGCATTCAGCTATCAGCTGTCAGCTATCAGCTGTCAGCTAACAATGGTAAACTCGCTTCCAATGCGGGTTGGGAAAGTGGTAAAGACCGCGCCGACGGCGGAAGCATGGTTAAGCATCGTCAGGAATATTTCAGCTTTCAGGGGATCAAAATAAAGACGGATTTCGATTCAACCCCGGACAAAAAAGAGATAAAAAGAGCCGATTTGCTGGGTACTATGTTTGAAGAGCCGCAGAATTTTAAATCTGGGATAAAGGTGCGCAGTTTGACCTTAAAGGAATTTGAGAGCCGATCCGGTTCTGAGGAACTCAATATTTATCCGGGCTTAACTATTTACGCCAAAGATGCCCAGAATAAGGTGGTGGGGACGTTCGAAAGAATGGGCAGCGGGCTGGGAGACGTGTATGTGGTTCCTGAAAGAAGGCAGCTTGGGATAGGGACTATACTCTTATTGGTTTCTTTGGTAAAAATCATGGAGGGAGGATTCCAAGAGGCAAATGTAATGTCCGGGAATGACGGTTCGTTCTTCAAGGGCAGAGAAAATACTCAAGGCGCGAATTATTATGTCAAAAAGTTTTTTCAGGGAATTGAAATAGAAAGAGTTGAGTCTGCTCAGCGTTTTTCTTGGGAGAGGGAGGCTCGGCCCAAACACGCCTGGTTTACTTACAAGTTCTCTGGAGTCAGCGTTGACAGCAGGTTGTATAACGCTGTTGTCCGCTCCGTCCGCGCCGACGGCGGGGAAAGCGACGTTTTTGGTGAAAGGTTGCTCTCGGATAAAGATATTTCCCAAGTAAAGATAATAGGGGCAGATTCGGGGGAGATTGAAAAAATACGGATGGTGTTGAGGAGACTGAAGAGTAGGCCGAAAGGATGGTTATGGGATGTCTATCACTTCTTCGTCAGCCCAATTTTTGAGGGAATCCATCCCAAAGGTTATTTAACGATTGAAGTGGTAGATTACGCTCAGATGAAATATATTATTGAAGAACATAGAATAATCCTTTCCAGGCACTGGGCAGCAGAAGGCCCCGGCACATTTTATTATCTTAATCTTTTTGACCATCTAGACCTGGAACGAACTTTGTTTGAAGAAATTGGACACATACCTTATGCGATCTTGAGGAAATATCAAACTGAAGATGGCTATAAAGACACCCTTTCTGAGTCTTTTAAAGCTTATCTGGTTTTCTTGTCTAAGGAAGTAAATGTTATAAATGCGAAAATCAAAAAGATTATGGGTAAGAGGTATAGGAAGGCAGTAGAAATCGGCGTTAATCCTTTCGAGAAACCGCCGGATATGCTTTTTGATATGGCCGGCGAACATACGGATATTCTTAATCTTTTCGCGGACTTATTATATAAAACAGGGATAAGCGAAGAAGAAGCCACCTGGCGCAGTTCTATTAATTATACTAAAGGTGTGGGGATCTTTCGGGCAGAGAAAAAATATGATATCGTTGACACTCTACTGATTAGGATGATAGTAAGAGAAGGTTATCTCCAGGACGGTTTACTGGCAGCATTTTTAAACACAGAGACAGCAGGGCAGTTGAAAATAAGTTTATATGGTTGGTTTGAAAATGAAGTCGAACCGAAGGAAATTGGGACAGTGATATGCACACAAGAACGAGAGGGATTAATCCAGATAAGTGTTAATTTGGATGAAAGTGTGGCTGGTTCCGGGAACTTCTTAGATGCATTAGTAAATTTCATCAGGTTCGGAATAGATAAAAGAGGCAGGATGATAATAGAAGTCAGAGGGATTAAAGAAAAAGAAATCAAAATAGGTATTTTAATGAATTTAGATGAAGTCCTGCGATTTGGAGAAATGGGAGTCATTGAAAAGGTCGAAATAAAATATAATAATCACGGAGTGGGCAGCAGCGCCGACGGCGGAGCTTTAGATAATTACACAATACAGCAGATCAAGGAGATAGTAGCTGGTTTATCACAATTTCCTGATGGTCCTCAACACAAAAATGCTGTTAGGCGGCTCAGTAAAGACGGCAACACTGATGTGGTTGGCTGGTTAGCAGCGGTACTGCAGCGTTGTAAAGACATGAATATCCGGCTATCGGCAGCCATCGCTTTGAGTCGGTTTAGCACTGACCCGAGAACAGTTAACCTTTTACTGGCAACACTAGAGAATCCTTATACTATAAGTGTCGGACAGGTTGCGGGGATACTAGAGATGTTAAATGCGAAGGAATCCATTCCTGTCCTTGAGAAACTGTTAAAATTATATGGCTCTGAGCTCGGCGTATACCATATCGAGTTCGTGAAAATCGCACTGATTTCCTTAAAACAAAATCCGAGAGTTACTGTAGCTCAACTTAGATCTTTAAACCGGTCATCCGTTTTGTTTGATGAATTTTTCTCTCATGAGTCCGAATTCATTAAAGAGCTCAGTACAACGGACTTGACTCTTGGTAATACCGTGAAATTTTCACAGGAAGATTTGAAAAAGAATGTTTTATCTCAAATCCATTCTTTGAACGATCGCTTCCGTGACGCGCCAGACACTAGAGAAATAGAGGCCCGCAGTGCAGGCTTCAAGATACCAAAGATAATCCTTGCGGCTATAGCAGACTTTTTTGCTCAACAAAAAAATGATACTCTACACGCAGAGAGGGGAGATTTAAAGTCACAAGTGAATCGAAATAACAGCGGCAACGCCGACGGCGGAATAGGAATTATACTGAGTGAAGATATCGTTAAAAGGCTGCGCAGGAAGTTTAAGGTGATTTTTGCGGATATCGATGATTCATTGATCCCTGGCGGGAATGTTGTGTTTCTTGAACCGCAGACGCGATCACTTATCTACGAGCTTTATTTTGGGTACGGAGTAATCATTGTACCCGTAAGCGGAAGGCTTCTGCGGGGAAGGACCGACGCCCGGGGAAGACGGATATTGGGAGCAATGGAGAAGTATATCGACCATCTGACAGCGGAATACAAGGCAGGGCAATATTTGTTCACGGAAGGGGGCGGCAGAGGCTTTACTTTCAATGAAAAAGGTGCTCTGATAGAAGAGCCGATATTCTACAAACCGCTTTTCGAACTAGATGATTTAGAGAGACAAGAAAAGATTCGCAAGCTGGTTACTTTGATTGAAGAATCAACTGTGTCTATTGTATCCTCGAAAGGATATGACCCTCAGAGGTTCCTGCCGGTTAGCATAAGGCCCGAGGATAATCCCGTAGCCTTAACTGTCTCCGGAGCATTAGGTAGCATGCCGCGGGAATTTCGCGAGGCTATTGCCGAGGAAATCCGCAAGCGAATTGCGCAGGAAGACGAATTTATCGGTGTTAATGTTTATGCCACTTCATTGGCCGTTGAGATTACGCGGGCGACTAAAAAAGACGTTTTCTGGTATCTTTTGGGTTTGTTAAAAATTAATCCTGAGGATGTCCTTGTGATTGGAGACAGCGAAAATGATGTGGATATGTTAGAGGCATCCGAGAAAGCAACTAAACTTTTTGTCGGTCCTGCGCCGTATCCAGGAAAAGCGCCTGATGTGATTATGATGCCCGTGCTTAATTCCGCAGGAGCGCGTATAGCAATGTCTTATATTTTGGAGGCGTATGAGGACAAGCAGTCGCAGATGGGTTGCGCCGTCGGCGGAATAGAGCAGCGTATAAAGAGATTCTTCGCCGGATTTGAGGCAGGCACTGCGTCAAAAGGAATGCAGTCGGAGATTACCGCAGAATCGCTGAAGGCCTTAAAAGAGGCAAATGATTCTTATTCTAACGGCGAATACGAAGAGGCGGTCGTAAAGTATGAAAAGGCAATCGCAAAAGATTATCGCTGTAGCTTGGCTTATGCCGGCCTGGTAGTTATTTACCACGATATACTGGTTAATTATCTGCGGGCAAGCACGATTTTAATCAGGCTTAAACAGGCACATCCCGAAGTTTTTGCCCAGACTATGGAAGAACTTCCTGAACGAATCAGGGAGTTTATGCAGCGCTGGGTCGACTACTATGAGCAGTACGGTGGAATACTCTATGAGGAAAAGTGCGCCGACGGCGGAACAATTTCAGAGAAGAGATTAAAAATAGCCAGAGAGCTTCTTGGGGTTTGGCATGATAAGAATATAAAAGCGATAGTCGTATTTGGCTCGACAGCCAGAGGGCAGACGCGGGAAGAGTCGGACTTTGATTATTATCTAGTCAAGGAATCTTCTTCGAAGCCGCTTGCCGGTAAAAATGATCTGCGATTTGATAATGCTCTTGAACAAACTTTAAAGACGAGGATCCATTTTATAACTAATCTTATTGTCTTGAATCCGCCAGTAGACAAAAAGAAAGCTTTTCAGAAAGAGATTGAATTTATACTGTCAGATGATGAAATGTCTCCTTTACCATTCAAATGGATAGTAGTAGCTCGGAGCGTTGAGGAACAGAAGGAAATAACAGATTTTATTAATGAAACACTACTTCACGTGAGAGAAAATTGGAAAGAATTTCTGGATGTCCCTTTTGCCTCACGCGGCCGCGCCGACGGCGGTATGACAAGTCCGTTTACCAAGCTAAAACACAGGTGGGAAGAATTTAAATTTATAACTGCTCCTTACAGGACATTCCCAGATGATCAAAAACAAATGAGAAGCCTTGATAGAAATTGGTTGTTTTCCTCGTATGTGGGAATTTGGATATACTATCTATTTACCATAGGCTCAAAGGGTATCTTTGTTGTAACGGGATTTTGGGCTTTATGGCAAGGAATGGTCTTCTTGCGGGCATTTATTGTAGACCAGTTCAACTATAATAAATGGAAACTTAGAAATTGGAGTATGCGCGATTTTCATTATCCGAAATACGCCGGCATACAGTATATGTCGTTGACCAAAATGGCGTTAATTAGCTTGCTAGATATACCCTTAATAATGGCGCTATTCCAAGGTTTACTTGAACCATATTTGGTTTTATCTAACATATATGGGGCTATTTTGATAAGAACGGTTATCATATTAATTGCCAGTTCTATCATTTCCTTTAAATTAAGAGGCACAAATTATCCTTATAGTGCGCAAAAGGAAGAGCTGACAAAGAATATTACGCTAACCATTGGTTCTACCACTATAGGTACACTTCTGCTGGGAACTTCTTACTTTGTAGGAGGAGGGGCTTTAGATTTTATAGCGCTATATACCGTTGTTTTTAAGTTCTTTAGCGAATTTTGGTCTATGTATATTGATTATAAACATCCCAGGACTGTCCCGATAGTTATCCGAAAAGACGTTTATGCATTAGCCCGTGATGAAATCAAAATTAACATAATTAGTGAAGGGGCGAGGAAGATTGTTAAGATTTCCCGTGTGGATATTAAATCAATTGTTGAGGGAATACTTCACAGTGGCGTTAAGGATTTAGAAAGTAAATATAAAATTGATATTAATAATCCAGAGAGTGTCGCGCCTTTGTTAGAAAAGCTTAATAATTCTTTAGACTTTTTAGTTCCGTTCGAAGCTAAATTTGATACAAATAATCCAGAGCATTTGAAGGAGTTAGTGAAATTTATAATAAATTCTCTGAAAGAACAAGCCATTAATACCGAAGTTTTAGTTTTAAATGAAAATATGCTTCCTGATTTTATAGATGATTTAACAGATGAAATAGGGCGTTTGAAGAAATACCCGAAACTGTATGATGCTGTTACAGAAAAATATCAACTCAATATCGATTCGCAGCGAAGTTATCCCTATAGGGCAGAATTTATGTATGCAGCCTTAATGGGAGGATTGCCGATATTGGAACGTAAACGCATAATGAAGGAGAAACCATTTAATAAAAACACTTTATTCTGGGAAGAACACTTTTATCCAAAGTATTTGGCTAAACAGCCACTTTTATTTGTAATTCTTGATAAAGAATATTTTAAACTGGCACAAGAAGCTGGAAAGAATTCAGCTGAGATAGAAGGACAGATAAAGAATAATGTTGCCTGGGATAGCCTGTCTGGTTGTGTTGCGCTTGTCCCTCATGAAAACGGTAATCCTTTTGATTATCTATTGGAAGTGCTCAAAAGAGTATTGCTTGTGCTTGAGAAGTCAGAAGATATGGCGCGTATTATGAGCGAGTACAAAGGTGAAAAAGAATTTGCCAAAGCTGCTACAAACTACATCGCCAGTTGGCATAGACGCACCGAGAAATGGAGCAGTAAGAAAATACGGAATGGTTTTATCGCCCAAGAGGTAATGAGAATAGTAGGAAGGATGCAATTTAAACCGGGAATGAATCTTGCTGAGATTAATAGAATAATTGGTAAAGAAGAAAGCAATCGGGAGATATATTTTGAAGATGCCAGAAACCCTGAAAGGAAGACATTTCTATTCAAAGAAGGATTTAAGGATATCAAAGTGGCTGTTGACCATGTTGAATTAGTGCAAGAATGGCGGCTAAGACGTTTTATAGAAGAATCCGGCAGTTATTCGGTTATCCCAGTGTTAGCTCAAAGAGGAATGAAAGGCATTCCGTTTGAGAGCGTAGTAAGTTATCTATATCTTATTGAATCAATAAGGGCAGCAATGAAGAAAGTCGGTCTATATACTACTGACGAAGATGTATCCAGATTAGTCCAAAAGATAGTAAGAAGCGAGGCTGCTGAAGGTAATATTGCTGTTTCTTTCTTTATGGATGCATTACAGCGCTGGGCTATTAGTTATACCACTGGAGAAGTTACAACTATTGAAAATAATTTACAAAATAATAAATCAAGAGACGGCGGAAATCGTAAGCCGCAAGGCCTAGATGAACCATTTTCCGTGGCGGATGGGGGGAATTTGAGAACAACTGCGGCTTCTAAAGTTGTAACGAAAAGGCTTCTGGCAGAAAATCATGTAGTTCGGCCTGCCAGAGCCCTCGTTACAGCAAGAACGCAGAGAGAAGACGGCGGAAAAATATTGGGGATACAAGAGGGGCTCTCATTTACCGTGGCAGGTGTTAGAGCCACCTCTTCCTCAATTTTTGACGGCGGAGCAATATACCGCGAATTTGTTGCCGATGGAGGAATCAGGGCAGGGCCTAATCGGTCCATAGTCAACAATCCACGGTCCACAGTCTACTTATTTATCACCTACCAAAACTACCCCAGCAACAGAGACGGCGGCATCCGCGCAGACGGCGGAAAAGTTTCAGAGCGGCCGCTTATACCGCTTATCGATAAAAGCGGCTTACGCGTGATTCTTAAAGTAACTTCCGGTAACCGGCAGCTCATCGAGAGAAGCATTGAGGACAATTTAAGGATAGGCGAAAATCAGGATAATATCGTGTTTGCGCTGTTCGGCCAAAGAAATGAAGATGCGGCTGTCATTACCGACATCGCGCTTGTCAACTGGATTAACGACTTTTATGACAAAGCAGTAAGCAGTGTAGGCAAGACAGAAGACCCGGCTGTGCGCCGGTTCTTCACCTGGCTTTCCGAAAGAAATTTCTTCCACGCCTTTATCGATCCGGAAATCTTTAGAAAAAAGGTTGCGGAACACAGCCATCAACAAGAGCGATACACTATCCTGCGTATTCCTAACGAAAACTTCCTGAGATTACTGGTCGTCCTGCCGACAATCATGCAGCAGACCTGGCCAGCCTTGGTCAGTAACGTAATGACGCAAGTCAACAAAGAAATCTATGGTGAGTTAAGGATACTCAGGGGAGATGATGTTATAATCTTTGGCGACGCGCCGTTTATTATGAGTGTTCAGCAGCGCTCAGCGGTGTTTGTGCTTGGGTCTTTTGAGAGTATACCCCTGGAGGCGAAGAGGGCGCTGTTGCATTTTGTTTTCTACTCCGAGCACAACCAGCAGGGCATCGAGGGCATAAGCGTCGAGGACTTTGAGAAGCCTTTCAGGGTTGATGATTCAGTCGTCTATGGGCATAATGGAGCAAAAGATTCAGTAAACGGCGATGCCGACGGCGGCATGAGCCTTTATTCTTTAAGAAAGGCACTAAATAGTCGAGAAACAGATAAAACTGCTTTAATGCAAAATGCCGTTCCGTTATACTTCCAGACACTCAGCAAGGAAAGGGGTAGAATCTGCCTTGATGCTGTCTGCTGTTTCTTGATGCGGCCACTGGATAGCTTCCTATCGGACTATCGTGAAATACACGATGTTATCAAGGAACATTTTGGCAGCGCTTGTCCACTATTTAGAGAAGGGATAAATGTACTTTACCATCCATATCCTCTACATCAAGTAGATGCGTGGTTTCAAACCTCACCCTGCTGGGCGCTGAAGATAATTTTTGACTACTCTGCCGAGCACGGTCTGAACTTATCCGCTAGCTGCGCAGTATATCCTTTCCGCCCAGAGGGATGCAAAAAGCATCCTTATCGCGAACCCTGCTGGTATGAGTATTATCTGCATGATGAGTTGCAGTTTTTCTATGTCCTGGATACGCGCCTGTTGGTTGAAAAGTGCGTTATCCAGTTGCAGGAAGAAATAAATGTTGTAGCAGCAGGTATTTATTTTTCTCGTCCGGCACTTGAATTTTTAAAGAGGCAAGCAAAAGATGTGTTAGGAACAGATTACTTGCTGCTTCTTCCTTCCAAAGACAAGGAAGTTAGTTTTGGCAGCCATTCTGATAACCCTAAGGTAAAATTGTCCCGGCAGAATGCTGACGGCGGCACTTTAAAGTCACCAGTCACCAGTCACCAGTCACCAGTAGCACCAATGTATGCGAACCGCGCCGACGGCGGCACTTTAGGGGACAGTTCCCAAGCTGGGCAAGAATCGCCCCTGGCTTTGTTCAGAACTTTCAGAGGCGGCGGACTAATAGCGGGGGAATTTCCGGCAGTAAAAATATTTACTGCTCCGCCTGGATATTATATGGATGAACACGGCTGGGCTTATAATTGCTGGGAGATCGAAAGGATCAAGGGTAATTTTAAAGAGGGGTTTATCCTGATACACGTTGACAGCCATGATGATCTCAGTGAGCCGTATCTTTTCTGGGAAAAACCAGAGACCGAAGAAGAGGCCCGGGATATCAGCTATGACTACGAGAAGTTCATTGTCCCGGCCATCATCCACGGTTTAGTCCAAGAGGTCTGGATAGTACAGCCTGAATTTATCAAACGCGATATAAGTATTCGCCTTCTTTCGGGACCCCGCTTTTCTTTATCCATGCCTCGAGAGAAAGAGCTCACCGTGTCCGCTAACCTGGAAACGGGCGCGGTCCAGAAGACAATAAAAATAAATTATTGCCGCATCTACGAATTGCCGGACTTTAGCGGACAGCCGCTGCCGGTAATTTTGGATATCGACGAGGATTATTTTATCTTAAGAAGGCGTTTCGCAGCCGGACAATACAGCCAGAAACGGCTCCCCCGCTATCCGCACAAGGATTCTTCTGAGAAAAAAATCAAGGTTAAAAAACTGCTCAAGGCCAGAATCAATGATTTCGCTGCCGAACTTAGGCTAAAATCGGTCCGTCCGGCTGTAGTGACTATAGCGGCAAGTCCGGGAGAATACACTCCCACAAAATATGTGCCGTATATAACCAGGGCATTGTGTGTTTCTTTAAAGGCAGAAGGGATCGTTTCTGTAGTCGAGAAACTGGATATGAGATCCGAAAAAAAGGATGAACGCGCCGGTATAGTTAACCTCGAGCAAGGAGAGGTCGAAGATGCAGGGTCTTTGATCGAAGGCTTAAAGCATGATTCTACCATCAAACGTATGGCTGCAGCTAAAGCCCTCAGCCGCGGACCTATAGAAGAAAAAGCTATCCAACCTTTGATCGAGCTTCTCAGCGATGAAAGTCTCTCTGTCCGCCGTGCCGCAATACAAGCCTTGGTGCATATCGGAAAGCCCGCCGTTAGTTTCTTGATTTATTGCCTGTTAGATCGATTGTCCGCCCCTAAGCGCGCAAACGCAGCTTATATCTTAGGCCAAATAGGCGATCTCGTAGCATTTGACCACTTATTAAGATGTTTGAACGATCTGGACCTATGGGTAAGAAAAGCCGCAGGAGAAGCGGTGGAAATGCTAATGGCTCAAAAAGCAGCACATACGCATAGGAATAAAGACGGCGGCCGCGCCGACGGCGGATTAGCTTTAATTATGAGCAGGGAAGAGCTAAAACAGAAGCCGCTTTTCCTGGTTCTGGTAAGTATTTTTGCAGGCAAGAATACCAGGTCTCTTATCGTAGAAGAAACAGGGCTATCAACTTCAACCGTAAAATACCAGGTGGCAAAATTAAAGAAACTCGGCATCATCGCCAGTAAGAAGCAAAGTTACATATTTAAATATGGATCTTCCAGTAAGCAGTCATTGTTTAATTTGTTAGTCCTGCGGCTTAAAAGAACCGGCCAGATAAGACTTACCGAAGACATCGAGCGTATGATAAAGGATATTAAGAAGGGAAAGCCTGCACTGACTATTTTGGGGGCGCAGAAAGAATTGGCAAACAGAGGTATTGTTATTAACAGGGATGCATTAGCAGAGAGGTTCGGTAGCTTAATCATCAATCCCATTACTGATTCCGATATTAAACAAGCAGTAGTGGCAGCAAGAGGAAAATATGCCAGGGCAAGCAGAATCTTGGCCGCAGGAAAAAAATTCCTTGGCAGAGATGCTGTAAGGGTAAGGTCAGAAAAAATAGCAGCAAGCGACCAAGCTTATCGGAGACAATTAAGGAGTTTTAGGAAGCCAGGCCTGGGATTAATGGTCGCAGCCCTTAGAAAGACCAATGCTAAGGTGGTGCCTGCCTGCAGGATATTGAAAGGCAAAGGGCTAAAGGCAAGAAGAAATGACCCCCGATGGCAGGAAGCAAAATTAATCTTGTTTAAAGAATTCTTGAGCAAGCTTTCCGAGAAAGAAAAAATATGGCTGCTTGGGTTTATATATGCCCCTTCCCGCAATAAATATGAAGCTGCCTGGCGCCTTCTGACAGAGGAGGAAAGAATAATTTTAGATATAGCCGTACACAAATTCCCCCACTTTTTTTCCGCGCGTCAAATTTACAATCAAGGATTACTGGCAAAAGTAATCCTGCAGAACCTTATGAGCAATGGGAATAGAGCTCTGCTTTTTGCTATAGCGGATAAATTTAAAAACATCGGGCCTGCCTTGCTCCAAAGAGATAAAAAAGTACACCGCTACCTTTTGGATAAAAACTTCAGAGATTTTATTTTGTCTAAAGTGCCTCAAGACCCCTTAAAGACTCAGATTCAGAACAGGGAAGAATTGGGAGAGAAAATAAAAGAGATTATCCAAAAAGAAGAGCAAGAAAAGGATAAAACCACAATAGACTTAAGCCAGGAATATTTCTCTAAAGTTTATCCGATTATGATGGCCTATTTTAGATATTTCAGGAGAAGCTCTTCAATTAAGAAGACCTGGAAGGAATTTATTCTCTCAATTTATCCTGCGGCCGCTCAGTATAAGGGTAAATTTGCAAAAAGGAAGATAATCGCTGGCGCGGCTATCGCCTCCATTCTTTTAGAGAAAATGAAAGATAAGGATTTTACCTTGCAGGATACTGCTCAGGTGAACGTCGCACTTGATAATATAACATTTGCAGGAGTAAGGCAGCGCCACGGTGAAATCAAGACTGGGTACTATAACGATAGAATAGCGTATTTGAAAAAGTTAAATCTCGCCGGAAAGCTGGAGGAATATGTACAAGAGAAACTGCCCGATCAATTAGCTGCCATCCGCGCCGACGGCGGTAGTTCTGACCGAGAAGCGCTCCTTAAGCGTCTGGCCAAGGTAAGGGAAACGATTGAATTGACTGATTCCGAATTGGAGAAGTGCACCATTGACGAAATTCAAAAAATGGAAAAAGATATGAAAAGCCTCTTGGGGATAAAGGCCGTCCTTAGAAGTTTCAAGGATAAAAAAGACATTTCAACCAAGATAGAAGAAATAGAACGCTTAGCGACGTATGTGGCGATATTGAATGCGCTTTATTGTGCTCAGGTTGAAATTAACGACGAGCGCAGCCTGATGTTTGTAAAACAAAGTATACGGGCAAGACCCAGAAACAGTATTGATAGAATAAGGGAAATAAGGGAAATGCTGATAGCGAAGCATATTCTTAATCCAGACGACTTTCATCCGCCAGGGGAGAAGATATACAATAAAGTAATGCGGGCAAGTTTACTTACCAAAAGGAAACGAACGGAACTTAAAAATAGCATAGAGGGGGCTTGGAACCAGTCTGTTCATACCGATGAAGTGCTCCGACAAAGAAAAGAAAGAGTTGCCAAAATGCTTGCTCTGTTCGGTTTCATAAAGGAAATCGAAGGAACTGTCAAAAGTTTGGAACGTCGAGTCAAAGAAACAATGGAAAAAACTTCAATCGGGAAAATTAAGAGCCTCAAAGAAGAAGTACAGCATGAGTTGAGCGGGTTAGAAGAGTATAAAAAAGCTTTACCCAGAAAAAGAATCGAAGGTGCCGGTAAGGAGAGCAATAGAGACAGCCCGCAAGAAATTGCCGGCCAGTTGCCGCCCTTATTCTATGAAAGGGAGGAACAATTACAGAAATGGCTGGATGATGCGGATAGTATGCTCAACGGCGCAATTAATGATTTAGAAAAATCGCTGCAGGGTTTCATTCAAACGCTGAATGAACTGCAAGAGCAAAACATGGGGGGCAGGGTAGCACAATTAAAGGAAACAATGAGAACCTTAAGGCCTGCTGATGCAAATGCGCAAGCCACGCTTAGTCAGATTGAATCGATGTTCAAAGATATTATAAAGTTAATCCAGTCAGACAGAACATTGGAACAAGTATTTGGTAACCGCATACCAGAATTAGAGAAAGAGATTGAAGGATGCAAAACTAAAGTACAGTTTGAAAAAGTCAGATATGCCATCCCGCAGCTATATAGATTAATAGAGGAAGCCTTAAGAGAGCATTTTAAGATCAAAGGGTTCTACCTTGATATAGGAGAAGCATACGCCACACAAGCCCGGAATTTAGCTAAAGTAATAGATATCGACGAAAGATGTGTAAAGAAAATCCATTTCGATACATGGAACGAACTAAAAGCCTTTGGGGATAATACGGTAGCTTTAATTATCTTTACTGTTTGTTTTGAAGAAGAAGTATACACGAAACGTATTTTTGAACAGGTTGCTCGCGTACTGAAGCCGGGAGGTCAGGTTATTGTTTTTGATTACGCATTTGTTTTAAGCAATAAGAAAATATCTGTTAAGTCCCTTGCTAAAGAGGCGGAGCTTAGAGTAATCCGCTACGACCATCGGCGTTGGCCTTCAGGAGAATTGGAACTTTGTTTGATTGAGAAGCCACACCATAAAACGAAAGAAGAGGATAAGGATGGCGGCGGCAGGCGCGCAGACGGCGGGCTCATCTGCGGCATTAGCGTGCCAGACCGGGCTGACGCTATCGTCGTGCATGAGATGGGGTATGCTCTTACCAGCGCAGCAAGCTACTCGAAGCACCTGATGACTTGGCTGAATTCCTGTCCGGCATTCATGCTTGGGGAAAGAGAAAGCGGGATCGGGCTACTTGGCCATTTCAACACCCAGAATGATATCAAGGGGACATTAGGGAATATTTTCGGGGAACTTGTCGAGGGCCATGAGATACGGACTAAGAAAATGATTTGCGCAATAGCGGGTTCGGTAAGCATGAATATGGTCCTCGCCGACGAGATCAGTAGATGCCTTGAAGAATGGGGCTTCAAAAACGTCGAACTCGACGTGAGGGGTCTCAAGCGCGCGGTCTTATTCGGTGTGCCGCGCCGTGTATACGAGCTGTCTACGATCCTGCCCGAGCACTACGAAGCGGTCTGCTCGAACGACTACATCGGCAGTGGGTACCTCAAAGCGGTCGATAGGCTCTGCGTGTTCGGTGACAAAAAGATCCCCGCTAAGCGCATCAATGATCCTGCTGGCCTGCCGTTTAAGGGTTTCGCCAGGACAGACGGCGGCAGCATGCAAGACACCGCAAAGCTTGTAAAGACGGTAATGGGTATCCAAAGTATTCGGCACCCATTAATTCGAAAAATAATGGAAGACAAAATTGAAAAAGACAGAGAACTCAGGGAAAAATGGTTAGCTGCACAAGAAAGTCCGAAGCAAAGGGGCCCCAAACCGGTGGAATCTGAGGTAGACCGCCAAAGGAAACTAGATCAATTTAAAGAAGATGCTGCTCGACAATTCTTAGAAAACCTATTAGACCAAAGGGATCTAAGAGGGATTTTGGCGATTATAGAAAGCAAGAATGAGAAAATTCCAGCAAAACTTGCGACTATAATGTATTTAGTTAAAAGACAGCGTAAAGACGCAGTTGAATCTTTGAGAAGCTATCTTCTGATGCATGAAACTATTTGTGTCCGCAAGACCTCAGCCTGGGCTTTAGGTGAGATAGGGGGAGTGGCAGCAGTTGACGCTTTGATTGAGGCTTTGTTTAAGAAAGATAAAGATTACATTGTTGAAAAGCCCATTGTTGAGGACCCCTTGTTTATGGTGCGCGTACAAGCAGCGCAGTCTTTAGGTAAACTCGGAGATTTGAAAGCAAAGGCGCCTTTAGAACAGGTGTTAGAAAAGGATACTAATGGTTTTGTGAAACGTGCAGCAGCCGAAGCGCTCAAGCAATTAGGGGAGGTTGCAAAGCAGGAAGATGATAAACGAAGTACAGACGGCGGCAACCCTTATCAAAATTTGGCTAATCAAGTAATTATCGGGATTAAGAATCCTTATGCGGCAAAATTGTTAATTCAGAAGTCACAAATGGATGCCTTAGTGAGAAGTGCGGCAGACGAAACGCTCAAGCTTCTGACAGATCCAAAACAGGCAGCCGGAACTCAGTGCGCAGACGGCGTATGTGAACGATGTGAGATATCTGCCAGAAATATACGACAACTGGTATTCCTGTCATTCGTTAAGATAAGATGGTTCAAAATTGTGGTTCCACCATACCTGCGTTTTTCTGATGGATGGCAAGAGTTGGCTGCACCAAAAGAACTGGTTCCCGGTTCAGGCGCCTCTAAACTAGAAACCAATACTACTACTGTGATACCGCGCGACATAGAGTGGGGAGAACGGGAATGGGAAGGGAAGTGGTACGAGAGAGCAAGGAGGGATGAGTTACCGCCGGCGGCCGTCGTAGAGACTAACAACGATGCAGGAGATGGAGCTAGTAAGAATATTGATGGTTTAGGCTCGTTATCTCCTGAAGTAGTGTCTAATCAGCAGGATGCTTCTGGGGCTTTGAGCGGCTATATCTAATATATTTAGGTAAGCATAAGGAAGGGGGTGAATGAGATGTCTCAAGATAATCAGGTTAAAGAGGACCGCAGGGTTTTTGAGAGATTTCCTGTTGCTCTGCTCGTGAATTTGATGGACTTAGATGCAGGAAAAGAATTAGATGCCAATACCTGCGATATAAGCGCTAAAGGCGTGGGGATTGTAAGCCAAGAGTATTTAAAGCCCGGTAATCGCTTAGAATTATGGCTCAATATTAAGGACGGAAGAGAACCCTTTTATACCAAGGGCACTGTGATGTGGGCTAGACAACAAGAAGCAGACAAATATAGGGCAGGTATTTCGTTAGAAAGAGCAGAATTAATGGGGATGTCGCGCATATTCAGGTCATAGTTTTACCCCTGTTAACAGAAAAAAAGTTAAATTTTTACTTGACAAACACTATAAATATGTTATACTTAACTATAGTTAGACAGCAAAGGAAACGCTTTCTTAAAGTATTTTTTAAGTATTTATTTTCAAGAAAATTAATGCCACGGTCCTCTAACGAGAACTTTGTTAGAGGGGTCGTGGCTTTTTTATTATGATGAAAAAATTAGAGAATAAATCTTGGTTAGTAACAATTACTCTGGTTTTTGCTCTATGCCTTTTGTCTTACAGCATTACTTTGGCTAGTTTAACAGGCAAAAGCCTTAACATCCCTTTTCAATACGGCACAATTAAGGAATCATTTGATGCACAACAGACAACACAAGATACAAACCGAATGGTTATTCATATCCAAGATGCCCACTGTAATTACCAAGCCCAGAAGAATATGGCGCAATTATTAGACTATTTAGTTAAAGGATATAACCTTAAGCTGATTATGGTTGAAGGCGGCAGCGGTGATGTGAGCCTCTCCTTCTTAAGGGGCTATGCGGATAAAAAAGCCCGGGAAGAGGTAGCGGATAAGTATCTGAGAGATGGGAAGATTTCCGGTGAGGAATATTTAGATATTGTTTCTGATTATAATCTTGAACTTTACGGTATAGAGGATGAGGCCTTATATGACTCGCATATGGATAGTTTTCGCAAGATAGATTCCATTAAAGAGGAGGGGTTAAGATTTGTTGAGAGTTTATCTAATAATGTAAAGCAACTAAAGCCCCTGATATACAGTGAAGAGCTGATGCTTTTGGAAAAGAAAAAGAGTGGCTACGAGGATAAGACAATAACTCTGGCAGAATATTGCCAGTATCTTAAGGAGATGGCCCAGAAGAAAAGGTTAGGCCTTAAGGAATATCCTCAGTTAAGTGCCTTTTCCGAAACTGCCCGGTTAGAGAAAGAGATAGATTTTAAGCAGGCAGAATCCCAGCGCGACGCTTTTATCAAGGATTTAGCCAAGCTTTTAGATGAAAGAGGGGTACAGAATCTCATTCTTATGACCCAGGGGTTTAAAGCAAAAATGATAACTGCCGGGGAATATTATTCTTTTCTGAAAGCTACAGGAGAGCAAAAATTAGACCTGCGGCGTAATTATCCCCTTCTTAACTCTTATATTAATTATTTAGCCTTAAGCAAAGATATAAATGCCGGCGGACTCTTAAAAGAAATAAGTGCAATTGAGGTAAAAATTAAAGAGGCTTCATTCACCAATACTGACCAGAGAAGGCTCGCCGAGATTTCCAAATCCCTCCAAATTCTCACCAAAGTCTTAAATTTAGAACTGACTCCCGAAGATTATGCGTATTTCCAGGCAAACAAAGCAAAATTTTTGACTGCTCCTTGGAAAGAGTTTTTAAGCCAGAAATGCAGTAGTTATAATTTATCGTTTCAGCCTTTCGCTTCCACAGTCATTGATGAAAATCTTAATGAACTGGACAATTTTTATCAATTAGGAACAACGCGGGAGGAGGCATTTATTAAGAATCTGGAAGCAAAATTAAACGAATCAGGGGAGAAATTAGTCGTGCTGATTACAGGCGGCTTTCACACGCCCGGAGTTACCCGCATGCTCAAGGAAAAAAGTTATTCCTATGCGGTAGTTGCGCCGGTCATCACCCAGAAGAGCGACCCAGAGCTTTACTTTTCTGTGTTAAGGGGTGAAAAGAAGCAGTCTGATGAGGCCTTAAACGAGGGAGAATAGATTAATGAACAATCACAAAACAAAAAGAGGAGGAAATAAAATGTTAGGACTAAGAAAAAAGAGAGTGTTAAATCTAGCTGTTTGTTTAGTATTTTGTTTGAATTTTGCCTTATCGGATATGGCATTGGCTGCCAGAATTGTGGCGGATAAGCCGCAAAACGCGTCCATGTTAAGGCCGCAAACTGCTTCCAGCAGGGTGGAAGAAGATGCATTGAGCTGTACTACAGGAATGGGTATCTCTTTCTTTCAAAAAATATTAGCTGAACAAGGAGAAAGAGGTCTAATAGCAGCACTGGCAGATACAGCTTCACGTAAGGCAACTGACCCATTAAAAAAACAATTAATTGAGCAAGGTTTTACCTTTGTTGAAATTGAGGGAAAAACTTACCTCATCTCTCCAAAAGCAAAAGGATGGAAATTAGATTTAACTAAAGACAAAATAGCGCTTGAGCCATTATCTGGGGAAGAACAAGGAAAATTGCTTGATGGCGGACAGATTATTTGGATAGCCGGTCAAGCCACCCCAGCAGAGATTATTCATGCACAAAGAGTAGCCAAAGAGTACCTGGAACAGGCAGGTAGGGACTTAAGAATATTTACTAAAGATGATCTTGCCGGGCAGGTATCTAAATATTCAGCACAGAGATACGCTAAAAGGGACCTGCCTTTTCTAGAGAAAAAAGAACAAGATGCATTGGTAAAGAGGTTAGAGGCGGCATTTGCTTTTTTAAGCAAGGTGATTGCATCTTTTGGATATGAGGATATACCCGGCTTTTCTGCGATAGTAGGATTTGATCTAGGAACGTTAAAGGAGGAACTGGGAAATCAGATAAGGCAGGCAATTGTGTTAGATGAAGACAATAACCCTTCCTTTTATTATATGGGCGTTCCGGGAACTCCAAAATACTTAGCAGTAACTATATCTGCTGGTGGATACGAATACGATAGTTACACCTATCGGGAAGGTTACCAAGCAAGACCACGCAGTAAATATACACCGCTTGCCATGATTGAGTCTTATATGGAAATGGCCAAAGCTGATGCTAATGCCATGCAAGCTCTTAAGGCAAAATTATATCAAATGTATAAAGAGCTAAACTCAAAGCAGAAAGATTTACTTGAAGTACCAGCCGACATCTCAAATTTAATTAATCAATACGACCAAAAAGCTATAGCGATGTGGAAAGAGCGCGAGGCTAAGAAAGCAAAGGCTAAGCTGGATATTGAAAATATAAAAGTGGTCCAGGAGATTACACAGGCGAGAATCGACAAATTTTTGGGACCAGAAGCAGATGAAATAATTCCTGCTAAGTTAATTAATACTGTAAATGCAGAATTACAGAAATTGGTAGAGCAGGGGATTTTGACTGACTATAACGCATGGTCTAATGGTGGCGATATTAATATGCACACCTTCCGCAAGAACAGAAATGCTATTACTGATGACACGGTAGTTCTGCAGGAAATGGTCAAAGTTTATTTAAAGGTGTTAGCCGAGGCCAAAAAAATGGGAATTTACAAAGGCGAAGACCTTTCCAGCAAGCCGTTTTTACAACAGGTGCGGGCTTTGGAAATAAGAAGAGCGCCGTATGCCATGAAAGATCTTGAGCGGGCAGCAGATCCCTTTGGCGTGTTCAGTGCTTCTCATACGTGTGTCGGTGTTTGGAATGGGACGCTTTGGGCTGCTTTTAAAGACCGTATGACTAATGCTGGTTTGACCATAGACTCCACTATGACACGCGGTTTTATATTTGAGGTTTGGGATTCACAGAAAAATACAATAGTTCGTTTGGATTCTAAAGCTGATGAGGACCAATTATCAGCTTTGATTAAGCAAATCGGACGATACGCAGTGACAGCAGTTTATGCCAAACCGGCAGGTAAACTCCCTGCTGATGAACCGCAGGCTATTGTCAGTGTGAAATATATCGCAGATGATGGAAAGTCAGAAATAGGCGATGCCAACCCGGTTTTGATAATGAGGGGACAGTCGGGTGATCCTGCCTGGGGAGAGCTACTTACTCGAGATGCTCAAGTACTGCCGAGGCTTAGTTACGGAGGTAATAAAACTAAAGGTATGGTAGTTCTTACGCCAACAACTACGACTCAGGCACAGAAAACGCCTGGCTCTCTGAGTAAGGCGAATGCTGTTTTTTGCGGTTATGGATTTCAGTTGCACAATTACCACCTGGGGAAACCGGATGATATATTCCATCAAACTTATGATTTTACAAAAGAAAATGCCGAGAAGTGGGCGAAAATATTTACAAAATTACCATGGTATATGAGTCATATTAGGGAAATAGAGCCATATTTGTGGCCACATGCTTACAGCAGACCTAATTCGGTAACAAAGCTCTATGGGGATTTATTAGCTAAAGGACGTTTTACAGATTTACCTGCAGAGCCCAAAAATGACCCTTTAATTAAAGACAAAAAGGGAGACCAAGGTATAAGCAATATCAAAGTAGATATCGGTTCAAAACCCGGCCATAAATATCCGCTTGCCACACATTTTAAATCCTCAGAAGATTATTTAGGTATGTCCAAAGTCTACGGCTTTCGAGGAGCTGAGCAATTTGATAATTTGGCAAGGATAGCTATGATTTTAAGCGCGGGTTTAGATATTGAAGAGATGGTAGGTGAAAAAGGAGTGTATAGGTCCGTACCCAATGGCGCTGAAAAAGTTTTTGAGAAGGTAAGTGAGTTCAGAAAAAAAGTAACCATTACTAATTGGGACCAAGCTCTTGAGTATTTAAAACAAAAAACCAAGGACGAAAATCTTATTTCCCTGGTTACGAAATTAAAGGATAGCCAAATCAATTATGCAGATTTTATAGCAAAAGTCAAAGAGTCGGCGCAAAAAGAAGCGCTTGCCTATTATGCTCTTGAATTACCTAAACATAGAAAACCCACTGCCGAAGAAGTAGAAATTCTTTCCATGATGGTGGGCTTGACTGCGCATTCAGCTTTGGAATGGATTAAGGCAGATGCTAACTTAAGACAAGTGCTAGGTGTAACTGAAGATTTGGCAAAAGAAGAAAAGCTCTCTGATTTTAAAGTATGGGCAGTTGGGGATGATATTCAGTTAACTATGATTCACAATCTTCAATCAAATGCCCCCCAGATACACACGCTTGCCTATAATGCCTTCAAATACTCCGCAAATCAGGTGAGTTATTTTAAGCCTTATGGATGGAAGCAGGATATTTTAGTAGAAAAAATGGCTGTTTCGGGTAATATTCAAGGCATGGGCCCAGGATTAGCAGAGACGCAGATAGTTTTTGCTCTTCATAAATCAGCAGATATCTTTTCTGCTGATAAATCTGCTCCGGGCGGCTTAACTGTCCCCATAATTGCTATGATTAGACTAGCACTTAAAGCAGGAAGGTTTGCGAACGGAGTTGTTTTTAGAATCTTTGACATGAACCATAAAAAACAGATCCTCTTCTATATTAGGTCCGAGGAAGATGAGCAATATAAACAAATGATGACTTTGTTAAGTTCTCCAGAGGAATTTGCTATCAAGAGCGTTTATGAAGCCACAAGAGTATGGGATGGCAAAGAGCCTATTGAGAATATTCTTGCCGCAACTCCTTTTATTGACGCCTCGACTGAACGTTTGGTTTTAACTGCGGGTAAATACGTGGGGAAAGACGATCCTACCATGATAGTGTTAATTTCCAAGATTTTAGGAAGAGGATTAACGCTGAAGATGGCAGTTGAAGTTTTCCGCTATGTTCAGGTTTTAAACGGATGGATGCGTGGTTCTCATGTGGGGCCGCAGACGATTGGACAAATGATAGAGTTAAAAGATTTTATTGAAGGATTTGAAGGTAAGCTTTTGGCTACCCCTGTTGATTTTGACGGTCCTCCTCCAGTGGCAGGGCTTGAAATTACAGTGGGCAAAGCTTTAAGTGAAGCTAAAGATATATTTAGCCGTATGCCGTGGTTTAGAAGTGTTATGCGAAAAGCATTGTTTGTGGCGAAGATGATAAGAAATAACGGACTTTTCTCGCCCCATGCAGTGGAAGGCGAAGAAACAGAATACACTAATTTACCTGCAATCTTGGCAAGTTTTGAAACTTTAGGATTAGAAAAGCCGGCGAGTAATGAGCAAGACGCATTGGTTTTGCAAGCTGCACTGGCTTTGCAGAGTAAAGGTATCGTTCACAAACTGAGTGAAGGTGTATTGGGCGTGGCTAAAGATGCGGCAAATAGAAAAGTAATACCCATTTCCACGAGTGTTTTAAGGAGTGATCCGACTGCAATAATGGTATTACAGAGCATTAATGAGCAGATTAACAGGACCTTGGGTGTTTTTGGCAGCAGCGCATACATCGAATCTAATGCTTATGTTCCTTTGTTAATTGCTGATGACCTTGAGATTAAAACAAGGGCTGACTTAAAACAGTTCTTGGCTGACATTGAAAAAGGTAGCAATAATGCAGCAAGGGAAATCGGAAATATGTTCGCAAATTCTATAACTCAAGAAGATATGCTGGAAGGCGACATTTCCAATCCCGCAGATTTAATCAAGCAATTACAGCGTATGGGATATGCGCCAGAGTCATTGCAGGGTTTTATCGGGCACAAAGAGTGGGTAACTGCGATAAAGAAGCAACCAGGCGTTTCGGATAAGGCTATCGATGGTAGTGTTGCTGCAGACGCAAACACCGTTGCCTTTGCCGGAAATGCATTGTTTGCCGTAGTTGAGGCAATCGCAGCGCCTGATGGACAGCTGACAGCGGAGATGGCGATAAGCTTAGACGTTGACATTATTGCCGCCACTTCCATTGCGGTAGTATCTAAGAAAATTAACTCTGCTATTGAAGATAGCATTACCGCGTATCGTGAATATGTAAATAGAGCCTAATCGTAATCATCCCTGCCTGCCCAAAAGAGCAGGCAGGGATATAAAAATAAAACAAGCAGCACGTCTTTATTTTTTTTGCTATTTTTTTTGCACGATTCAAAAATTCTTTTTAAATCTATTAACCTGCCTAAAAAGGAAGGGGAAAAAGGATATATATAGTAGTATTTAATCGAGTATGCCGCAGTCCGCGGCTAAATAAGGGAGGAGCAAGATGTTTGCACAGGATTTTAGGAAAAGTTTTTTGGCAAGAGTAGTAAGCATGGTGATTGTTGTCAGTTTTGTGTTAACCAGCGGCCCGGTAGGTTATTGCGCCAAGGCGTATGCGGATAATCTGCGACAAAAGCCTTTGGATGTAGATAAAGATCCGGACGGGAGTCTCCAAACTCTGTCGGATACCTTAGCAATATCAGGGTCTGGAGGCAAGGGTATGGACGGCGGTTCTGCGGCAGATACTTTTGCTAATTTAGTGAATCTCTATAAGGCTATGAAGCCGGGAGAAAAATTTACTCTGACCGCTGCCGAGATGGACAGCGTGATAGATACCTTATGTACTTTTACCGACACCGAAACCTTCATGCACTTAAGAAGGATCGTGCATAGATTAAACAGCGAGCAGAAAGCACAATTGATGCAGAAAGCGCTGGAGCGGGGAGAGGGAAATTCCCTGACCTTGGCAATGAAAGACATCAATATTCTGGTTACAGCAGCAAATGCGCTGATATTCCGTTCAGGGGGATTGAATGGATTTATCCAGTCGAACGAACCGGGTGTCAACATTGTGGGTTTAAAGAGTCTTTCCGGCGGTAAGGAATTAAGCGCGCAGGAATTTGTGGAACTAAATACGCATAATATAGGACCATTCTCGGCCTATCAGGTTCCCGGCATGCGGCTGGCTGCTGAGAAGCTAAAGCTAGGCAATATTGAAGTGCCCGGGATATTTGTGCCTGGCGATAAGAATGTCAACAGGCCGGATCAGTCCATACCCTATTTTGAGGGGTCGGTGAACATAGAGCAGACGCTGGATGCCTTAGAAGCAGCCGGTATGAAGGTTGATGTGGTGGCAGAATTCGGTCCCGGCAAAGAAGCGGGTGGTAAGAAACAGCCAGACCGCCTGCGTCCAATTATCAAGAGAGGCATACCTGTTGCGGCAGCATCGCCAGTCAATGGTGACGGTGTAAAAGATATGCTCAAGCAGGAAGGTTACGATGAGAAGAAGGCATATAAGGAAGGATTATACTCCTTCAATAGAAATACGATAGGTCCTTATGTCATGGTTCTGGATACCTTGACTTGTACCTCAAATGCGATGATATCGATTATTGCGGCGATAAACAAGGCCTTTGGTATTGAATCCGGTACAGGGCTAACCGTTCATTCCGCGACTGACTCGAATGAATTCTTTCCCGGAAAGAGCGAACGCGCCAGAGACCCGATTGATATCTTAAGAGGGTTTTCGATATTCAACAACATCCAGGGTGCATCAACAGGTGCCGCGAAGAATGCCTTTAAGGTTATTGTGGAGTTAAAGCCTAATGAAGCCACAGGAGAGAAGCGCGGCAAGTTGGTTATCCAGGCAGTACGGACAGGGACGATATCAGCCTCGTTCTGGACAGTGACCTTAAATCTGGTCAAGCCTGTGAAGGATGAAGCAGAACTGAAGCAGGTACTCAGAGATTTTGCGCAGCAGCAGTCAGATGGAGTAGTAAATTATTATGAAGGCGAACCAGAGAGAAGCTGGGCACCGCTTGAGTCCAATCGTATTGTTGGTTGGTCTGAAATATCGGTTGTTGACGGATTTCAGACAGTTTTACTGGACAACAAAAAGACAGCGATGATCAGCGGCTACTACGATAACCAGCAGGCAGCTCCGACGCAGATACCCACGAAATGGGCGCCATGGATGGTTGATGCCAGAAGAGCCGATGCA
>Ga0315279_10001323_pt1 | contig 41791 bp, 34 predicted proteins | sample YL17G06_20_MG_FD_203694 | JGI IMG/M metagenome (GOLD analysis project Ga0315279, IMG submission 203694) | Sediment microbial communities from Yellowstone Lake, YNP, Wyoming, USA - YL17G06_20 | ecosystem: Environmental > Aquatic > Freshwater > Lake > Sediment | place: USA: Wyoming | collected...
CGAAGGCACGCTTCGATGTCTCGAAGACTTTCGCGATAGGTGAGTTGTGCGAACGCCATGCACAGGTACTGATCCCAGCACGAGAAGCGCGAGGTCTTGTACTCGCCTTCGTAACGGGTGACGCACCGTTGGAACTCAAATCGCGAGACATGGTCCATCAACTGGGCGAAGACGCTTCGGCCTGGTTGCATGCGGCATTGTGCCGCCGAGGCCCCCACGGAGCCGGAAAATGCCGACTGCCGAAGATATCGAAAAGTGCGGCGAGGCCACCTATCCTCTGCAATCCCAGTGACTTACACCGATCTGCGAGATCAATGACCGGACAGCAGTGGGTATCGATCGTGATCCACCGCCGCCCCCATTGCTCCGCCACGTAGGCTGTTGTGCCGCTGCCGCACGTCGGATCAAGCACTAGGTCGCCTGGATCCGTGGTCATCAGGATGCATCGTTCAATGACGCGAGCGTTCGTCTGTACCACGTATACTCGATCCATCGCGCCGCCAAAGTCGTCCCACCAATTCGTGATCGCGGTACCACCGAAGTCGTCCGCATACCGCTTGATCCTCACTTGACCAGCGCCGACCTGGAGGCGACCGGCGCCACCCAATCGTTCCATTCCCGACAGACGTCCTTGCTCACGCACTGCGGTATGCTTCCAGCAATTGCCTCTGGCCAATCCCGGATCAAACGTCTGTCCGTTGTAATGGAACAGCACGCTCTGGTTCTTCCTCACGCCCCCTATTGTTGCGTCGCCCGACGTCAGCAGCCGCACGCCCGGGAAATCACGTTCGATACTCTCGGGCGCGCGTCGATAATCCTTCCCGCTAGCAGCAGACAGTTGAACCACTGAGAGCGTTTGGCCGTCTGGTAGCTCGGCAAGATTGAAGAGCGACAGGACCTCTTCGTCCAAGCCACGCATGGAAAAGAGGCGTCTGAATCTTCCACTCGCAGCGGTTCGATCTTTGGCCGTCCAAAGAATGTAGTCGTTGATCGGATCGATGGTCCCGCTCTTCTGGCCTGCTTTCTTCTTGAGGAGCACCGTTAGCATGTAGTTGTCCGGTCCGAAAAGCTCAGCCAGGAGACTTCTGACACGATGGACGTTTTCCTCACCGATCTGCACGAATAGGCTTCCGGTGTCGGCCAGCAGCGTTCTGCAAGCGGTCAGTCGCTGACGCAGATAGGACAGGTAAGAGTGGACCCCGAGCTCCCAGGTGTCGCGGTACGCTTTCACCTGTTCCGCTTCACGGGTCAGATCAGGCATGGCGTCGCCCACGTCACGCTTCTGGACCTCCGGCTGGAAGTTGCTGGCGAACTTGATCCCGTACGGTGGGTCGATGTAGATCATCTGGACCTTGCCTGCGAGGTTCTCGCGGTGCGCGAGCGACGACATCACCTGCAGGCTGTCGCCGAGGATCAGACGGTTCGTCCACTCGACGTCGTGGCGGTAGAACTGAACGGCCTCGTGGTAGGCCATTTCCGGATCGCCGAACAGGTTCCGCTCGACGTCCTGGCGCGCGGCGATCTTGAGGATGGCCTGAGCGCTCACCCGCTCGTGGATGTGCAAAACGACCGGGTCCACCTCGAAGAACCCGCGACGGTCCGCTTCCTGCTTGCCTGCCCATTCCAGCCACGGTTCGTGTGTCCGTAGCGCGTCAGATAGGCGGTGGACCTCGCCGTCTGCCAGCGGGCGGCGCTTCGCGTCTTGGAGCAGATCGAACAGCGCGTCGCTTTCGCCTGTTGGATCGAACCGCAACACGGGTGACCGGCGCGGGCTGTAGGAGTACTTCAGCTTGGGCACAGGGGGCACGGTCCCTTCCGACGCGATCTGGGCCGGCGGGATGTTGACGCGCTTTTCGGTCTCGTGGCGGTAGTCGTCGATGGGAAGCCCAGTCTGGTGCGCCGCCGCCTTCTGGCCCGAGGTCGCACTGGTAGCTGCGGGGTTGGCGCCGGCGCCGAGCAGTCGGTCGATGAGGACCTGCTTCTCCTTGCCGGTGTCGTCGAGGCCCAGCTCACGGCACACCGCCTTCAACTGGTCCCGGCTCAGCGTGGCCAGCACCTGTTCCAGTGTCAGGGATCGGCTCGCGACGAGGGTGTCCACGATGTCGGCCTTCGCCTTGCCGGTCAGGCCGCCGACATCAGCGGTCGCCGCGAGGTCGAGCAGGTGCTGCCGAGTGAGGGTCTCGAGAACTTGGCGTCGGGAAGCCACAGGCGTGTCTCCTGTCAGTTGCCGAGGCTGGGGCCTTGCCGTACGAGGCGCCGAGTCTGCGCAAGCCGGGCGGGTCCGCCAAGATGTCCGCGTGGGAGCATCCGATCCCCTGCTGACAGGGGAAGTCGGGGCGAATCGCTAGAGAGAGGGGCCGAGCGCGCGAACACCCAGAACCATGAAGGGGGCGCGGTAGCTGGAATGGTCTATCAGGGAACGGGGAGAGTCAAGGCCGGGTTTACCATGAGAGCGGCCCCCCCTGTCCTCAGAAATCGTACTTGTCGCAGGCAGCGTTGCCGCAGACGGCCCGGACGTCACACGCCTTGCACTTGATCTTCTCGGGGCGTGACGGGAAGTGGCCTTTCACAATGCCGTCGATGAGAGTGCCCGCCCGCGCCTTCGCCTTCGCAGCTGCCGCAGGCCGGACGTCTACTTCGCGGCGCGTGCTCTTCGAAAGCTCGTGCAGGTACGCCGCCCGAACGTCGATCCCCTCGCCCTGGCCGGCGGCCGCGTACACGGCGAGCTGGAACGCGAACACGTCGTCGCCACCGATGTCGGCCGCCGAGGCCGTCTTGTAATCCACCAGCGCGAGCGCCCCCGGTGTTCCGGCTTCCAGGTCCAGAATCACGTCCGCCCGGCCCTTGACGATGCCCTGGGGCAAATGAAGCGCGAAGGGGCGTTCCGTTTCCCAGACGCGCAGCAGGTCCTGGCTCCAATCGCCGAGGTATCGATCGACCAGCCGCCGTGCCTTGTCGATCAACTGCTCGAAAGCCGCGCGGTTGGCGAACGGCAGGTAGAACTCGTCGTCAAAGAGCCGCTCGACATCTGCCCGCGCGGGCAGACGGCGAAGCGCGCGCGTGTGGTCGGCCAGCCGGCGGAGGATGTGGTGCATCGCCTTGCCGTACCCGAGTTCGGTGGCGAGCTGCGGCTGGAAACCCAGCGACGTGCCGAGGCGGTACCGGCGCGGACAATCCTCGTACCGCGCGAGGTCTGAAAACGAGGATGTGGGCAGTTCCTCGCCCGCGTCGTCGGATGGAGTGAAAGGTGGCGCCAGGGGAATCTTCCGCGCCGGGGCGGGATCATCGCCGGCGACGTGCAGCAGGAAGGGCGACGGCGCAAACGAGTTCTTCTTGCGCCGGAAGCGGGACAGGTAGACGACGTCGCGCGCGCGCGTCAGCGCGACGTAGAAGAGACGACGTTCCTCGGTCTCTCCGCCTTCGTAACGCCGTCGCATCTTCGGGGTGAAGATCTTCTCGTCGATCAGCCATTTCTGGTGTTCGCCGGCACGCCTCGACGGGAACCGGCCATCGACCAGGCTCGGGATGAAGACGACCGGCCATTCGAGGCCCTTGGCCTGGTGGACGGTGAGGATGTCCACGGCTTCGAGATCGAAGCTGTCCTCTCCTTCGAAGTCCTCGTAGGCGTCGAGCGCGTAGTACTGCAGGAAATTGAAGAGCCGCTGGTAGTAGTAGATTCCTCGATCCTGTCCACCCCGGAAGACTCGCTGGCCATCTTCCTCGACATACCGAGCCCGCCGGGTCACGTGCTCGTAGTCTGCGAGGATCTGTGAGAGCCGCGCCAGGCACCCCATGCGCGCCGAGCCGTCCGCTTCGTCAAGATCCAGCTTGTCGACTCCGAGGTGGTTCAGGAACTTGTAGTAGTCACGAACGAGGTTCACGGGCGACGACTTGTCGGCCACGTAGGCCTTCCAGTCGTCCAGGTACTCCTTCAGCTCGGCGATCGCTCGCCCGCCGTTGAAGACGTCGTTGAATTCCTTCACGAGGGCGGGGAGGGTCACCGGTGAGGATTGCCCGAACCGTTCGCTCTTCCAGCTGTACCCGCTCAACCAGGCGTACAGCTTGCCGAGGACAGAGGCCTCTGGCTGCAGGAACAGACCTGTTCGGCCTGCGCAGCGGAGCGGGATTCCCCGCGCGCGCAGGGCGACGACGAACGGGGGCGACGACGTGCGGACAGAGCGGAAAAGCAGGGCGATGTCCCGATAGTGGTACCCGCGCTTGTGCAACGCTTCGATCGTGTCCGCAACCTTCTCGGCCTCGTCTTCGACTGTCTCGGCCGCCCAGGCGTGCACCTCGAGGCCGCCCGGGTCCCGGTGGGGACGCATCGCCTTGTCCAACCGCGGGGCGATCGTCGAGGCGAATGCGTTCGCCTTTGCGAGGATGCCGGGGCGGGATCGGCGGTTGACGGTCAGCGGCTTCGACTGGGCACGGTACCGCTTGACGAAGGTCAGGATGTTCGCGACGTCGGACCCGCGCCATTGGTAGATCGCCTGGTCATCGTCGCCGACCACGCACAGATGCACCGGCAGCTTGGCCAGCAGAGCAATCAGCCGCTCCTGTGCGGGGTTGATGTCCTGGTACTCATCGACGATCAGGTGGCTGAGCCGTGAATGGATCCGCTTGAAAATGGCCGGGTTTTCCAGAGCCCTGACCGCGGCGACGATCAGCTGGCCGAAGGTGAGGAAGTGGTACCGCTCCAGGGTTGCCACATACCGGTTGTAGCAGTCGCCGAACGGCGTGCCGGCGAGGCGCGCCGGGTCGAGCAACTCGTTCTCGACGACGTCCACATTGCGGCGGAAGTCGGCGATCGGCCGCCAGTGGTGGGGATCTCCCAGGGATGCCAGGTCCAGCCGCTTGTGCTCCCGGCTCAGGAGGCCGGCCAGCTGGTGCTCGTCGAGCACGTCGTGGTTGCCGAACTCCGGCACGTGGTCCTGCAGCAGGCGGAGGCAGTAGGAGTGGATCGTCCCGACGAACATCGGGCCGAGCCGATCGAGGAAGGCCGAGCCCTTCAGCTCGGCGACGCGGTTGCTGATGCGCGCTTTAAGCGCGTCGGCCGCCCTCTCCGTAAAGGTGAACGCGATGACCGCGGCGGGTTCGACCCCCTCGTTGATCAGTGCAGCGGCTCGCCGCGAGATGGCCTCGGTCTTCCCGGAACCGGCGCACGCCACGACTTGGAGGTGGCCCGAACGATCGGAAACGACCGCCTGCTGCTCCGGGGATAGTCCAAACGTGGAGGGTGGATTCGCCATTGCTGACGTGCAGATGATAACCGAAACACGGCCACATGGCGCGTCCAAACCCAGTTCCAGCAATCCCCGCCCGTCTGCTATGCGAGCATGATCGGCGCGCGAAGACGGCCGGCCGCTCGAACGAGCGGAGCGAGGAGTTCCGGCACCTGGCGTCTGCGCTCCAGCCTCCCGCCCCATTCGCCGAGGCTGTTCGCCAGCCAGGCGAGGATTTGGCCAAGACGAAAGACGTTGTCGTTCGGTGGTTGGCTGCCCGGAACGGCTTCCGTTGAGACCATCGGTCTCCGGCTCGCCGGGCCTTTCTCCGCTAACTCCCGGAGTCGCCCGTCGTAGCCGGTCGTAGCGATGTGCAGCGCCCTCGCAGCGGCGAACACACCCCACTTCTTGGTCACGACGCCGTCAACCCATTTCTCCATTGCGTCGCTGGCCACTGTCATCTGCGCTCGAGCCCGCCATTCGGTTGCGTCTATTTGCGCTGCCTCGAGCCCCTGGCGATCAACCCGGGGACGTGTCCGACCCGAAGCGACTCGACGTGAGCGCGCCGCATCGTCGCCGTGACTCGGCCGACGAACAGCCCGTTGCCGCACACCAGCCGAATCCAGCCCATGCCGACTCGGAACGCCCAACTCCGATCGACCGAGTTTAGGCGCTCGATCGTGAGGTCGAGCTCGTCGTGACCGACCGCCGCGCGGAACCGCTCCGGGAGGTGAACCGTGACGTGCAGCCGACTCCCGAACTCGGTGATTCGCACGTCCGTACGCAATGAGTCCCACGAGAGTTTCACGGCCTTGAGGCCGTTGACGACGCCCTCTACCAGTTCGTGGTGCTGGACCAGTCGATACCGCTTGGAGACGAGGCCAACCGGTACCTCAGAGCGAATCTGCTGGTCTGGCACACGAACAACGAGGTCGTAGTAGGGGTTCTCGACCTGTGGCGGCAGGCCAGGGAGCCAGGGTGCGGAAATCCGGCGAGATTCCGACGGGCGCACTTCGAAGGGGCGCCGCTCCATCCGGGGAAGACGTTGGGCCAAGGCATCCAGCCGGCAGACGTACGTGGACAGCGGCTCGCCTTGCCACGTCTGTGCGACTGCCTGGTGCTCGAGCGTGGAGCCGGCCTGAACAAGGGTGGCGTTCATCACAACCTCCTCTGTCGCTATCGCATCACGTCGGTGTGACAGGGTAGGTCAGTGCGCTTCCCCACCCTTCAACCAGCGATGCGCCGTCGCGGCCGACACTCCGAGTTTCTCGGCCGCCTGCCTGACGCTCAGTCCTCGGACCGGCTCCAGCAATGCCTTCGGCACGAGACGCCGCGGCCTGCCCAGGCGGCGTCCCTGTGCGCGTGCGCGCTGGAGTCCCGCCCTCACGCGCTCAGCGATCCGCGCCCGCTCGAACTCCGCGATCGCCCCCAGGATGTGCATCTGCAGCCGCCGCCGGCGGGCGTGGTGACCAATCGGTGACCATTTCGACGGACCCGAAATGCCGTCGCCACAAGTCATTGCATCCATTGGCTCGTCCGCTGCTTCCCCCTCGCCGGAGTTGGTAAGTTCCTGTTAAGATTCCTCTCTGGTCAGCACGTTCCGCCTCTACAACCTGGTTCGACGCGTGGCCGAGGCGAGATTGGCCCCTAGAACCCTGCGAAAGCTCCTCGTCGCCCTGGCGCTGGCCGTGTGCGCGGCCGCTGTCGGCCTGCTCGGGTTCACCGGGTTCGGCTGGACGGTCGAGATGAAGACGTACGACTGGCGAGTGCGCCTGACCGCCCGGCCGGAGACCGCGCGGCGCGACATCGTGCTCGTCACGATAGACGAGGACAGCATTCGCAAGCTCGAACCCCAGGTTGGCCGTTGGCCGTGGCCGCGCCTCGTGCACGCCTATCTCGTCAACTACCTCGCGCGCGGGCCGGCGAAGGTCGTCGCCTACGACGTGCTGTTCAGCGAACGGGACCTCACTTCGTTCGAGGTGCAGGGCGAGGACTGGACCGGGAAGGAATCCGACGACACGTTCGTCGAGGCCCTAAAGAAGGCGGGCAACGTCGTGCTGGCGGCCGACGCCTCGCGCAACGAGACCGAGACGAAGGAAATCGCCGACCCGAACGCCGCGGCCAAGAACGTCGAAACGCCCGATGTCGTGTCATCGGCCTGTCGCCTCGACGGCCCGCTCGAGCAGCGCCCGATCATCACGCCGCCGTTCAAGGGCCTCGGCCCTGCGGCGCGCGCCGTCGGCCACGTCTTCAACGCGTTGGACAGCGACGGGCCGCTGCGTCGGATGGCGCCGTTCATCCGCGTGCAGGACCGGACGATTCCCTCACTGGCCGTTGCGACCGCCATGGTGGCGTCCCACATCCGGCCCGACCAGGTCCGACTGGACGGCGATCGCCTGGTACTGGGCGGGGCGGCGATGCCGCTCGTCGCGGATCGCCTGGCCACGTTCGAGCGCACGGCCCGCATCGGCCGGCGTGCGCTCGTCCGCTTCAACGGTCCGGACATGTCCGACGACGGGCGCCTGACCTACGAACAGTACTCGTTCTTCCGGCTCTTCTATTCGGAAGTGCAGATCGAGTCCGGCCAGCCGCCGCTGGTCGATCCGGCGGTCTTCCGCGGCAAGATCGTCGTCGTTGGTGTGACCGCGACGGCGCTTCACGACCTGTTCACGGTGCCCTTCACGAAAGGCGACATGCCCGGCATGGAGGTGCACGCGAACGTCATCGACAACATCCTGTCGAACCGCTTCACGGCGCCCGCGCCGCGGCCGCTCGCCGGGCTGTCGATCGTGAGTGCCGCCCTCGTCGTTGGCTGCCTCGGCGCGTTGCTGAGCGCCTGGTGGACGATCGGCGGCGGCCTCGCCGTGCTCGGCGTCCTGGCCGGCCTCGGCGTCGCGCTCTTCGGGCGTGGGGTCTGGCTGCCGGTCGTGCCGCCGATGCTTGCCGCGACCACCGCGGCATGTGGCGGGGTCGCCTACCAGTACCTCGTCGAGGGACGCGAGAAGCGCCGCATCAAGCGCGTGTTCTCGCGCATGGTGGCGCCCGACGTCTACGCGCACCTGATGGCCGATCCCTCCCGCACGCGGCTGGGCGGCGAGCGGCGCGAGATGAGCGTGCTCTTCTCGGACATCCGCGGCTTCACCACCGTCTCGGAGAGCGGGAAGCCGGAGGAGATCGTCGCGCAACTGAACGAGTACTTCACGCAGATGGTGGACGTCGTCTTCCATCACCACGGCAGCGTGGACAAGTTCGTGGGCGACATGGTGATGGCGCTCTTCGGCGCCCCGGTCGAGGACGCCAGCCACGCGGATCACGCCGTGCAGGCGGCGCTCGACATGCTCTCGGCGCTCGACCGGTTGAACGAGCGATGGGCGGGCGAGGGCCGGCCGCGCCTGGCCATCGGCGTTGGGGTCAACAGCGGCGAGATGGTCGCGGGCAATGTCGGATCCGAACAGATCATGAGCTACACGGTGATCGGCGACGCGGTGAACCTGGGTTCGCGCCTCGAGTCGCTGAACAAGCAGTACGGCACGTCGATCATCATCAGCGAGCACACGAAACAGGGCCTGAAAGGGCAGTATCATATCCGTGCGCTCGGCGAGGTGACGGTGAAGGGCAAGACCCGGCCGGTCAGCATCTACGAAGTGCGCAGGGACGCCGGGCCGGTGGTCGCGGAACAGGGAGGAGGCGACAGATGAGAACGCATGGAAGATCCGGGCAACACGCGGGCAGCGGCGCATTCGCGCTCGTCGTGGCGATGCTCGCCATCCTGTTCGCTTCCACCGCCACGCTCGCGGAGGCGAAGCAGATCGGCGGCAGGCTCGGGGGGATCCTCAAGAAGGCCCAGGAGGTGCACGGGGAGCTGACCATCACCGATGCGGAGGAGCAGGACCTCGGCGCGGCCGTCAGCCAGCGCATCCGCGACCGGTACGGCGTCGTCCAGGATCCGGCCGTGACCCGCTACGTGTCGCTCGTCGGCACCGTGCTGGCGCAGGCCACCAGCCGCCCGAACCTCGCCTGGAAGTTCATCGTGCTCGACACCGACGGCGTCAACGCATTCGCCGCGCCGGGCGGGTACATCCACGTCACGCGCGGCGCCCTGGGGTTGATCGCCAACGAGGCCGAGCTGGCCGACGTGCTGGCGCACGAGATCATCCACGTGACCGAGAAGCACACGATCGCGGCCATCAAGAAGGGCAAGATGGTGCAGATGGGCGCGAACCAGAGCAGCGTGACCCGCGACTCGGTGATCTTCCGGCAGCTGGTCGACAAGAGCACGGAGATCGTGCTGCTGGGCTTCGGCCGCGCGGAGGAGCTCGAGGCGGATCAGAAGGGCGTGCGCCTGGCCAATTCGGTCGGCTATTCACCATCCGCCCTCGGCGAGTTCCTCACGCGCCTCACCGAGCGCAACAAGGGGTCGTCGACCAAGCAGGGCCTGTTCGCGTCGCACCCGCAGATGCAGGAGCGTCTCGACAAGCTGTCCAAGCAGATTGCAGGCGAGCGCCTGGCGTCCACCGCGACGCTGCAGGACCGCTATCGCAAGTTCATCTCGTACACGGCCACGCCGCAGGCGGCCATCGCGACGGTGGAAGCGGGGGCGGCCGGCCTCACGGGCGGCACGGGCAAGTCCGGTGACGCGAAGAAAGACGAGCCGAAGAAGGACGAACCGCCGCCGAAGAAGAAGGGCTTTGGCCTGGGCAGCCTCCTGGCGCCGGGGCCGTCCGAGAAACGATCCGCCGAGGTGACGGGATCGGCGGCGGCACGCGGAGCCGACACGGAACTGGGCGCCAAGGGCGGGCCGGTGAAGACGATCGTGGTGGTGAACCTGACGCCGGCCGACATCGAAGCGTTCAAGAAAGAGGGCAACCTGCGGTAACGCCGTGAGGTCCGGCTCCAGCCGGACTGCTGCGTCAACGCTGAGGATCGACGTGACGCCATACTCGATCATCGTCGGAGCGGCGGCATTCGTGCTGCTGCTCGGCGTCCGCACCGCGTCGGCCAACCGGCTCATTCGCCGCAAACTGACACTGTCGCTGGTGCTGTTCGGCGCGTTCGTCGCGCTCTCGCTCGCCCGGCTGTACGTCATCAACCCGGCCGACGCGAGCCAGAAGGATCTCGCCAGCCGCCTGGAATCGATCGCGCGCCTGGTGTTCGCGCTCGGCTCGATCAACGCGCTCGTCGCGCTCGTCCTCAATCCCTTCCGCGTCGATCGCGTCCCCGACTACTTCCCGACGATCGTGCAGGACGCGATCGTCATCGGGGCCTTCCTGCTGACCGGCATCTTCCTGCTCGGCGAGAAGTGGCTGACGCTGTCGGCCGTCGGCGGCTTCGTCATCGGCTTCGCGCTGCAGGATACGCTGGGCAACCTGTTTTCCGGCCTCGCCATCCAGGTGGAGAAGCCGTTTCGCGTGGGCCACTGGATCGTGGTCGGCAGCTATGAAGGGATCGTGACCGAGATCACGTGGCGCGCCACGAGGCTGAGGACCAAGGCGGGTAATTCCATCATCCTGCCGAACAACTTCCTGTCGAAGGAGCCGATTACCAACTACTCGGAACCGACTGGGCCCACGCGGTTGTTCGTCGAGGTCGGCGCCAGTTACGAGACACCGCCCAACGAGGTGAAGGCCGTCATCCTGCAGGCGCTCGGCGGCCTCGACCTGCTGCTCGACACCCCGGCACCCTCGGTCGGCGTGGCCGACTTCGGGGCGTCGGCCATCGTGTACCGCGTGAAGTTCTGGATTACCGATTACGCCGATGACGACCGGGCGCGCGAGCAGGTGCGGACGGCGATCTACTACGCGCTGAAGCGGCGGCACATCGAGATTCCCTACCCGATTCAGGTTCAGTACGAGCGCGTGGAGGCGCCGTCCAGGAGCGACGAGCGCGTGCGCGAGCTCGACCGCCTCGTCGCGTCGATCGACGTGTTCGCGCCGCTCTCCGACACCGATCGCGCGGCGCTCGTGGCCGCATCGTCCGAACGTCTCTACGGCGCCGGTGAAGCGATCGTGCGGCAGGGCCAGCCCGGGGATTCGATGTTCGTCGTCTGCCGCGGCGAGGTGCGCGTGACGCTGGAGCCGAGCGGACAGGAGGTCGCCAGGATCGCGGCGGGCGGCTACTTCGGCGAGATGTCGCTGCTGACCGGCGAGCCGCGGACGGCCACCGTTTCGGCCGTCGACGATACGGTCGTCCTGGAGATCACCGCGGACACCTTCCGCCGTCTCGCGATGGTTCACCCGGCGGTCATCGAGCAGATCTCGCTGGAGGTTGCCGCCCGGCGCGAAGGCCTCGAGCGCAGCCGGGAGGTTGCGGCGGTTGCGACGGTGATTCCGGAGGCACGCCGCAGTTTCCTGACGCGCGTGCAGAAGTTCCTCGGATTCGGGGGCTAGCGCGAGATGCGCATCTACCTTGCCTGCACCGTGCGCGGCAATCGCGGCGCGTTGCCCGCCGTGCGGGAAATCGTGTCCCGCCTGGAATCGCACGGGCACGAGGTGCTCACCGCGCACCTGCTGCGCGACGACGTGGAACAGGTGGAATCGAGGCTCACCGAAGCGGAGGTGTACGAGCGCGATGTGCGATGGCTGCAGGCCTGCGACGCGGTCGTGGCCGAGGCGTCGGGCTCGAGTTTCGGTGTCGGCTTCGAGGTGGGATACGTGCTGGGCCGTGCGGCGGAAAGCGGCCAGCCGGTGTTCCTGCTTTACGATGTTCTCAGGAGGGGTTCGATCTCGCGCCTGATCCCGGGCAACACGGATTCGCGCTGCGTCAGGTTCGGGTACTCCGACCTCGCAGCGCTCGGCGCGTTCATCGACGAGCACTTCGCGCCAAGCGCCCCGGGCTAGGGATCAGGGCGGAGCAAGCTCCGCCCCTGCTCGCTGCTCGCTACTCACTACCAGCCTCGCCGGAACTCGTCGCGGTACCACCCACGAAGCGAGCTTCGTGGCGCCCCGTGCGGGCTCACTCGGCCCAGACGATAAAGCGCTCGCCACGGCGACCCACGCCGTCGACGATGAGGCCGGGGCCGAAGCGTTCGATATCTTCCGGCGTGACGCTCAATCGCACGCCAGGGTCGAAGCCCGAGCGGCCTGCACTGAGATTGATCTCTTTGTTCTTGCCGAGGCGCACGAGCCAGAAGGGAATCGTCAGGCGGACAAGGCGATGTTCGCGCTCATCGTAGGCGACCAGGCGCAGGTGCTGCAGCGGCGTGCGCGTCTCCTTCTCCAGCTCGTGGTGCACGACGGCCTTGTCCTGGTCGTCCATGGAGATTTCGACGTACGGCACCTTGCCCTGGAACCGCGCCCGAACGTCGGCGAATTCCTGCTCGATATTGCCGGTCGTCGTCGTTGAAATCTCCATCTGCCGGTACATCCAGTACCCGAAGCCGACGACTGCCGCGATGCCCAGGATCACGACGACGACGACGATGCCGAGGATGATGAGCAGCCAGTTCCTCTTCTTCTCTGCCATGGCGTCCCTCGTTGTCCAAACGCGAGAAGTCCGAAGGTCCGAAGGTCCGAGTTTGGTCCCTGGTCCCTGGTCCGCACCAAGGACCAAGGACCAGGGACCAGGGACCGCCTAACGTTTCCGGTACGGCGTGCGGATCAACGCCTCCGCCTCTTCGACGCCGATCGGATCGTTGTCGTTCTCGCCAAGGCCGACGGCTGCGCGGTACTCGCCCAGGGCGCGCCCGCGGTTGCCCGCGAGATCGGCCAGTTTGCCGAGCTCGGTGTGCGTGCGGCCGCGTACCCAGTTGCGGCCCTTGACGGACAGCGCGACCTCGAGATCCGCCCGCGCGCCGGCCTGGTTGCCGAACAGCACGCGCGCCGCCCCGCGCTTGTAGCGCCAGAGCGCATCTTCGCCGAACGAACGCGGCCGGGCGTCGTGTTCGAGCCTGTCGAGACCGGCGTTCAGCTCGGCTTCCGCTTCCGCCGCGCGGCCGGCGCGCAGCGCCGTGGCCCCCGCTTCGAGCCACAGCAGGCGGTTCCGCGGGAAGCGCGCCTGCAGCTCCCTGATGACCCTGATCGCCTCGTCGAAACGCCGCTCGCGATTGTAGAGCAGAACGAGGGCAAATTTCGCGTCAACTTGCGATTCGCCGGGGTAGGCAGCCGCCTCCTCGATCATCCGGAGGCCGAGCTCACGCCCGCCGCCGAAGCCGACGATGTAGGCCATCAGCCTGACGGGAAGCGGCAGGCTGGCGACGACGTAGCGGTACGTGCCGACGATGAGCCCCGCGTCCTTGCGTCGGGGGTCGAGGGCCAGGACCTGCTCCTGCTCGTTGTATGCGCGCCGCGCCGCCCGCAGGCCGCCAAGCACGCGGCCCTCGACGGTCGCACTGTAGGTGGCCGTCAACCCCACGGTGGTCCCGACGCCATAGTGTGCCGACACGCTCCTCGGGTTGCGCCGGACCTCGTCCTCGGCGAGGGCGAGCGCCCGCTCAATGCTCGTGCGGAAGCGGTTCGCCTCGGCGGGAGGTGGCTGGTCCAGCTTCTGATCGCCGGTCGTCAGGTGTCCCACGTAGTCGTCCACCGTGACCACGCCGCGCTGGAACAGGATGTGCAGCCAGACGGTCGTCGCGATGCCGCGGTACGCCTGGGGGTCCTTCGGCTGCGCCGCGATGGCCTCCTGGAACGTCGCGAGGGCTTCGGGGAAATCCAGGTTGTAGGTGAGATCGTAGCCGCGTTGGCAGAACCGATCGGCCTGCGGGATGGCCGGCCGCGCCTTCGGCCGTGCGACGACGGCCGCAGTCAGCATCAGCGCCACTGCGAGTGCAAGGGGGCGTGTCGTCATGGACAACGATCGTGGCCGCATCACAGGTCGAGCACCTGTCCGATTCCACGCTCGATCGCGCGCGAGTACGCAATCCCGGCCGCGACCAGGTCCTCGATCGCCAGGCCGAGCGACTTGAAGATCGTGATGTCGTCCGGCCCGCGGCGCCCTTGCGCCCGGCCGGTGACGACCTCTCCGATTTCCGCGCAGATGACGTCCGGTCCGAAGGCGCGTTCGCCGATGCCCAGCAGGACGTCGCCCGCTTCCTGCAGCGCCGATTCGCGGGAGTCGACGAACAGACGGCCGCGCGCGACGAGCCGTGGATCGAGCTCGCGCTGGTCGGGCCTGCACGCGCCGACGGCCGTCACGTGCGCGCCGTTCTTCACCCAGCTGGCCGCGACGACGGGCGTGGGAGAAGACGTGGCGGCGACGACCAGATCCGCGCCAGCCACGCACTCCTCGGCGTTCGCGGACGCGACCAGCGGGCAGGCCAGTCGCGGCTGCATCTGCGCGACGAACCGCTCGCGGTGCGCGGCGTCGGGGCTCCAGACGCGCACCTCTTCGAGCGTGCGGACCGCGGCCATCGCCGCCAGGTGACTGCGCGCCTGCGCGCCGCTGCCGAGGATCGCCAGGTTCCGCGCGTCGGATCGCGCCAGGTATCGCGCCGCAATCGCCGAGGCGGCCGCCGTGCGGATCTCGGTAATGTAGCGGCCGTCCATGATCGCGCGCAGCTGCCCGGTACCTTCGTCCAGCAGGACGATGACGGCCAGGTGCGAGGGCAATCCAACCCGCACGTTGCCGGCGAACACGGTGACGAGCTTCGCGCCGAGCGCGTGGCGGTCGGGAACGTGGGCGGGCATGAGGCCGAGAAAGCCGGGGCCCGCCGCCACGGGCACGACCGATCGCAGGGGCTGAATGGCGGCGCCGGCGCTGAAGGCCGCCAGCGCCCGCTCCATCGGCTCGAGCAGGTCGCCAATCGTCAGGACCGACCGGACATCGCGTTCGCTCAGCAGGTGAAAGCTCATTCACCTCCCGTGGACAGTGCGAAAACTGCCACCCGATCAGCTCACGCTAACGAAACCGTAATGGGGTCTGACCCCTTTTCTCATTTCAGTCTCATTTTGGCGGGCGTAAGGCAACCCGCCTGCAAGCTTATAATCGCGGTCGGGTTTCTGCAAAACGAGGACGCATGCTGTGCCGCATCCGCACGATCGACGCCCACACCGCCGGTGAACCGTTACGCCTCGTCGTAGACGGGTTCCCGACCCCGGCTGGCCAGACGATGCAGGAGAAGCGCGCCTGGCTGAAGAAGCACGCCGACGCGCTGCGCGGCGGGCTGCTGCTGGAGCCGCGCGGGCACACCGACATGTACGGCGCGCTGCTGACCGAGCCCGTCAGCGCCGGAGCCGATGCCGGCCTGCTGTTCATGCACAACGAGGGGTACAGCACGATGTGCGGCCACGCCACGATCGCGGTGACGACGATCGCGCTCGAACGCCACCTGCTGCGGCCGAAACGAGAGGACGAAATCGTGTTCGACTCGCCCGCCGGCCTCGTTCGCGCGCGGCCACGCATCGAGCCGCGACCGGCCGCTGGGGCCGAACCTGGTCGGCCCGTGCCTGGCGGAGCAGGCCCGCCGTCTGGCGGAGCGGGCATGGGGCTGGACGACGCCCGAGCCGCCCTTGCGGATCGTGCAGGCGCGCCGGGAGTCCGCGTCTCGAGCGTCGCCTTCACCAACGTACCGTCGTTCGTGTACGAGGCCGGCGTCACCGTCCGGCTGCAGACGCGTGCGGTGCGCGCCGACGTCGCCTTCGCCGGTGCCTTCTACGCGATCGTGGACGCCGAAACGGCCGGCCTGCCGATCGAGACGGCCAGCCTGCCGGACCTGCGCCGGATTGGCATGGAGATCAAGCGCGCGGTCCAGGCCACGCGCGCCGTCGTCCACCCGCTCGACCCGGGCCTGTGCGGCCTCCACGGGACGATCTTCGTCGGGCCCGCGCACTCGGCAGGCGCCGATCTTCGCACCGTGACGGTGTTCGCAGACGGCCAGGTGGATCGCTCGCCGTGCGGCACAGGCACGGCGGCCGTGCTGGCGGTGCTCGATGCGATGTCGCTGCTGCCCGCAAGTCGCGCGCTCGTGCAGGAGAGCCTCATTGGCACCGTCTTTCGGGCACGTGTGATCGGCCGCGAGACGGTCGGCGGCTACGACGCGATCGTCCCGGAGATCGAAGGGTCCGCCTGGATCACGGGCGAACACGAATTCCTGATCGACGACGACGATCCGTTTCGGGAGGGATTTCGCGTGTGAACGGCTCCAGGCTCCTGATTCCTGATTCCTGATTCCTGATTCAGAACCCGATCGCCAGTCCGTCCTTGCGCGGATCCGATCCGCCCATCAACACGCCGCTTCTCGGGTCGATCAGGATTCCCTGGAACCCGCCGAACGCGCCGATGGTGTCGACGAGCCGATGGCCGCGCTGGCCGAGGCCGAACCGCGCCTCCGGCGAGATGCCGCTCTCGATCGCGAGGCCGGCCACCGAGTGACGGAAGCGCGGCGCTTCGCCCGCTTCCTGCACGTTCATCCCGAACTCGACCAGGTTCAGCAGCACCTGCACGTGGCCCTGCGGCTGCATGTCGCCGCCCATGACGCCGTAGGAGAGCCACGGCCGCCCGTCCTTCATCGCCATTGCCGGCACGAGCGTGTGCATCGGGCGCTTGTGCGGCGCGATCTCGTCCGGGTGGCCGGGCTTCAGCACGAACAGGCTGCCGCGATTCTGCAGGGCGACGCCGGTGTCGCCGGCAACGATGCCCGAGCCGAAGGCGTCGAAGAGCGACTGGATGAGGGAGACGACGTTGCCCTTGCCGTCGGCCGCCGTCAGGTAGACGGTGTCGCCGGTCGCCTCGATATCGATGCCCGCGCCCGCAGGCATCCGGCCGCCGCCTGCCATTGGCGCGTAGGAGGCGGCCGCGCGGTTCGGATCGATCTCCTTGCGCCGCGAGGCCGCATAGTCCTTCGAAATCAGCCGCCGCAGAACGTCGGCCGGCACCGACGCGGGATCCGCGAGCCAGGCGTCGCGGTCGGCAAAGGCGATGCGCTTGGCCTCGACGAGCAGGTGCAGGTACGCCGCCGTGTTGTGGCCGAGCGTCTTCAGGTCGTAGCCCTCGAGGATGTTGAGCATCTCGAGCGCCACGAAGCCCTGCGTGTTGGGTGGCAGTTCGAACAGATCCACACCCCGATAGCTGGTGCCGATCGGATCGACCCAGTCCGCGTGGTGCTCGGCGAAATCCCGCGCGTCGAGCAGGCCGCCGCGCGCGCGCAGGTCGGCGACGATGGCCTGAGCGATCGCCCCCTTGTAGAACGCGTCGCGGCCGCCCGAGGCGATCTGCTCGAGCGTCGACGCCAGGTGGGGATTCGCGAACACCTGCCCGGGCGCCGGCGCATGTCCCCCGACCAGGAACGTCGCGGCCGCCGCGCGATCGGCGGCGAGGACCTCTTCGACGCCCCTCCATTGATACGCGATGATCTCGGACACCGGGAACCCGTTTCGCGCGTACTCGATCGCGGGCCGCAGCGCACGAGCCAGCGGGATCGTGCCGTGTTTCGCGAGCAGCTCGGCCCATCCATCCACGACGCCGGGCACCGTGATCGACAGCACGCCGCGTTCGGGCACGGCGGTCAGGCCACGCCTGCCGAACTCGGCGGGCGTGGCGGCGTACCCCGAGCGCCCGCTGGCGTTCAGCCCTGCCGGCTTCCCGGCGCGCGGGTCGAAGACGGTCGCGAACAAATCGCCGCCGATTCCGGTCATCGTCGGTTCGACAACCGACAGGACGGCAGCGGCCGTGACCGCGGCGTCCACGGCGTTGCCGCCTTCTTGAAGGACCTGCAGGCCTGCCGCGGACGCGAGCGGCTGGCTGGTGGCAATCATGCCCTGGCGCGCCATCACGACCGAGCGGGTCGCGCGCGGGTTGGGCGCGGGGCGGTCGCCGGGCAACTGTGCAGAGAGTGTATCCATCATGAGAACCGTGCCTGCGAAGACGAGGAGAATGGCGGTGCGTGTCATGGTCGCGCGAATTCTATTCCCTTTCGCCCGCTTATTGCTGGGCTGGTGCGGCATTTTCCCGTTCCGGTGAGCCGGGATCGGGTGTATATGGAAGGGCAGCGAACAGGGAGTCCAGTCGATGACGGCCGACCTCATCGCCGCGATCATAGCCCTCGTAATCGTCTATCTTGGCGTCCGCTTCAGCCTCGCGTACTTCCGTCTCCGGGGCACGCGGGTCGTCTCCTGTCCAGCCGATCACAGGCAAGCGGCCGTGGACATCAGCACCCGCAAGGCGGCAGCCGGCGCGATGGTCGGACAAGGCAGCTTCACGCTGACGAGCTGCTCACATTGGCCGGAGCGGCAAGGTTGCGGCCAGCCGTGTCTCAGCCAGATCGAGGCGTCTCCGATCGATTGTCTCGTGCGCACGCACCTGACCGCGTGGTACGAAGGCAGGACGTGTGCGCTGTGCCTGCGGCCGGTCGGCCGGATCGATTGGTACGAGCGCAGCCCCGCGCTGCTGACGCCCGAGGGGCGCACGCTGCCGTGGTCGGGAGTCGACGCGGCCCATCTCGACGACATCCTGCGCACGCACAAGCCCGTGTGCTTCGATTGCCATGTCGCCGAGACGTTCCGCCGCACGCATCCGGAACTCGTGCTCGACAATCCGTACGCAGCGCCGCCCCCGGGACGATCGTGAGGCGGATGAGGCAGGACTAAAGCGAACCTTCCTTCCCCTTCGGACGTCTAACCCAGTGAACAGGGAAACAGGCGCATTGCCGGGTCCCCGGGGCCGCTCGAGCAGCGGACGGGGACGGGCGGCGAATGAGGACGGTCGCACAGGCGAATGTCTTCGCGGAGGAGGACTGTGATGTTCGGGTTGCGGTACGACAAGATCGAGTGGGCAGTTGGTGTGCTGCTACTCGCTGCGATGGCATTCGCGGCGTTCGCATGATCGCCAAGGAACTTACAGCGCCACCGGTCTGAAGACCGGCGGTCCCACAGTGCACCTGTGGGACTTCGGACCGGCGGTCCCACAGTGCACCTGTGGGACTTCGGACCGGCGGTCCCACAGTGACCGCTACTTGTCCGTCTTCTCGGTCAACCTCTCAGGCGTCGCCACGTAACTCTTCCGCGCGCGCGCCTTCATGCCACCCTGCTTCACGGTGATGTCGATGAGGTGGGTCTTGCCGTCGAGTTCGGGCGGCGTGAAGCCGAGCACGTACTGGCTGTGCAGTTCCTGTTCGACGCGCGTGAACGTCGAGTTCAGGTCGTCGGTCTTCTTCAGCTCGAAGTAGCCGCCGCCGGTCTGCCCGGCGATCTTCTTCAGCACGCGATCCGGGCTGCCTTCCATCCAACGCTGCCCGTTGAAGAATCGGGTGTGCAGGCCGATGCCGTACACCATGATCCCCTCGTTCAGCACGCGGTCGAGCACCGGGTCGAAGCGCAGCTTGCTGCCCTCGTCTTCCCCGTCGGTGAACACGACGATCACGCGGCGACCCTGGATGTCGCGCAGCTCGGTCACGCCCTGATCGATCGCGTCGTAGAGGCGCGTGGGAGAGCCGTAATCGATGTTCTTGAGCGACGCCACCAGTTCGTCGCGGTCGCCGATGAGCGGCGTGACGAACTGGATCTTGTCGTTGAAGTCGCCGAGCATCACGCGGTCTTTCGGCAGCATGCGCACGAGGAACTGCTCGCAGGCCTGCTTCACGAAATCGATGTAGTTGGTCATGCTCCCGCTGGTGTCCAGCAGCACCACCGCGGTGATCGGCTGGACCTCGTTGGAGAACAGGGTGAGGGCCTGCGGGCGCTTGTTGTCGAAGATCTCGAAATCCTGTTTGGTCAGACCGGGGACGAGGCGTCCCTCCGGGTCGGTGACGGTCGCGTACACGGGGACCGTTCGGACGGCCGAGCGAAACGTCGGCTGTTGCTGGGCAGCGGCGAGCGTCACCGCGGCGCCGGCCGCGACGGCCAGCGCGAGGATCGCGTATTTCGGGAAACCCATATTTCGAGAGTAGCAGGGACGCCGCGATCCGGCAACGATCGACCATCGCGCGGCTTTGGGCCTTGGGCTTTGGGCGTTGACCCGCGCAGGTGCCCAAACCCGAAAGCCCAAAGCCTGAAGCCAACTTCGGCATTCGAGAGATTCGGGGCTTGACATGTCCTAGCTGTTCTAGTATTGGTAGTACACCGTGATGACGCTCCCCTTTGCCGTCGTCCTCAAGAGCGGCTGGCCGGTGCACGACCAGGTGGTGTTCGCCGTCGAACGCGCGCTGGTGTCCGGCCAGCTCCGGACCGGCGACCCGTTCCCCTCGGTCAGGGCTCTCAGTCAGGAGCTCCGCATCAACCCGAACACGGCGCACCGCATCGTGGCCACGCTGGTGCGCGACGGCCTGCTCGAAGTGCGGCCGGGCATGGGCACCACCGTGGCGAAGCCGCCCTCCGGCACCGCGACGCAGCGACGCGTGCTGCTCAACGAGGACGTCGAGCGGCTCGTGGTGGCGGCGCGCAAGGTGTCGCTCACGATGGACGAGCTGGTGGACGCCGTGCGCGAGCACTGGCAGCGGTTCGAACAGGGCCCGAAGCGCGCCGACGCGAAGGCCAAGACGGGGTCGTCGAGACCGTAGGCGAAGGTTCGTTTACTTGGCCCAAGCTGGGCGTCCGCCTTCGCGCTCCGCGCTACGGCGTGACAGCCTTCGCGAACCGACGCCCGGCGAAGGCTGGGATTCCGGATGGAGAAGCGATGAGCGAGATCATCGAGATCGAACACCTGAAGCGGCGCTTCGGTTCGTGCGAGGCCGTGAACGACCTGTCGTTGACGGTCCCAGAGGGCAGCGTGTTCGCGCTGCTCGGACCGAACGGCGCGGGCAAGACCACCACGATCAAGGTGATGGTCAACATCATCCGCCCAACGGCGGGAAGGGCGGCGGTCCTCGGCGTCGACTCGCGCCGGCTCGGCCCCGCGCAGTTCCGGCAGATCGGGTACGTGTCCGAGAACCAGGACCTGCCCGCCGCGATGACCGTTCGCCAGTTGCTCGACTACTGCCGGCCGCTCTACCCGTCCTGGGACGCGGACTTCGCCGCAAGCCTGGTGCGCACGCTCGACATCCCGCTGGACCGGAAGATCGCGGTGCTCTCGCGCGGCACGCGCATGAAGGCGGCCCTGGTGTCTTCGCTCGCCTACCACCCGAAACTGCTCGTGCTCGACGAGCCGTTTGCCGGCCTGGATCCGCTGGTGCGCGAGGAGTTCGCGCAGGGCGTGCTGGAGCTCACGGGCCAGCAGCAGTGGACGGTGTTCCTCGCCTCCCACGATATCGACGAAGTCGAACGCCTCGCCGACTGGGTAGCAATGATCAACAACGGCCGGCTGCTGCTGTCCGAGTCGGTGTCGTCGCTGCTGGCGCGGTTCCGGCAGGTGGAGGTGGTGCCGGCAGGCGAGAGCGCCGCCCTGCCATCGCTGCCCGCGACGTGGCTGCTGCCCGAGCAGGCCGGGCGGACCGTTCGCTTCTTCGACACGAAGTACGAGCCGGACGGCAGCGCCGCGCTGGTGCAGCAGGTGTTTCCCGGCGCGGCGAACGTGAACGCGGAGCCGATGTCGCTGCGCGCGATCTTCGTGGCGCTGGCGCGCGCAAACCGGGTCAGCACGCTTTCGTGATCGGCAGGGGCCAGGGACCAGGGGCCAGGGACCAGGGGTCAGGGGTCAGGGATCAGCGTCAGGACCAGGCTGCAGGAGGCTTGCAGGTGCGACCGATCATCCACCAGGCGCTCAAGGACGCGCGGCTCCTGCGCTGGCTGCTCGCCGCGTGGCTGCTCGTCCTGCTCCTCTACCACGGCCTCGCCATCGCCGGTCTCCTGATCCCGGGCAGCGTCATCTTGTCGCGTGCAACGGGTCAATCCTATGCCAGCCTGCGCACGGGGTTTCCCGCGGCCAACATGGTGCTGGGCTGGCTGGGAGTGGCCGCGTTCCTCGTGCTCTGCGCGTCGCTCGTGCAGGCCGATTCGCCGGCAAGCTCGACGGCGTTCTGGCTGACGCGGCCCATCTCCGGCCGCACGATGGTGGCCAGCAAGCTGGTGTTTGCGCTGGTCGTCCTCGTGGGCCTTCCACTTGCGCTGGACGTGCTGGATCTGCTCGTGGCCGGGGCGGGCGGGCCGGAGTGGCGCTCGTCGGGCAACTGGTTGCTTCTCGGCTGGTCCCTCGCGACGCAGCTCGTATGGCTGCTGCCGCTTCTCGCCATCGCGGCCGTCACCGACGGACTCGCGCAGTTCGTTCTCATCGTCATCTTCGAAGTGCTCACGTTCGGGGCGCTCGTTGGCCTTCTGCAGAGCGTGGCCCGTTCGTGGCTGCCGCACCAGGGAATGTCGATCATCGCTCTCTTCGTAGTCTTCGTGCCCGCACTCCTGCTCGTTGCCGCCGTCGTGCTGGCGCACGCCTACCTCACCCGGCGACACACCCGCTCGGTCGTGATGGTGGCGATTGCCCCGGTGTTTCTCGTCGTGGTCTTCGTGGTCTTGCCCTGGTGGCCGCTCCTCCGGCAGGCGCCTGCGCCGCCAGCAGGCGCCCGCCGCCCGGACGCCACGTCGATGTCGATCGGCGTCGATCCGGCAGGCTGGCGCGTCGTCCAGCGGAGCGAGGACCTGGTCGATCTGGTCGCGACGTTGGTGATCACGGGGTTGCCCGACGACACCACGGTCAACCTCAACGGGCAAGGTTGGTTGACGACCGACTCCACGCGGCTTGCGGTGAGCGGGTCGTCCTCGACGCTTCCTTACGAGTTCCAGCGCGCGCCGGCGGGGGAAGGGAGCCGCGCCCAGGTGGCGCCCGAGTTCAGGATGACGCTCGGCCGGAGCGTGTTCGAGCGGGTCAAGGGCCACGCGGCCACGCTGCAGATCAACGTGACCGCGATCCGCAGCCGGACCCTCGCATCCACCACCGTTCCTCTCGCGGCGGGTGCGACCTATCGCATGGGCGAGGTGCGCGGCGAGGTGCTCGATGTCGCCCGCTCGGCCGGCCGTCTCCTGGTGGCCGTGCGTGAAACAGCCTGGAGCCCGTACGCGCTGAATGCCGATTCCATCCTGTGGGCGCTGCGCGATGCCAGCGGGCGGGACGTGACCGCGGACTGGTCCGACGGGTGGATTCCGTTCGGATGGGACGAATGGTGGCTGCCGGTCCCGAGGCACCTCAGCCTCAACTGGTGGGTCCGCCGCTTCGGCCCCCCGCCGGGGACGACGTGGTCGGGCGAATGGCCGCGCGGGTGGCAGATCATCGTCATTCGTCGTGCCTGGATGGGCCAGGTCTCGAAGACGGTTTACGTGCGGGACCTGAGGCTCGATGCCCTGCCCGGGGCACAAGGCCAGGAGCCCTGAAGTGAAGGCTCCAGACCGAAGCCTCCAGCACGGCGGGAGCCCGGAGCCCGGAGCCCGGAGCCAGGAGCCTTGAAGCAGGCGACTTCCCGGAGGCATGATGCGGCTCGTCATTCACCAGGCCCTCAAAGACATCCGCTCGCTCCAGTGGATGCTCGTCGTCTGGCTGGCGCTCGTGGCCGCGTTCCGCATAGTGGCCGTGCTGGGCGTCGGTGTGCCGCCGGGCCAATTCGCGAGGGACAACCTGTTGATGAGCGCGTACATGGCCGTCCTGGCAATGATGGCCGGCGCCTTCGTCGTCGTCCCCGTGCTGGTCATGCAGAACGATCCAGCCGTCGGTACGACCGCGTTCTGGTTCACGCGGCCGATCTCGCGACCGGTGTTGATTGCCGGCAAGCTGCTCGTCGCGACGTCGGCCTTCGTCGTCCTGCCGGTTCTCGTGGACGCGATCACGCTGCTCGTTGCGGGGGTCGAGCTTCCGAGCGTCCTGGCGACCGCAGGCGAGGCGCTGGCAATTCAGGCCGTATGGCTGCTGCCGGTGATGGCGCTCGCCGCACTGACCACGAGCCTCGCGCAGTTCGTGCTGGCCGCGCTGCTCGAGGTCGTCTTCTTTCTCGTGCTGGTCGCTCTGGCGCGGCCCGTTTTCTTCCCGGTCTCCTGGGAGACGGTCACCATCGTCTACATGACGGCGCTCGTGCTCGCGGCGATCGTGCTGATTGTCACGGCGTACTGGTGGCGGGACATGAAGCGAGCGACGGTGGTCGCGATCGCGGCGCCGGTGTTCATCCTCGGCGCGATGATGTCGTGGAAGTGGGAACTTACGCCATCGTGGCCCTTCGCCGCCGGAACGCAGGTCGGCATCGTGGCGAAGGCGGCAGGGATCCCCGTCACGCCGAACCCGAACGGGGAAACCATGGCGATCCCCGTGGATCTGTCGTTGTCAGGGTTGTCTCCCCGCCAGCGGCAGCGGATCACGGTGGAGGATGCCTGGCTGCAATACGGCAAGGAGCGCGTCAAGCTGTCCGTCGAACCACCTCGCGATCTGTCGGCATCGACGACCACGATCTATCCATTCGTTTCCTGGCGAGCGGTTGAGCACCGCGTGAACGACCCCGCGGTGTTCCACGCCATCCTGCGCGTGGGGACGATCGAGCGGCGCGAAACGACCGTGCCGATGTCGCCCGGCGCCACCTATCAGCTTGGGGGCGGCCGCGGCGAGATCGTGGGGGTACGCGTCGAGGAGCCGCTGCGCCTCATGGTGACGCTCAGGGAGATCGGGCTCGAGGAGCGTTTCCAATCCGGCGAGAAACTCGAGTACGTGATTCGCAACGCCCGCACGGGTGACACGCGGTTCGACGGCCGCCCTTATGTGCCGTCGCCGTTCGTGTCCCTCTTCTTCCTCCCGGTGTCCCAGCACCTGGTCGCGAACTGGCACTGGCTCGCCGTGACGCCGCCGCCCGGTTCCGTCCAGCCCACCGAGGCCGGAATCGCTCGTTGGCTGCGCGAGTCGAAGTTGACGATCATCGAATCGCGCCAGGCCGGTTCCTTCCGCCGGCACGTGGAGATTCCCAATCTCGTGCTGTCCTCCTTGCTGAAGAACGGCGCGTGAACGGGCTCCAGGCTCCAGGCTTCAGACTGCCGACTGCCAACTGCAAGCTGCAACGCTCTGGCGCATCCGCCCGCCGCGGTGTCTAATCTCTTTGGCCGCAGCCGGGCTGGCGGCCACGGCGTCTAACCAGACAAAGTCGTGCGGTGACGGCACGCGTTCGTGTGCCCGCAGATAACAGCCATGAAACGTCACCTCGTTCTGGTTCTCGTCGCGTTGGCGATCGCGTCGGTTTCCGCCGATCTCGCGCGGTCATCGCCGCCGGCAGGGCTGAAGCCCTGCCCTACCGGCGTCGCGCCGGCACCAGGGCACGGCCCCGGCCTGGCCGGACCCCAGAATCCGCCCCCCCCGCCCCAACGCCCAACGCAAGCCGCCCAACCCGCGCGCGACCGCGCCCGGACGACCACCGGCACCGCGATGATTCGCGGGCGAGTGTTCGCAGCGGATACCGACACGCCGCTCCGGCGTGCGCGCATCACGTGGTCGTCCGACAGCTCCACCACGTCAGGCGCCGGCCCGCAAGGTCCGCCGGGCGTGATGACCGACAACAACGGCCGGTACGAGATTCCGAATCTTCCCGCCGGGCGCTATCACGTGCTCGCCAGGCGCAGCGGCTACCTGCAGATGGACTTTGCCGCCAGGCGTGCGATCGGAGCGACCGGCATGGCGGTGGCCGACGCCGAACGCGGTGTCACGATCGATCTGGCTGGCGGCCAGACCTTCGACGCTGCCGACTTCCATCTCGCTCGAGCGGGAGTCATCGCGGGCCGTATCGTGGACGAGTACGGCGATCCGGTCATGTCCGCATTCGTCGGCGCCAGCCGTACGGGAAGCGCCGGCGGACGCCGGCGACAGATTCCTTACGCCACGGACACGACCGACGACCAGGGTGAGTATCGGCTCTTCGGTCTTCCGCCGGGTTCCTACTACGTCGTCGCGTCCGCGCCGGCCTACCTGCGCCAGTCGAGCGAGGGCTCGTCCTACGCGGACGTGCTGTACCCGGGCGTCACACGGCGCGACCAGGCGCAGCTCGTCGCCGTGCGCATCGGGCAGGAGGTGGCCGAGATTAACTTCGCGCTGGCTCCCGTGCGCCTCGCGCGTATCGCCGGCACCGTCGTCACCTCTCGCGGAACGGTGCCGAGGAGCGCGTCGTTTGCGCTTAGCCGCCGCTCGGACGCCGGCATCGACCAGACGACCGTGTACGGAGTGGGCATGGGCCCGCAGGGAGAGTTCTCGCTCCCATCCGTGTCGCCGGGCCAGTTCGATCTGATCGTGACGGCGCAAGGGGAGGGCGGCACGAGCGAGGTTGCCGCGCTGTCCCTGTTCGTCACGGGTGAGGACATCACCGGCCTGCTGGTCGTCACCGGCGCGGAAGGACGGCTGTCAGGCACCGTCAAGACGGACAGTGGTGTGGCGGTGCCCGCGACGGTTACTTCCGTATCCCCGCTCGTGCCGCCGCCGACGTCGATGCGGGTGACGGCAACGGCCCCCGAGGACGGCAGTGAAGGCGTGGTGGGCGAGCCGGTCCCGGCCGGCCAGCCGCGGCCGGGCGCCGTCAGCCCGAGCGGGAGCTTCGTGGCGCCCGTTCGTCCCGGAGCGCGCCTGATTGGCATCACCGCCCTGCCGTTTGGCTGGGGCCTGGCCACAGTCCTGTCCGGAGATCGCAACATCACAGACTCGCCGGTCGACGTGCCGCCCGGCACCTCCTTGCCGGTGCAGATCATCGTCAGCAACCGGCTGCCGGAAATCGCGGGCAGCGCCGTCGATCAGGCGGGAAAGCCGACGTGGGACTACACGGTCGTCGTCTTTCCGAGAGACGCGGCGCGGTCGTTCCCCGGCTCGCCGCTCATCAGGAGCGAGCGGCCCAACCAGCGCGGCGAGTTCCGGCTCGAGCGCCTGCGGCCCGGCGACTACTACGTCGTGGCCGTGCAGGAGGGAGACGACATCGATTTGGGCGAGCCGGAGGCGCTGGAGAAGCTGCGGCCGCTGAGTGTGCAGGTCAGCGTCGGCCTGGGAGACAAGAAGACCGTGCAGCTGAAAGTGATCCGGCCCGGAACATAGGACCTGGCCGGGGGTCGGCTCAGGGCTTACGGCTCAGGGCGTACGGCCTGGATTGGCTGAAGGCCTTGAGTTCATCCACGCAGTAGCGCGGGCCTTCAGGCCCGCGAAGGAACGTCGATGCGGCATCTCTTGCCCGTCTGCCTCCTGTCGGTTGTCCTGAGCGTCACCGTCACGGCGCAGGCCCCGCCGGCGCCGCAGGGGCGGCCGGGCGCGGTCGATCCGCGCAGCGCGGGCCGCGACCAGTCAGGCTCCGCCGTTATTCGCGGTCGCGTCGTCGCCGCCGACACGGGCAGGCCGCTTCGGCGCGTTTCGGTGACGGCCACCAGCGACACGGTGCGGCGGTCGGCGTCCACCGACGAGTACGGCCTGTTCGCCTGGAAAGACCTGCCGGCGGGCAAGTACCGCGTCCGGGCCAGCCTGGTCGGCTACGTGCCGCTCGATTTCGGCGAGGATCCACGGGAGGGCGGCGGGCAGGACATCACGCTGGGCGACAACGGGGTGTTCGACAAGGCCGACTTCAAGCTCCCGCGCGGCGGCGTGATCACCGGGCGCATCGGAGACGAGGCGGGCGAGCCGATCGAAGGCGTGCAGGTGGTGGCAATGACGCTCGAGTACGTCGGTGGGATGGAGCGCCTGACGCCTGTCGGAACGCCGGCCACCGCGAAGCGCACCAACGACGTCGGCCGCTATCGCATCTTCGGCCTGCAGCCGGGCGAGTACTACGTGGTCGCCACGACCGGCAGCTTCAACACGAACGCGCCCCGCAGCGGCGACATGGCCTCCGGCTACATCGTCACCTACAACCCGGGAACCGCGGACGTGTCGAGCGCGCAGGCGGTGAGCGTGTCGGCGGGGCAGGAAACGCAGGCGGACTTCGCGATGGTCGCCTCGCGGACCTTCGACCTGTCCGGCGTCGCACTGGACTGGTCCGGCAGCCCGCTCCCGTCGGCCACGCTGCTGCTGACGCCTGGCGCGAACGCGTCGATCGCGCTCGTGGCCCGCGTGGGCACGGCCGCCGACGGCACGTTCAAGTTCTCGAGCCTTGCGCCCGGCCAGTACCTGCTGCAGGCGCTGCCGCTGCCCCAGCCGCCTCCGCCAAGCCTGACGCCGCTCCGGACGGTGTCGTCGTTTGCATCCATGGTCGTGACCGTCGCCGGCAACACGCCCAACCTCGTCTTGCAGGGACGCGCATCGCGCATCGCGACGGGCGAGATCGTCGTCGAAGGCGGCCAGCCGCCGTTCAACCCGCAGGCCGTGCAAATCACGGCGCGCCCGGTCGACTTCACGCGTTCGCCCATGGTCGGCTCCGGCCCTTCGTCGAGGATCAACGACAACTGGACGTTCGAGTTGCGCGACCTGTGGGGGCTGCGCGTGATCAACGTGTCGGCTCCGTCGCCCTGGGGCCTGAAGGCCGTGCGCTTCGGCGGCATCGACGTGACCGACCAGCCGATCGACTTCGATCGCGATACCGGGCGCCTGCAGGTCGTCATCACCAGCCAGCTTGCGGAGCTGTCCGGCAACGTGACCGACGAAGGCCGCCCTGTTCCGCACGCCCCGGTCATCGTGTTCGCGAGCGATCCGGCCCGCTGGGACTTCCAGTCCCGATTCCTGCGGCTGGTGACGACCGACGACAATGGCCACTTCACGATCTCGCCGCTGCCGGCCTCCGACTACCGCGTGATCGCGCTGCCGCGCGTGAAGAGTGGCAACAGCTGGCAGCGCCCGCAGTTCCTCGAGCCGCTCGTGCGCGACAGCGTGCGGGTGGCGTTGCACGACGGCGAGCACGCGAGCGTGGACCTGCGGCTGACGAAGCCGCGGTAGCCAGCCAAGGTTCCCCTGCCAGCCCGCTTGCCTTACAATCGCTTATCCGGAGGTTCACATGTCAAAACCCCCGATGAGCGTGTCGCTGAGCTGGGATCACGCCCTCGAGTTCAGCGGAGAGGCAGGCAAGCACGAGCTGGGTATCGACGGCGCTTCCTACACCGCCCCTTCGCCGATGCAGCTTCTCGCCATCTCGCTCGCCGGCTGCATGGCGATCGACGTCGTCCACATTCTCACCCGCGGCCATCATACGATTACCGCGCTCGGCACCACCTTCACCGGCGAACGCGCGCCGGAGGAACCCCATCGGTTCGTCAAGATCGATCTCCGCTTCTCGATTTCGACCAGCGCATCGAATGAACAGGTCGAGCGCGCGCTGGATCTCTCGCGCAACAAGTACTGCTCCGTGTGGAACTCGCTTCGCCAGGACATCGAGCTCACGGTGAGCTTCGAGCTGAAGCGGGAGGAAGCGGGCACGTAGCAGTTCGTTCCCGGCCGCCGGCCCGTCGCACCTGCACCTCGCTCCCCGTTGACGTTCGAGGAGGGACCATGACGTGTCCGTGTCGCGTGGCGTGGCTGTCGGGCCTGCTCACCGGTCTGTCGCTCACCGTTGCCGCATCCGTCGGCTTGTTTCGCCCGCTCGCAGCAGCGCCCTTCAACCCCGCGCCGCAGGACGCCGGGGCGCTGCGGCAGCAGGCGCAGGCGGCGCTCGCGCAGACGGGCGGCGACTTGATCGTCGCCGGCCTCGAACAGCCCGTCGAGGTCATCCGCGACCGGTGGGGCGTGCCGCATATTTATGCACGCACCGAGCACGACCTGTTCTTCGCGCAGGGCTTCGTGGCGGCGCAGGACAGGCTCTGGCAGCTGGACCTGTGGCGCCGCATCGAGGAAGGAAAGCTGTCGGAACTGCTCGGCCCCGCCGGGCTCCGGCGGGACACTTTCGCCCGGCTGTTGCGGTATCGCGGCGACTGGAGCGAGGAGTGGCGTAGTTATGGCCCCCGGGCGCGAGACATCGCCGGCGCCTTCGTCGCCGGCATCAACGCGCAGATCGATCTCGTCACCGCGCAGCCGGCAAAACTCCCCCTCGAATTCCAGCTGACCGGCAGCCGGCCCGAGCACTGGACGCCCGAAGTCGTTGTCGGACGGATGGCGGGCTACGTGATGACCCGAAACGTCCGCACCGAGGTGCAGAGGGCCCGAACGGCCCGTAGTGCCGGCGTCGCAAAGGCGGCGCAACTGATGCCGACCAATCCACCGGTCGCGCTGTCGGTGCCCGACGGCCTCGATCTCGACGACATCACCGACAACATCCTGGAGATCACGACGGGGACGAGCGAGAGCGTGGACTTCGCGCCGCTGCGCAGATCGGGCGACGCGACGCCGCCACGCCTCGCGTTCCTTGGGCCGCCCGTGTTCTCCCGCGCGGCCGAGGCAGCCGCCGGCGCCGGGATGGCGTCGCCGGACGAGGACATCGTCGTCGGCTCCAACGACTGGGTGGTGTCGGGCAAGCTCACGGCCAGCGGCAAACCGTTGCTCGCCAACGACCCGCACCGCGCGCTGATGCTCCCATCGCTGCGCTACACGGTGCACCTCAACGGTCCCGGCTGGAACGTGATCGGCGCGGGCGAGCCGGCGCTGCCCGGCATCGCTGCCGGGCACAACGATCGGGTCGCCTTCGGCTTCACGATCGTCGGCATGGACCAGCAGGACCTCTACGTCGAGCAGCTCGATCCTGCCAATCCCGATCGCTACCTTTACAAGGGCAACTGGGAAACCATGCGCGTCGAGCGCGAGCGCGTGAAGGTGAAAGGCGAGGCCGACCGCGACGTGGAGCTGCGCTTCACACGGCACGGCCCCGTGCTGCGCGTCGATCCCGCACGCCACCGAGCGTATGCGCTGCGATGGGTCGGCAGCGAGCCGGGGAGCGCCGGCTACCTGCGATCGCTGATGCTCGACACCGCGAAGAACGTGCAGGACTTCCGCGCGGCCGTTGCCGGCTGGAAGGTTCCCTCCGAGAACATCGTCTACGCGGATGTCGACGGGAACATCGCCTGGATTGCGGCGGGGCTCGCGCCAGTGCGCCGGAACTGGAACGGGTTGCTGCCGGTACCGGGTCACACCGGGCAGTACGAATGGGACGGGTTCCTCCAGGTGGACGCGCTGCCGCAACTGTTCAACCCGGCCAGCGGCTTCATCGCGACGGCCAACCACAACATCCTGCCGCCCGGATATCCGCACGCGCTCGGCTACGAGTTCGGCGCGTCGTGGCGCTTCGCGCGTATCGTCAGCGTGCTCGACCCGATCCGCCACACGTCGTTCTCCTTGCCGAACGGCCAGACGGTGAAATCCGGGGTCGCGGTGCCGAAATTCACCGTGGCCGACTTCGAGCGGATCCAGCACGACGAGTATTCCCTTCAGGGAACCGCGATCACCTGGGCCCTTGCTCAGGCGGTTCGCGAGCGGGCGACGACGGCGATGGAAGCCGACGCCGAGCGGGGAGCGAAATTGCTGGCCCAGTGGAACGGCGTGACCGACAAGCGGTCGGGCGCCGCAGCGCTCTACGAAACCTGGCTGCCGCTTCTGACCGCCGCATTCGCGCAGGCCTTCGTGCCCGCGGGGGATCGATCGATCTCGGGCGAGCGCCTGTCCGCTGATCGAGTGATCGATCTCATCGGGCAGGCGGGATGGACGCCACAACCGCAGGTCGCGTGCTGGGTGGACGGGACGCCGCGTGGGAAGGCGGAGGGCGGAACGCGGGAGGCGGGAGGCGGCGGGCGCGAGGCGGCGCTGCGTGCGAAGGTGATCGACGTGCTCACCGGCCCCGCTCTCGGCGAGGCCTGGCGGCAGATGGCCAAACGGCTTGGGGCCGACCCGGCGAAGTGGGCGTGGGGCGACATGCACCACGCATCGTTCGAGCATCCGCTCGCATTCACAGCCGATCGCCAGGCGGTCATGAACCTGGCGCCCGTCGCTCGCGGCGGAGACGGGACGACGCCGAACGCGACCGGCGCGGGAGCGCGGCAAACGGCGGGCGCGTCGTACCGGGAAGTGATCGACCTGGCGAACTGGGACGCGTCGACAACGATCAACGTGCCCGGAGAGTCGGGCCAGCCGGAGAGCGAGTACTACGGCAACCTGTTGCCGCTGTGGGCCGAAGGCACTTACCACCAGATGGCCTTCTCGCGCGAGGCGGTCGAGCGCGTCGCCGCGCGGAGATTGCGGCTCGTGCCCGCCAGGCGAACAGGCAGGTAGCGCGTCCGCACCGCGTGGGTCGTCTCTCGGGTGTCATTCGGCTCAACAGGAGGCCTCATGCCATTTCGTCGGTCGGTTCGGCCGTTCGGGGTCGTGCTCATCGGCGCCCTGCTTCGTCGATTCTTCATCTTGTTGTAAATTAATGAGTTGTTGGGTCATCTCGGCCTGAACTGTCGAGCTGGCATTGGCGACCCGGAAGGCCGGCTGGCAAAAACTGGGTCAGAGACCAGCCCACTCCGGGCTGCCAAAACGGGCGGGCCACCGGAATCGTGCAAAAAGCGCTTTGAAACGGGGCTTCCGGCCGGTAGAATCCGCGGCCAGTATGGGAATTGGCCGAAAATTGGCCTTTGCGATAGCGGAAGAGACATGATCAACGTCGCCGCGATTCGGATGCAGCAATTCGGCGTGCAGTTCTATCAGGCTTCGCTCACCGCGCGCGATATCGACAAGCTGGTGCGCTTCGAAGTCCTGAGCTACGGCGGGCAGAGCCAGTCGCCCACGCGAGGGATACACCGCCCGCGGCGCACGCGCATCAACTGGGACCTGCTCGAACGGCGCATCGCGTCGAACGAGCGCGCCTACCAGCGGCAGATCATCCGGCGCAAGATCGAGGAGCTGATCGCGTACTACGAGCAGTGCCGCCAGGCGCGTGACCTCCCGTCGATTCCCGGCGCCGTCATCATCTCCTGCGACGAGCGGCTGACGTTCGTCCCCGCCGACGGGGCCGACGCCCTCGTGGGCACGTTGAAGGTGCCCGAGCGCGAGGGGTTGCTGCGCGCCATCGACGGGCAGCACCGCCTGCTGGCGCTGCACGCCGACATCGAGCAGTTCGGCGAGGAACACTTCTCGGTGCCGGCGATCATCTTCGACCAGCTGCCCGAGGATCACATCGTGCAGATGTTCGTGACCATCAACGCGAAGCACACCCGCCTGAACGCCTCGCACCTGGTCACGCTGTCGGGGCGCCAGTTGTACCGCGACGAGAACCTGGCCGCCGCGCACGACGTGGTCCGGACGCTCAACGATCGCGAGGACTCGCCGCTCGCGGGCGAGATCAAGCTGCTCGGCGTCGGCCACGGCCGCGTGGCGCAGGCGCCGCTGGCGCAGGAGCTCAAGCGGCTGTTCGCGTCGGACGCCTTCGGCGGGCCGCGCAAGTCGCAGGACTTCAAGGAAGAAGCCAAGGGGTTCTTCCTGAACTACCTCAAGCAGGTGGCGCAGCTGTTCAACGCCGCGTGGAACGGGCGGAAGTACAGCATCAAGACGGCGACCGCGCTGCGCGCGTTCATCCGCGTCGCCCCAGACGTCGTGCGCCGCCTCGACCAGGAGCACGCCGATCGGACCGATTACCGGGCGATCGGTCGCGTCATCTCGCCGTGGGGTCGGCGCATCGGCGATCTGCGGTTCGAGACCGACGGGATGTGGAACCGGGCCAGCACCTCCGTCGAATCGCTCGCCAAGGAGCTGCGGCTCGCGCTGCAGTATCCGGAGGGCGCCGCCACCATCTGAAACGGTGAACGCGGCGCCGGCGACCAACACCAGCGACTGGCAACCATGCGCGCCCTCCTGCTCGCGTTCCTCCTGGTGGCCGCATCGATCTCCTCCGGCTGCCTCGTCCTCGCGCTGCAGCCGGTCTACGACGACGCCTCGCTCGAGGTGGACGAAGCGCTCGCGGGCGCCTGGCAGGGACAGGAACAGGCGGCCACGCTGGTCGTCGAACGCGGCGAGTGGAAGTCGTATCGCGTCACCTACACCGCCCGCAACACGTCCTACGCGCTGGTCGGCTACCTGACGAAGATCGGCGAGGCGACGTTCCTCGATCTCACACCCGTGCATGGCCTCGAGGCCGGGCCGCTGACGATTCCCGCGCACGGCGCCTGCCGGCTGCAGCACGAGGGCGACACCGTCACGATCCTTCCGCTCGACTACGACTGGTTCATGACGGCCGTGCGGGCGAAGACGCTGACGAAGCTGGAGACCGCCCTCGACGGCCGCCAGAACCTGCTCCTGACGTCGAAGACCGCCGTGCTGCGCGCGTGGCTGCTCGCGCACCTGAAGACGGCGGATGCGTTCCGGGAGCCCCTCACGTTCACGCGGATCAAGTGATCCGCAGATGGCGGCGAACGACGAGTCTGCGGACAACTGACATGAGAACCGCCCTGAGAGTCGCCGCGGTCGCCATCGCGATGCTTCTCACCGTCCCGGCCTCCGCGCAGGTCGTGGGCAGGCAGACGCAATCCGACGACTACACGCGTTACGAGCTGCTCGCGCCCGAGACCGCGCAGTTCCGCATTGTCTACGAGGTGACCGCCACCACGCCCGGCGCGACGGTCTTCTTCAACGTCATCCGCAAAGGCAGCGAGGCCAGCGACGAAGCGGTCTACGACCGGATGACCGGCGAACGCCTGAAGTTCGAAGTCGTGTCCGGCGCCGAGGCGCGAGAGGCGGGCCTCTCGGGCGCGGAGGCCGACACCAGCTACATCAAGGTGCTCCTGCCGCGCGCGGTGCCGCAGAACGGCGGCGAGGTGCGGCTGCGGATCGACAAGACCTACAAGGACGCGAAGAGCTACTACCGCGAGGGCGACACGGTCGTCTTCTCGCGGCCGCTTGGCATCAAGCGAAACGCCGTGGTGCTGCCCGCCGGCTTCGAGCTCGTCGCGTGCAACTTCCCCTCGCAGGTCCTGACGGAGCTGGACGGGCGGACGAGCGTCAGCTTCATCAACGCCGGCCCTGGCGAGGTTCCGCTGGTCGTCAAGGCGAGGCCGTTGGCGAAAGGACCGGCCGCGCCGGAACCGGCCGCCACGCCACCCGCCGCCGCGCGCGGGCGGAAATCCGCCTCGCGCGCCACGGCGCCGGCGCCGCCCGTGCCCCCGGCGCCTGCACCGGGGGAGGCCGAGCGGCTCACCGAGCGCGCGCACCAGGACCGCGAGATCGTCTATTTCCTGCAACAGCCCGACACGCACGCCTTCAGCCTGTTCCACGATTACACCGAGTCCCGGGCCGGCGTCGATCGCTACCTGAACGTCGTACGCGCGGGCAGCACCGTGTCGAATCCGTCCGCGCGCCTGCTCGACACGGGCGAGGCGCTCAAGGTCGAGACGCTCGATGGTCCGGCGATCACGCGGGCGAAACTCGATATCGGCGAACCGATCACCGCCAGAAGCGAAGTGGTCGTCGTCCGCTTTCCGCCGGTGAAGCCGGGGCAATCGGTGCGGCTGCGCATCGAGGAAACCTACACGGATCCCGGCCGCTACCGGCTGGACGGGCGGGACCTGGTGTGGGACAGGAGCCTCGGCCGGCCGTACAACGCGGTCGTGCTGCCCCTGGGCTGGTACCTCACCGCCAGCTCGATCCCGGCCCTCGTCTGGCAGCAGGAGGACGGGTGCATCCGGCTGGAGTACGTGAACGCGCGCCCGGACGAAGTGAACGTGCTGCTGCGGGCGCGGCGCCGCCGGTGAGCGACGGCGCGGAACCGACCGTTGCATAATCTTTCTTCTCGGTGCATAATTATGAAAGCTCGGCGCCAGGCGGCCATTCTCGCCCTCGTCGACCAGGAGCCATTCCGGAACCAGCAGATGCTGCAGCGGCGGCTGCGTGCCCTGGGGTTCCGGGCGACCCAGGCGACGCTGTCGCGCGACATCAAGGAACTCGGCCTGGTCAAGCGCGCCTCGGATGGCGCCTACCAGCGCGCCCTGCAGGAACCGGCCAACCCCGAGGCCGCGGCCGCCACGCTCGAGCGGGTTGTCGGGCAGTACCTGACGCGCATCGATCGCGTCGACCAGCTGGTGCTCGTGCGCACCGGGGCCGGCCAGGCGCAGCCGGTGGCGCTCGCCATCGACCGGGCCGGTCTGCCCGAAGTGGCCGGGACGATCGCCGGCGACGACACGGTACTCGTCGTCGTGCGCAGCGCCCGCCACGCGGAAGCGTTCGTCAGGCACCTCGAGCGTTTCGCAAGCGGATAGGTCATCCCGATTCCCACATCGAGAAGGGAGACACAGGACCCATGCAGCGAATCGTCCTCGCGTACTCGGGCGGCCTCGACACCTCGGTCGCGATTCCCTGGCTGGCCGAGCGCTACGATGCGGAGATCATCGCCGTCACGCTCGACCTCGGCCAGGGGAAGGAACTCGACGCCGTCCGCGAACGCGCGCTGGCGACCGGCGCCGTCCGCTGTTACGTCCTGGACGTCCAGGACGAGTTCGCGCAGCAGTACGTGCTGCCCGCGCTGCAGGCCAACGCCCTCTACGAGGACCAATACCCGCTGGCGACCGCCCTCGGCCGCCCCCTCATCGCCAAGAAGCTGGTCGAGATCGCCCGGCAGGAGGGCGCGACGGCGATCGCGCACGGCTGCACCGGCAAGGGCAACGACCAGGTCCGCCTCGACGTCGGCGTCCGCGCGCTCGAGCCCTCCCTCGCCGTGATCGCGCCGGCGCGCATCTGGGGCATGACGCGCGCCGACGAGATCGAGTACGCGCGGGCGCGCGGCATCAGCGTGCCCGCGACGATCGAGAGCCCCTTCAGCACCGACGCGAACCTGTGGGGGCGGTCCATCGAGTGTGGCGTGCTCGAGGATCCCTGGGTCGAGCCACCCGAGGAGATTTTCACTCTGACCAAGTCGGCCGCCGCCGCGCCGGACATCCCTGCCTACCTGGAACTCGCCTTCGAAGCCGGCGTGCCCGTGGCGGTCAATGGCGTGGCGATGCCGCTCGCCGAACTGATTCGCAGCGTCGGGACGATTGCCGGCGCGCACGGCGTCGGGCGCATCGACGTTGTCGAGAACCGGCTGGTCGGCATCAAGTCGCGCGAGATCTACGAAGCGCCGGCCGCGGTCGCGCTCCATGCCGCCCACCGGGAGCTCGAGGGCCTGGTGGTGACGCGCGATCTTCACCGCCTCAAGCGGGATCTTGCCGTCCGCTACGCCGATCTGGTCTACAATGGTCTCTGGTTCACCCCTACCCGCGAAGCGATCGATGCCTTCGTCGCCAGCGTCCAGCCCCGCGTGACGGGTACCGTGCGCGTGAAGCTCTTCAAAGGAAGCCTCCTCGTCGTGGGCCGCACGTCGCCTTGCGCCCTCTACGAGCACGCTCTGGCCACCTACGACGCCGGCGACCAGTTCGATCACACGGCCGCGGAAGGCTTCATCAAGATCTGGGGCCTGCCCGTCGAAATCGCGGCCCGTCGATCGGTTGGCGCCGGGTACGCCGGCGAGCGGATGACCGCGGAAGCCTGACGCGGCCGCGCTCGGGGCCCGGCGGTTCATTCATGGCTTCAGGCTCTCGGCCCAAAGCCCAGAGCCCAAGGCCCAAAGCCTCTTGTATGACTCTCTGGGCCGGGCGCTTCGACGCTGCACCGGACGCCGCCGCGTTCGAGTTCGGGCGGTCGTTTCCCTTCGACCGCCGCCTCTTCGAGGACGATGTCGCCGGCAGCATCGCGTGGGCGGAGGCGCTCACGGCCGCCGGCGCGCTCACGCGCGACGAGGGGGCGGCCATCGTCTCGGCCCTCGGTGACATCCTCGCCGAGGGAACCGCCGACCCGCGCCTGGTGGACGGTCCCGACGAAGACGTCCACACGTTCGTCGAACGCCAGCTCGTCTCGCGCATCGGCGAGGTGGGCAGGAAGCTGCACACCGGCCGTTCCCGCAACGAGCAGGTGTCGGTCGATCTGCGGCTGTACCTGCGCCGCCGCATCCCGGATATCCAGCAGGCGATCGCCGCCCTGATCCGCGCCCTTGCCGATCAGGCAGACGAAGCGGGAAGCGCGTTGATGCCGGCCTACACCCACTTGCGGCGCGCCCAGCCGATCCTCGTTGCGCACTTCCTGCTGGCTCACGCCGCCGCGCTGCGACGCGACCACGAGCGGTTGGAGGGTGCCCGCAAGGAGGCGGACGCGCTCCCGCTCGGATCCGGCGCGGTCGCCGGTACCAACTATGCGGTCGACGTCAGCGCGCTCGCCGCCCGGCTCGGCTTTTCAGACGTCGTCCGGAACAGCATCGATGCGTCGGCCGATCGCGATTTCGTCGCGGCGTTCCTCAACGCGTGCGCCCTTCTGATGGTGCACCTCAGCCGGGCCGCCGAAGATCTGATCGTGCTGACGACCGAGGAATTCGGGCTGTTCGACATCGCCGATACGGTAGCGACCGGCAGCAGCCTGATGCCGCAGAAGAAGAACCCCGATCCGCTCGAGCTCGTGCGCGGCAAGACGGGACGGGTGATCGGGCGCCTGACCGGCTGGCTCACCACGATGAAGGGACTGCCCAGCGGGTACAACAAGGATCTGCAAGAGGACAAGGAAGCGGTATTCGACGCGGAGAGCGCGGTGGCTGGAGCGTTGGCAGCGATGGCTGCGGTCGTCCGGAGCCTGAGCCTGAACCGCGAGGCGGCGGCGCGGGCGGCGGGCGGGTTGCTGCTGGCAACCGACGTCGCCGACTACCTGGTGGCACGCGGTGTGGCGTTCCGCCGCGCGCACGAACTGGTGGGCGGGATGGTCCGCCAGTTGCTGGTCGAACATCGCGATTTTGGGGCGCTCTCGCTCGCCGAGTGGCGCCGGTTCAGCGATCTGTTCGACGAGGACGTACTGGCGGTCGTGACGCCCGAACGCTCGGTTGCGGCGCGGCGAACGCCGCAGTCCACCAGCCCGGTGGCGGTCAGTCGGGCGCTCGGCGAGACGCGCGCCTGGCTCGAATCGGCCGGCGCCGCGAGCCCATCAGGAGCAGGGCGATGACGGGCCGCTCAGGGCGCGCCGGGAGGGAAGCTGTTGCTTCGACGGAAATGGCTCTGCTACAATCTGGCGTCCTGCGCGTAATCTTCTTTTCCCGCCCAAGCTCTAAAACTCTTGTGGGGATTCTTCATGCAGCATCGCCAGCCCCGGCTTGGTGACATCCTGGACGACTATTGTCCGCGCGAACGCCGCATAACCAACCATGCGGTGGTGGCGATGGTCGGATCGGAGATCAAACAGACCCGGTGCACCACCTGCGACACCGAGCACGAGTACAAGCACGCGAAGGTGCCCACCACGCGCCGGAAGAAGGAAGCGCCGGCGGCGCTCTACAAGCAGGTGCTTGCGGGCGCGCAGCCGGAAGCCGCGCGGTCGGCGCAGCCGGTGGCCGAGGAGGAAACCATCGACCGGCTGGCGGCGCCCGCCCAGGCTGCGGAACCCGGAGAATCGGTGGCGGCGAAGGCCGCCGTCGAACCGGGGGCCGGGACGGAGGCGAGTGCAGGTGCCGGGGCGCCGGCCGGCGAAGACGAGGCGGAGACGGCGCCCGACGAGGCGGGCAACGACGAAGGTCCCGTTCACCGCCGCCTGATCCGCGCGACGCTGCCGCGGCCCGAGGGCCCGGTGCAGCGTCCGCTCCCGCAGTTCACGGTGCGCCAGCCCGGGAAGTTCGGTCCGAACGCGCGCGGCGGCGGCCGGCCGCCAGGCGGGATGGGATCGACGGCGCGCCCGCGGCCGTCGCCTTCCCGCGGCACGTTCGGCCGCACCGGGTCGCGCGGCGAGACGTTCACGGCGCAGCCCTCGGGCGGCCCGCACCACGGGCTTCAGCGCTCGCGCCCCGCGCATCGTCCCGGGGGCCGTCCGGTTCGACACGGGAAGAAATCGCCGAAGTAGACGCGCATCGATTCCCGCCTGTCGCGATTCCCGCGGCACTCCGTCACGCCATCGCGGGCCGCCCCGACAGATGCCGGCCCGAACGACGAACAACGCTGCTCCCATGACGGATCTCTCGGGCCGGCACGGCCTGGTCGTCGGCGTCGCCAACGAGCGCTCGATCGCCTGGGCGATTGCACAGCAGCTGGCCGGGTGCGGCGTGCAGCTGGCGCTCACCTACGCGAACGAGCGCCTCGGCGAGAACGTCCGCGAGCTGGCCGCGCCGCTCGCGGCGCCCTGCGGATCGACGTGAACACCACGGGCGGCGTCGTCACGCTGTCGGGCGACGTGAAGTCGAAGGCCGAAGCCGATCGCGCGATCCAGGTGGCTCGCACGATCCAGGGCGTCAAGGATGTGAGATCTTCGCTGAGGATCGGCAGTCAGCAACGACCAACGACTACCAGCCTTCCGCCAGGACGCGCTCCTCGGCCACACCGAGGTCGCGCAGCCAGCTGGTGATGTCCTCCGCGAATGCCGGCGGCCCGCACACGAAGCACCGCGTCGGTTCCGGCGTCAGCATCGACGCGATCCGGGCCGGTGTGAGCCGGCCGCGCGCGCCGGTCCAGGGCGGCCCGGCCTCGCGGGTCACCGTTTCCCGCAGCGCGACGCGTCCCGCTCGCGCCAGCTGCCGCAGCTCGTCTCCATAGGCGAACCCGTCGGCCGAGCGCGCGCTGTAGAAGAGCGCCAGCTCGCGATCGGGAAACGCCCACAGCGCATGCCACAGCATCGCCCGCAAGGGCGCGATGCCCGTTCCACCTGCGATGAACAGGAAGCGCGGCTCGCGCGGGTTGTCCGGAAAGCAGAAGGTGCCGGTCGGGCCATCGACATCGATCAGCATCCCGGCGGCCGGCGGATCGAGGTGCGGCCCCGCGCTGCCATCGGCGCCCACCCGGATGAGAAGTTCCAGCGCCTCCTGGATCCGGGCCTGTTCCGGCGCGCACGCGATCGAGTACGGCTTGCGCAACCTCTGACCGTGCCCGCCAACCCACACGGCCTGGCCGGCGCAGTAGTCGACGACGGCTCCCGACAGCGACACGAACACGCTGCGCGTGCGGGGCGTTTCGACGCGGACATCGCGGATGGGGAGGGTGAGGAGGGCCACGACAGCGAGTGTAGCTCAGGGATCGGGGATTCGAGTCCGAAGTCCCGTGTGCGGATGTCGGAAGGCCACGTCGCCCGCCTTCGCTGGCCGCAACAGTGGCCCAGCTACGGCGAGGCGGCCTTCGAGCAGCCATTTCGGCTTGCCAAGCCGAAGCTCGCCGAAGGCGAGCGAAGGCCGGACGACAAGGATCTTAGAGAATCCCGGCCGCGGCGCGGTGGAGGTCGATCTCGGTGAGATCGGCCGGGACCGTCATGTCGGCGTCGGAGGAAAGGCTCGGCCGCATGCGCGTTTTCTTGCGCCGGGTCTTGTCGCGATACATGCGGGCATCGGCAATGGCGAGCAGGCTCTCGTACCCGTCGCCGTCGACGGGGAAGACGGCCACGCCGGCGCTGACGCCGATCGGAATCAACTTGCCCGGCCTGGCCTCGAGGCGAATCGCGTCGATGGCCGCCTGCAGCTCGCCGCGCTTGTTCTCGGCCTCCTCGCCGCCGCAGCCGGGGAGCACGACGATGAACTCGTCGCCGGCGTAGCGGACGCAGATGTCGTAGGGCCGGATGGCCGTGCGCAGCACGGAGGCCACCTCCTGCAGCGCGCGATCGCCCACGTGGTGGCCGTACTTGTCGTTGATCTCCTTGAAATCGTCCAGGTCCATGACGAGGAGCGAGACCTCGGACTTGAGTCGTTCGGCCCGCGCCAGCTCGCGCGTCAGGTGCATGAAGAGGAACCGCGTGTTGGGCAGCGCCGTCAGCGCGTCGGTCAGCGAGTCCTGCTGCGTCTTCTCGAAGACGATCGAGTTGGCGATCACCGCCGCCGCCTGTTCGCAGACGCGGTCGAGCAGCCGCGAGTGGTCCTCGTTGTAGAAGCCGGCCTCGGTGTGGTACACGGCCAGCGTGCCGATTACTTCCTCGTTGAACACGAGCGGGCA